>ERZ1643251.1257-NODE-1257-length-29623-cov-6.404762_pt1 | contig 29623 bp, 36 predicted proteins | sample MGYA00579261_ERZ1643251 | MGnify/ENA primary metagenome ERZ1643251 (study PRJEB29033, sample SAMEA4952267) | chicken gut metagenome | biome: Broiler Chicken; feature: Gastrointestinal Tract; material: Caecum | place: Ireland | collected 2018 | study: Broiler... | reverse complement strand
CCCGGTAAAAAGGACAAAAATATATGAGAGTGATTGCAGGCAGCGCAAAAAGTATGCCCCTGAAAACAATCCCGGGTATGGAAACAAGACCCACAACTGACAGGATTAAGGAGACCCTTTTTAATATGCTCCAGCCTTATATGTGCGGGTGCCGTTTCCTGGATATTTTTTCCGGAAGCGGAGGAATCGGGATCGAAGCTTTGAGCAGGGGGGCTGATTTTTGCGCCTTTGTTGAGAAAAACAGAAAAGCAGTAAAAATCATTGAGGAGAACCTGAAATTTACCAGGCTGGACAACAGAGCCAGGATTCTGGGGCAGGAGGCGCTGACAGCACTCCGCCTTCTGGAGGGTGAGGATCCCTTTGACTGCGTTTTTATGGACCCTCCCTATGGAAAAGGACTGGAAGAACAGGTACTGGCAGTTTTGAAAGATGCTTCTTATGTAAGCGAGGAGACGCTGATTATTGTTGAGGCATCTCTGGATACAGATTTTTCTTATCTGGAAAGTTATGGATTTGCTACTGTCAGAGAAAAAAAATATAAGACAAACATGCATGTGTTTATCAGAAAGGCATAAGTATGGTGAGAGCAATCTATCCGGGGAGTTTTGACCCCGCCACATATGGTCATTTAGATATTATCCGCAGGGCTGCAGCGCTTTTTGACGAGGTGATTGTAGGAGTTTTGAATAATTCTGCAAAAAGTCCGTTGTTTTCTGTGGAGGAACGTGTTAATATATTAGAGAATATAACAAAAGATGTGCCTAATGTAGCGGTTACATCTTTTAGCGGGTTATCCGTAAATTTTGCAAGAAGCTGTAACGCAAAGGTGATTATCCGGGGACTGCGTGCCATTACAGATTTTGAGTATGAACTTCAGATGGCTCAGACCAACAGGGTATTGGCCCAAGATGTAGATACCATGTTTTTGACTACTAGTCTTGAATATGCCTACCTAAGTTCTACAACAGTGAAAGAAGCCGCCTATTTCGGAGCAGATATTTCCAAGTTTGTACCGGAATACGTGGTGCGCAAAGTAGAGGAAAAATATCGGCGGAATCCTGCCAGATGAAAAGAGGCAGAAAGATTCTTTCACAGCCAGGAAGAAAATACATTAAGGAGAAATGAGAAATGAGCAGCAGAATTGAACAAATCATTGAGGAAATCGAGGAATATGTAGAGAGCTGTAAATATCAGCCTTTATCCACAACAAAGATTATTGTAAATAAAGAAGAAATTGAAGAACTTCTGCGGGAACTGCGTCTGAAAACGCCTGATGAGATTAAACGCTATCAGAAGATCATCAGCAATAAAGACGCCATTCTGGCAGATGCCCAGTCAAAGGCAGATAATATTATTGAAGATACTAAGAAGCAGGTTCAGGAAATGGTGAAAGAGTCCGAGGTTATGCAGCAGGCATATGCCCAGGCAAATGAAACTATCAACAGTGCAAACCAGCAGGCCCAGGCAATCATTGATGCGGCTACTAATGATGCAAATGCTCTTCGCCTGAGCGCGGTGTCCTATACAGATGAGCTTATGGGCAATATGGGACAGATTGCTTCCAGTATGCTGGAAAATGCCGCCGGCAAGTATAATGAATTTGTACAGGCTCTCCAGGCGTCTTTGGATGTAATCCGCCAGAACAGAGCAGAACTGGCGCCTCAGCTTCAGGGCGGGACGGCTCCTCAGAGTGCAGCACCTGTACAGGAAACTGTTCAGAATGACTATCAGGAAGACAGCCAGACAGAATATGAAGATGATGACGAATACGATGATGAGTATGATGATTTAGACGACGATTTTGACGATTTCGATGAATAATTTCCCGAGCAGCAGGGTGAGGAGGAAGGAGCAGGACTTTCCTTTCAGGTAAGGAGCCAGAGGAAGGTCTGTTTCAGCCAACATGGATTTCGACTGGAAAGCGATGCAAAGTCCTCCGGAGGCAGTAAGAGCCAGCAGCAGAGGAAAAGAGACAGACAGATTCCAGTTTCTCTGAGAAATGGCCATAGTTCCAGTGGTGATTTCTATAAATCCCAGCAGCAGACATTTCAGGTCAGCAGGAAGACCAGGTAAAAGCTGCAGGATTCCCTGGATAAGGGAAAATAGGATGATATATCCCCCCAGATTGGTAATCGACAAAAAACTGTTCATAATAGAGGCGTCCAGCGCTTCTCCCCAGGAGAAAGCGGCGGATGCCTCTTTTCTTTTGAATTCTGGGAGAGAATTTTCATCAAAGGAATAGCAGCGGCGGAAAAGCAGAGAGGTGAAAAAACTGGAGAGATAAAGGATTCCATAGGCAGGAAGTATGAGCCATTCTCTGTGGAGAAGTTCTACGCAGAGATAAGAAGAGAGAAAGGCAAGTCCGGGATGATTGGAAAAAGTCAGAAGGTAACAGGCCTCCTGCCGGGAAATCCTGTGGTCCTGATAAAGGTCTGCTGCAGTTTTTGCCCCCATGGGATAACCACAGAAAATTCCTATGAGTAGACCGTATCCCCCCATAGGTGTGAGATGAAAAACAGACTTCCAAAAGCCCTTTGTGAGAGCCAGAAGCTTTTCTGCAAAGCCGGCTTTCATGAAAAGCCCGGAGAGTATCATAAAAGGAAGCATGGAGGGCAGAAGGGTGTTGAACCAGAGCATGAGACCGGCTCTGGCACATGCTACGGCAGTTTTTGGAAAGAAAAGAAGATAAAGTAAAAAACAGGAAAAAGACAGACAGAAGAAAATGCGTTTCATAGAGAATGTCCTCCAACCTTTATTAAAAATATATGAAAAGCAGGCTTTTTCATGACTGGAAAATGGAGGCTTGCCATTTCTCAGGGAATGTGTAAGAATAAGAGAGGAAATCAGGAAAACCAGGAGGTAGAATATGTCTGTTTTAAAAAATTTACAGCCGGAACGTGTATTTTATTATTTTGAGGAAATTACAAAGATTCCCCACGGCTCAGGAAATACAAAGCAGATCAGCGATTATCTGGCGGAATTTGCCAGAAACCATGGGCTGAGATATATACAGGACGAAAGCAATAATATTATCATTTTTAAAGAAGCATCTAAAGGCTATGAGAAGGCACCCTGCGTGATTCTTCAGGGCCATATGGATATGGTGTGTGAGAAGACTCCAGGCAGCGCTCACGATTTTACCAGGGACCCTCTGAAACTGGTGGCAGAAGGGGATTATATTTCCGCAGAGGATACCACTCTGGGAGGGGATGACGGCATTGCAGTAGCTTATGTTCTGGCAATCCTGGAGGATGACAGCCTTCCTCATCCTGCTCTTGAGGTGCTGATCACAGTAGATGAAGAAATCGGACTTCTGGGAGCAGAAGCCCTGGATACTGCACCGCTGAAAGGAAGATATCTGATTAATCTGGATTCTGAGGAGGAAGGATATCTCTGGGTAGGATGTGCAGGAGGACTCACCGCTCAGACCAGCATACCAGTGAAATACCAGGAGACCAGGGGTATGAAGTACGAAATTACGGTGTCCGGACTTCTGGGGGGACATTCCGGTGCTGAGATTGATAAAAACCGGGCCAATGCAACCCTTCTTTTAGGAAGATTCCTTTTTGAAGCCAGAGAAAAAGAGGACTATGTTCTGGCAGAGCTGGAAGGAGGGCAAAAAGACAATGCCATTCCAAGGACAGCCAGGGCACTGATATTGGCGGATAGTAAAGCCGGTGCAGAACTCCAGAGTTTTGCCAATGAATTTACAGAGAATCTGAGGAAAGAATATGCGGGCAGTGATGAAGGCATTACAGTTACAGTAGAGGCAAGAGGAGAAGGAGAAGAACCCACACTTCACCCGGTAAGCCTGGAAAAGCTCCTTTTCTTCCTTCTTCACTATCCTAACGGAATCCAGAAGATGTGCGGTTATATGGAAGGTCTGGTGGAGACTTCCTGCAACCTGGGAATTGCCAGACTGACCCAGGAGGATTTCCAGTGTTCAGCCAGTGTCCGCAGTTCTGTAGCTACAGAGAAAAAGGCTCTGGCAGATAAGATTGCTTATCTTACTGAATTTTTAGGCGGGGAATATAAAGCAGAGGGAGATTATCCTTCCTGGGAGTATAAGCAGGATTCGAAACTCCGCCCTTATATGGTGGATATCTACGAGAAACTTTATCATACCAAACCAGAGGTAAAGGTTATCCATGCAGGACTGGAGTGCGGCCTTTTCTATGAGAAAATTCCGGGACTGGACTGTGTGTCTCTGGGACCTGATATGAAAGATATCCATACTACAGAAGAACAGCTGTCGATATCTTCTGTTAAAAGGGTATGGGAATATCTGCTGGAAGTTTTGAAAAATCTGAAAGGATAATGTCATAAATGCCTCTGTCCGTGCATAAAATGATACACTGGTAAGAACTTATTGCCGTCGGGTATCGTCTTTGGAGGACGGAGGTGTTTTTTTGGGAAGATGTCTGCTGTTTTTATGGCTGCTTTTATTTGCAGACGCTTTGCTTCTGGGAAATCTGGAGGAAAAAACCTCTCTTGGTGTGCTTCGGGAGGCGGGAATCCCTCAGGAGAGCTTTCAGGAGGCAGGAATCAGCAGTGAAGATGCCCTGCTCTATGTAGAATTCTGGGAAGATCTGGAATACTTTCCCCTGGCTTTTCCCTGCAGCCGTAAAGAAGAGTTTTTCTTTGAGAATGGCTGGCACGATAAGAGAAATTATGGCGGGGAAAGGCTCCATGAAGGCTGCGATATTTTCGGCAGTCAAAGTATCAGCGGTTATTATCCAGTGGTGAGCATTACTGACGGAGTAGTAGAGCAAGTTGGGTGGCTGCCTCTAGGCGGCTGGCGGATCGGCATCCGCAGTTCGGGAGGCGGATATTTTTACTATGCCCATCTTTCTTCCTATGGCCGGAAGTTTACAGAGGGAGAAAAGATAAATGCCGGAGAACTGTTGGATTTCCTGGGAGACAGCGGATATGGAACAGAAGGAACGACAGGAAAATTCCCCCCTCATCTCCATCTGGGAATCTATGTGCGGACGGAAAAGGAAGAAGAGTATGCCCTGAATCCCTATCCGGTACTGAAGTTCTTACAGGAAAAGCAGAAAATTTTTTTCTATTAAAAAGAAAAAAAATATGCTATACTTTTAAGATATAGTTAAGGAGTAATGTGTTATGGAAATACGTTTGTGGCGTGAATTGCTGATCCCTTATGAACTTGCAGTGAAAGAGCTGGTTATGAAGTTTAACCATCTGAAAAAAGAGCATCAGGAGAAGGACTTGTACTCTCCCATTGAAGAGGTGACAGGGAGAGTGAAATCCATCAACAGTATTCTGGAAAAAATGCAGAGAAAGAACATATCCTGGGAAGAATTGGAAGAAAAAGTAGAAGATATTGCCGGAGTGCGGATCATCTGTCAGTTCTATGAGGATATCGAAAAAGTGGCGGACCTGATCCAAAAGCGCAGTGATATGAAGGTCCTGGAAATCAAGGATTATGTGACCCATATGAAGGACAGCGGATACCGGAGTTATCATATGATCATTTCCTATGCCACAGAGACCCTAGATGGGAAAAAAGAAATCCGGGCAGAAATTCAGATCCGCACCCTGGCTATGAATTTCTGGGCAACTATCGAGCATTCCCTTCAGTATAAGTACAAGGGGAATATGCCTGCCCATTTGGCAGAGCGGCTGACTAATGCGGCGAATTCTATTATCCAGCTGGATACGGAGATGTCTTCTGTTCGAAATGAGGTTATGGATGCTCAGAATTCCATGCTTCATCAGTCCAACCTGGTGGCAGATATTCTGAATAATATTGAAAACCTGTATCATTATTCCAATAAGAGAGAAGTGGCAAAGATACAGGATGAGTTTTACAGAATCTACAAAAGAAAGGACCTGCAGCAGCTTGAGCGGTTTCACAGAGAACTGGACATTATAGCGGAAGGATATCAGGCTCAGGCGCTGAACTTTAAAGGAGTTGAGGGGAACTGGCAGAGATGATAGAATTACCGAAAAAATTTAAAGAAGAGATGAAAGAGCTTCTGGGAGAGGAGTATCCCGTTTATCTGGCTACCTATGACCAACCAGTGCGCCAGGGACTGCGATTTAATTCCCGAAAGCTGACAAAGGAAAAGTGGGAGGCAATGGACCCTTTTGGGAGTCAGCCGGTTCCCTGGACGAAAAATGGATATTTTGTGGAAAAGGAAAAGGGGGAGGAGAAGGGCGCTGGCCCTTCCGGACACCCCTATTATTATGCAGGGCTTTATTACATACAGGAACCCAGTGCTATGACTCCGGCCAGCCGTCTCCCGGTGGAGCCGGGGGATCGGGTTTTGGATCTGTGCGCTGCACCGGGAGGAAAGGCCACAGAGCTGGGCTGCCGGCTGTCGGGGAAGGGCTTTCTGGTGGCAAACGATATCAGCAACAGCAGAGCAAAGGCTCTTTTGAAAAATCTGGAGATGACAGGTCTGGCCAATTACTATGTAACCAGCGAGGACCCAGAGAAACTCTGTGAAAAGTTTCCGGAATATTTTCATAAAATTCTTATCGACGCCCCCTGTTCCGGGGAGGGAATGTTCCATAAAGAACCCCAGATGGCCCGGTATTGGGAAGAGAAGCCTCCGGCTTATTATGCCCAGATTCAGAAACGTCTGATCCTTCAGGGAGCAGATATGCTCCGCCCCGGCGGCATGCTCCTTTACTCTACCTGTACCTTTTCCAAAAAAGAAAATGAGGAAGTTATCGCTTATCTTTTAAAGGAACGGCCAGATATGGAGACAGTGGAGCCGGAACCCTATGAAGGATTTTCCAAAGGTTTTCCTTTAGAAGGAGAGGCAGAAGAGATGAATGGACAGCTTCAGAAATGCATCCGTCTCTTTCCCCATAAGATTTCCGGAGAAGGACATTTTGCAGCTCTGATAAGGAAAAAAGGAGAGGCTGCAGAAGAAAGGCCGGCAAAAGAAAAAAGTATTTCCCTGCCTCTGCCGGTCCAGGATTTCCTGAAGATGACGTCCATGGATTTTTCCCGGGGATTTTTTAAGATGGAGGGCGAGAGGGTATACTTTCTTCCTGAGGGAGGAGCGATGCCCAGACTCCGGTATCTCCGCACAGGACTGTATCTTGGGGAGGCAAAGAAAAACCGTTTTGAGCCCAGCCAGGCTCTGGCTATGGCTCTTTCACCGGAGACTTTTGACTCCTGTATCAACCTTTCCTCAGAAGACATCAGAACTGTAAAATATCTGAAAGGGGAGACCATTGAAACAGGCGATATCCCTACAGCCCGAGAAACAGGCTGGCAGCTGGTATGTGTGGAGGGATTCGCTCTGGGCTGGGGCAAGTTAAACAACGGAATCCTGAAGAATAAGTATTATGCAGGATGGAGGCTTAGATAGTTGAAATGATGAGACTGGACAAATTTCTGGCGGATATGGGTCTGGGAACAAGAAGTGAAGTGAAAAAGGATATTAGAAAAGGTCTGATCCTGGTAAACGGAACCCCAATAAGAACCCCGGAGTATAAGATCGATATCCAGAAAGATCAGGTGACGGCAAAAGGCCAGCCGGTATCTTATGCAAAGCAGGAGTATTATATGCTGAATAAGCCTGGAGGAGTGGTATCTGCCACAGAGGACAAGCGAGAAAAGACAGTGCTGGATCTGATACAGGAGAAAAAGCGAAAAGACCTTTTTCCTGTGGGGCGGCTGGACAAGGATACGGAAGGGCTGCTGCTTATTACCAACGACGGCCCTTTAGCCCATGAACTGCTGTCTCCAAAGAAACATGTGGACAAGACTTATTTTGTGAAAGCCGGGAAACCGTTGTCTGATGAAGATGTCAGAATGCTGGAGACAGGAGTAGATATCGGGGAAGAAAAGCAGACTCTGCCTGGAAAGGTATCCCGATTATCTCCGGAGAGGACAAGTTTTTGTCTTACTATCAGAGAGGGGAAATTTCATCAGATAAAGAGAATGCTCCAGGCGGTAGACAATGAAGTGCTGTATTTAAAAAGGCTGTCTATGGGCAGCCTGGTTCTGGACGAGGGACTGGATCCAGGAGAGTACAGACCTTTGACCCAGGAGGAAATTGAGAGGTTAAAAGAACATGCTGGAAAACAAAAAAGCAGTGATATTTGATTTAGACGGAACCCTGGTAGACTCTATGTGGATGTGGAAGGAGATTGACCTGGAGTTCCTTTCAAAAAAAGGGGTGGTGATTCCGGAGGATATCCAGAAATTTCAGGACGAGCTGGAAGGCATGGGATTTACGGAGACAGCCTGTTTCTTTAAAGAGAGGTTTCACCTTGCCGATTCTATTGAGGAGATCAAGAACACCTGGATTCTCATGGCAGAGGATAAATACTGCAATCAGGTACCTTTAAAGCCGGGGGCCGGTGAATTTTTAGAAGCATTGAAAAAAAGAGACTTTCAGATTGGGATCAGCTCAAGTAATAGCCAGGAACTGATTCGGACAGTCTTAAAGGCTCATAAGATAGAAGATTGTTTCAACTGTATTACTACCTGCTGTCAGGTGCCGGCGGGCAAGCCTGCGCCGGATGTATATCTGGAGACTGCCAGAGGTCTTGGGATTTCTCCGGCTGACTGTCTGGTATTTGAAGACGTTCCTATGGGAATCCTGGCAGGAAAACGGGCTGGCATGAAGGTCTGCGCCGTAGAAGACGATTTCAGCAAGGGACAGGAAAAACAAAAACGAGAGCTGGCAGACTGGTATATCCAGGACTATTATGAGGTTCTCAGGGAGTGCCTATGAGCGGAAAATTTCTGCCGGTGACAAGGGAAGAGATGGAGGAGAGAGGAATCCTCCAGCCGGATTTTGTCTATATTTTAGGAGACGCCTATGTGGATCATCCTTCCTTTGGCGCGGCGATTATTACAAGATTATTAGAGAGCCGGGGATACTCGGTAGGTATTATTTCTCAGCCTGACTGGAAAAAGAAGGAGAGTATTGCCCTCTTCGGGGAGCCCAGACTGGCCTTTCTGGTTTCAGCGGGAAATATGGATTCTATGGTAAATCATTATACGGTTTCCAGAAAACACAGAAAGACCGACGCTTATTCTCCCGGAGGGGAAATGGGGCTTCGGCCAGACCGGGCGGTGACAGTATACAGCAATCTGATCCGCCAGACCTATAAGAATACTCCTATAATCCTGGGAGGGATCGAAGCCTCTCTCAGAAGAATGGCCCATTACGATTACTGGGCAGATGCTATGAAACATTCGGTCCTGCTGGATTCCGGAGCAGATATGATCTCCTATGGAATGGGCGAGAGGAGTATCCTGAAGATTGCCGAAGCTCTGGATATGGGAATTCCCGTAGAACATATTACAAATATTCCAGGAACAGTGTACAGGACCAAGGAGCCGCCTAAGAAGGGAATCCTTCTTCCCTCTTATGAGGAAGTTTCCGGAGATAAAAGGGCTTATGCCAAAAGCTTTAAGATACAGTATGAGAATACAGACCCTTTTACGGGTAATGTGCTGATGGAATCTTATGGCGGCAAAGGCTATATTGTGCAGAATCCGCCTTCCAAGCCACTGAGTCAGAAGGAGATGGACGAAGTATACGGCCTGCCTTATGCGGGGACCTATCACCCTATGTACGAGAAAAAGGGAAAAATTCCGGCTATCGAAGAGATCCGGTTCAGCATTACCAGCAACCGGGGCTGCTTCGGGGGTTGTAATTTCTGCGCCCTGGCCTTTCATCAGGGAAGGATTGTCCAGACCAGAAGTCAGGAATCTATTTTGGAAGAGGCAGAGAAATTTACCAGAGAGCCGGATTTTAAGGGTTATATCCATGATGTGGGAGGGCCTACGGCAGATTTCCGTCACCCTTCCTGCAAGAAGCAGATGACAAAGGGAATCTGTACAAATCGACAGTGCCTTTTTCCAAAACCATGTAAAAATCTGGAGGCAGATCATAAGGACTATCTGGAACTCCTTAGGAAGCTTCGTAAGCTGCCAGGAGTAAAGAAGGTCTTTATCCGCTCAGGAATCCGCTTTGACTATGTGAACAAGGATCCTTCGCCGGAATTTCTGGACGAACTGGTACGCTACCATGTAAGCGGACAGCTTCGGGTGGCTCCCGAGCATGTTTCAGACCAGGTTCTGTATTACATGGGCAAACCAGAGCATCAGGTATATGAGGAGTTTATCAGGAGATTTTATAAGGCTAATGAGAAATATGGAATGAAGCAGTACGCAGTGCCCTATCTTATGTCCTCTCATCCCGGCTGTACCATGAAAGAGGCGGTAAAGCTGGCAGAGTATGTAAGGGATATGGGCTTTATGCCGGAGCAGGTCCAGGATTTTTATCCTACCCCGTCGACCATGTCCACCTGTATGTATTACACAGGTATAGATCCCCGGACAGGAGAAAAGGTCTATGTGCCCAGAGATTCCAGGGAGAAAGCCATGCAGAGAGCCCTTCTTCAATATCGGAAACCAGAGAATTATGAGCTGGTCCGGGAGGCCCTGGAAAGAGCAGGAAGAACCGATCTTATTGGATTTGGTGGAAAATCCCTGATACGGCCCAGAAAGGGTGAAAAGGCTGGACAGACCGGAGGAAAAAGGACAGAAAAGACTGGACAGCATCTTCAGGGTAGAGAAAAGGCCGGAAAATCGGGAAAGAAAAAGACTATTCGGAATGTACACAGAAAAAAGACAAAAGGGTAAGGTTGTGGTATGATGAAAATAGCGGTTGTCACAGGCGCTTCTTCCGGTATGGGAAGAGAGTTTGTGGGGCAGATCGCAGAAAAATATCCCTGGCTGGATGAAATCTGGGCCATTGCCAGAAGGGCCGGGGAGCTGGAAAAATTAAAAGAGGAAATACAGGAAGTCTCAGTGCGTCCTCTGCCTCTGGATATTTCCAGGGAAGAAGACCGGGAGAAGCTGAAAAAGCTTTTGAAGAAAGAGAACCCCAAAATCCTGCTTCTGGTAAATGCCGCAGGAATGGGAATACAGAAAGAATTCGCTGGGATTTCGCCTCAGGAGGCTGTTTCTATGACAGAGCTGAATTGTTCTGCCCTTACCGGGATTACCGGTATCTGTCTGCCTTACTGCAAAGATGGGAGCAGGATTTTTATGCTTGCCAGCGCTGCGGCTTTTGTCCCTCAGCCGGGATTTGCCGTATATGCGGCCTCAAAGGCTTATGTGGTCAGCTTTTCCAGGGCTCTGAACCGGGAGCTGAAACCGCGGAGGATTCAGGTCACCGCAGTGTGCCCCGGCCCTGTGGATACCCCATTTCTGGAAAAAATGGGAGGGAAAGACCAGATGCCCGGCTATAAGAAACCCTTTATTGCCAGGCCCGGAGCCGTTGTGAAGAAGGCTTTAAGAGATGGAGCCAGGGGGAGGGAACTGTCGGTTCCAGGAGTTTTTATAAAGGCTCTGGAAGCTGGCTGCAAAATCCTTCCCCACAGTCTGATACTGAGATTTATGGAGGGAAAGTCAGATTCATGAGTAAGACGACAAAGAAAAAAATCCGGAAAGGAGATTTCGGATATATCAAGACACAGCAGAAAAAAAGAATCCTATATACAGTCCTGGCTTTTATTGCCCCTCTTCTGGTGTTTTTTACGGGACTGTACATTAACAGGACCAGGAATACAGTTTTTACAGTGGTAGCTGTGGTTGCCTGTCTTCCGGCCTGCAAATTTGCAGTGGATATGATCATGATGTTTCTTCAGAAACCTATGGCTGAAAAAGACTATCAGGAGATTGAAAAGCACAGGCACGGACTTACCTGCGCTTATGAGCTGGTAATCTCAGCCTATGAGAAACAGTCTTTTGTAGATTCTTTAGCGGTCTGCGGCAATAATGTGGTAGGATATACAAGCAGAGAGAAAACAGATACGGCTTTTGTAGAGAAACATATCCAGGATATGCTCCGGCAGAACGGTTTTTACGTGACAGTAAAGATTTTCCGGCGGCTTCCCGATTATACGGCCCGTCTGGAATCTATGTGGGAGCATAGAGAGGCGCTGGAAAAAGATATTAAGTATCGTCCAGATCCGGCAACTCCTGATATGACCAGGAGTGAGAAGATCATGGCTGTGCTTTATGCGATTTCTCTCTAGGAGGAGTTATGGAACAGATTACAGTAAAAGAGGGAGACAGCGGACAGCGGCTGGATAAATATCTGGGGAAATATTTAAAAGAAGCGCCCAAAAGTTTTCTCTACAAAATGATGAGGAAAAAGAACATCACCCTGAATGGAAAAAAGGCTCAGGGAAATGAAATCCTGAAAGAAAAGGATGAAATCCGGCTGTTTCTGGCTGCTGAAACCATAGAAAAATTCCGGGGCGCCGGGAAAGAGGAAGGGGTTCATGGCCTTTTGGATATTCCTTATGAGGATGCCCAGGTACTCTTTGTCAATAAACCGGCAGGAATGCTTTCTCAGAAGGCTGCCAGAGAAGATGTTTCTCTGGTAGAATATCTTACAGGTTATCTTCAGGAAAAAGAAAAGGCAGGGGAGGAAAGAGGAGATACTTTCCGTCCTGGCATCTGCAACCGGCTGGACCGGAATACCAGCGGCCTGGTGGCGGCAGGAAAGACGGTGAAGGGGCTTCAGGCTCTGTCAGAGGCCTTCCGGGAAAGGACTATGCATAAATATTACCTGGCTCTGGTAAGGGGGAGAATTACAAAGCCTGCCTATATTAAAGGATATCTGAAAAAGGATGAGAAGAAAAATCAGGTAAGGATAACAGAAAAGGAAATAAAGGGAAGCCTTCCCATAGAAACCAGGTATAAGCCCCTGGAGATTTCTCAGGGAGGAGATACCCTTCTGATGGTAGAACTTTTAACCGGACGTTCTCATCAGATACGGAGTCACCTGGCATCTATAGGACATCCGGTTATCGGAGACCGAAAATATGGGGAGAAAAAGAGTAATGACAGGTATGAGAGAAAATACGGTGTGAAAAGCCAGCTCCTCCATGCATGGAAGCTTCAGTTTTCCTGGGAAGAGGGAACACTGAAAGGTCTGTCAGAACGAACAGTTACGGCCCAGCCGCCGGACTTATTTCAGAAAGTCCTGGAAGGGGAAGGATTTGATGAAAAGATATACAGAGAAAATAAGGGAGAAGAATCATGAAGAAAACATCTATCGCAAAAGAACTGTGGGAATATGTAAAGATGATCATCTTTGTGGTGGTTTTTGTGCTGGTAGTAAATAATTTTCTGATCATTAATGCAAAGATTCCTTCTGAATCTATGGAAAATACTATTATGACCGGGGATCGTATATTCGGCAATCGGCTGGCTTATCTTCTGGGAGATCCGGAGAGATATGATATTGTTATTTTCCGGTATCCTGATGATGAAAGTCAGCTTTTCATTAAGAGAGTTATCGGTCTTCCCGGAGAGACTGTGGAGATCATAGATGGGAAGGTGTACATAGACGGCTCAGAGACGCCTTTGGATGACAGCTTTACCCCGGAGACCCCTACGGGAAATTACGGACCATATACAGTTCCGGAAGGCTGCTACTTTATGCTGGGAGACAACAGGAATAATTCCAGGGATTCCCGTTTCTGGCAGAACCCTTATGTAGAAGAAGATAAGATTCTGGGAAAAGCCGTGCTGAGATATTTCCCAGGTATTAAATTCCTGGAGTAAGGAGGCGAACAGATGGCAACCTGGAACTCCAGAGGCCTGAGGGGCTCAACACTGGAAGAATTTATCAACCATACCTGTGAACTATACAGAGAGAAAAATCTGGCTCTCATACAGAAAGTGCCTACACCTATTACGCCAGTACAGATTGACCAGAAAAGCAGGCACATTACCCTGGCCTAAAAAAAAAAAAAAAGTACAGTAGACTATATTGGGGCTGTTCAGGGGATTCCGGTATGCTTTGATGCAAAGGAATGCTCTACAGACACATTTCCCCTTCAGAATATCCATGAGCATCAGGTGGCATTTATGAGAGACTTTGAAAGGCAGCAGGGAGTAGCTTTTCTAATCTTATATTTTTCTCACAGAGATGAGGTTTATTATTTGACTTTCCGCCAGATGTACCGCTTCTGGCAGCGGGGAATCCAGGGGGGGCCAAAACATTTTAAATACCAGGAGCTGGAACCTCAGTGGTTTCTGGAGAGGAAAGGAAATGTTCTGGTACCTTTCCTGGATGGGATACAGAGAGACCTGGAATACAGAGTATAGCAACCTTTGGGTAAATACTGCGAAACGAAAAGGAACTTCTTCAGAGGCTCCTTTTTTTGTATACTAAAATTAATACTGGGATAAAAGACTATGCTTTCCGGTAATTTTCAGATATTCTGAGCAGGCATTAGACGGGTTTTTATTCCGCTGTTATACTATGTGTAAAAATAAGAAACAGGAGACAAAAGCTCTGAGACAGGGAGGGAAAAGATTGGAAAACCATTTAGATATTGTACACCAGGTACTTGAACAGGTGAACCAGGTGATTTTAGGAAAAAGGGAGGAAATCCGGGAGGTTATGCTGGCTTTCCTGGCAAAGGGCCATGTACTTCTGGAAGATATTCCCGGGGTGGGAAAGACAATCCTGGCAGTAGCTTTTTCCCGGACAATGCTCCTGGATTACAAAAGAGTCCAGTACACAGGATGGAACACCTTTCTGTACCAAGTCTGCAGACACAGAGCAGAGAGGAGACCAGAGATACCCAGAACAGACAGAGCCCTGGAATATTTTTTGAAGTGGACAAAAGGACAGTATGGAAAGGAATCCTTACCGGAGCAGGAGGAATAGGAATTCTGTGTCTGATTTTCTACAGGCGCTGGAAAAGGCGGGATCAGTGGATACAGAAAGGAGGCATGGGACGTCTTTTTGACCAGCTTCTTTTTGATCTGCATTTTTCCGGAAGAATGAAAGAATATCAGGGATGGGAAAAAGACTTTGCCTATAGACTTGCAGAAGAAATACCGGCGGTTACTTTGGAAGAAACAGAGCAGCTTCTCCGGGGAGCAAGAGAGGAAGCCTTTGGAGAGCCTGGAAAACAAAAAAAGAAAGCTTTCAGGCAGCCTGGAGAAGCTGCCTGAAGGTAAGAGTTCATTTATTATCCAGGATGAAAAGACCAGTAAAACTGCTTTATTATATACGGGTTTCTTTCCGATGGTTTTCACCTTGATACTGTTTCCGGTAATCTGTGGGAAGAATCCCTGTTACACTTTTAAAGGCATTTGTAAACTTACTAGGACTTTCATATCCCACAGAAAGGGCAATGGAGGAGATGCTTTCCTGGGAACAGCGGAGCATGGCGGCTGCCTGCTGGATACGATATTCTTTCATGTATGAGGCAATGGGAAGTCCGTAGACAGACTTAAAAACGCTCTTCAGGGCAGAGCTGTTGATCAGATACTTTTTTGAAAGCTCCTCTATGGTGAACCTTTTCGTGAGATTTTGAGTGAGAAGACTGTGGACAGAACGGATAATCTCTACCTGATCTGAGTAATACGGGTCTACAGCTTTTCCCTGAGAAGGATCTTCCATATAAAGAAACAGGAGAAGTTCCTGGCACTTTAATTTCAAATAAGGAAATTTCATCTCCTGAGGCAGATGGTAGAGTTCGGAAAAAATATGTTCTACTCTTTTGTTAGCCGGAAAAGAAAAAATTTCCTGGGAGGTACAGAACTTATGAAACAGCAGGCCCTCTGGAAGTTCTGTCTCATTAAGAGGAGAGGGAAGAGCTGTTTTCAGAACATCTAAATCTATTGAGACTGTAATGCCTTCATAGTACCCTAAAGGAAATGTAATCTCTGTCCTGGATTCTTTACAGGCATCTCTGCAGTGAACAGCCAGATCTCCCTTTCCTACATAGAGGCTTTGGCCGTTTTCCATATTCCAGCCAATCCGCCCCAGATTGCAGTGATCAATCTTCAAAACAGAAGGCTTATGGCTGTGATGAAAGGCAAACTTATGGCCAAGACACCAGGCAAAGGTAATGCCCATTCCCGGATACAGATCATAATGCTCGAGAAGCAGTTTGGTATCCTTAAAATCCCCAAGAGGGAAGAGTTTTTCCTGTACGGTTTTTGCAGGATAGGAATAAATTCTGAGCAGGCACTGGCCGGCATCCAGATCTTTTAGTCTTTCTTTCAGCTGACAAGATAATTCTTTTTCCATAAGACAAGACTCCTTCAGATTTTTTCTGTCCTTTCAGGACAGGTGATCTTGCCAAGGGTTTCTATGGTGTGATGGAGAACCTGGGCCAGTTCAGTGTCTGCTGTACGGTAATACATTTCTTTTCCTTCCCGGCGGCTTACGATCAGGCCGCTGCTTTTTAACAGCTTCAGATGATGAGAGACTGCGGGGCTGCTCATGTTGACAAGAGCAGCAATGTTCAGCACACATTCTTCGCAGTGGCACAGGAGCCAGAATATCCTCAGACGGCTTGGATCTCCCAGTTGTTTCATAGCTTCAGAGACTCCTGCAATTTCCTCTTCCGTAGGCATGTGTTCTGCAACTTTCTTTTCATTATACCCATGATCATGGGGTAAAATCTGATTTTTCATAGACGATTCCTCACAAGTATAGTTGTAAATTGTTCCATTTGGAAATAGTTTTAGCCCGAATAGAAAAAGGGCTCTTTTTTCTCTTGACTTATTATACAATCAGAAGTAAAGTATAGTCAACATTTAAAAGATTGTTTAATTAAATAAATGATTAAACAAATAGAGAGGAGAAAAGAAAAATGAAAAAAACTTACAAAATCGATGTTGACTGTGCCAACTGTGCAAATAAGATGGAAGATGCTGCAAAGAAAACTGCCGGTGTGAAAAACGCCGTTGTAAATTTTATGACTTTAAAGATGCAGGTGGAATTTGAAGAAGGCCATGAGCCAAAAGCAGTTATGCAGGAAGTTCTGAAAAATTGCAAAAAAGTAGAAGACGACTGTGAAATCTTTTTATAAAGAGAGAAAGAGAGTGGCCCTATGAATAAGAAACAGAAAAAAATGCTGATCCGGATTCTGGCGGCGGCTGCTTTGATGGTAGGCCTGAGCTTTCTTCCTGTGGAGGGAGGGCTCAGGTTCCTTCTTTACCTGATTCCTTATTTTATCATTGGATATGATATCCTTCGGAAAGCTTTCAAAGGAATCAAAAACAGGCAGCCTTTTGATGAATCTTTACTCATGTCTATCGCCACCATTGGCGCTATTGCCATAGCTGTCTGCGATGACGGAGACTATACAGAGGCTATTGCGGTAATGCTGTTTTATCAGATTGGAGAATGGTTCCAGAGCTATGCGGTGGGAAAGAGCAGAAGAAATATCAGCGAGTTGATGGATATCCGTCCGGATTATGCGAATATAGAGATAAACGGAAAGCTGGAACAGGTAGACCCGGATGAGGTAGAAGTTGGCTCAGTAATCCTGGTACAGCCGGGAGAAAAGGTTCCTATCGACGGAATTATCCTGGAAGGCAGTTCCACATTGAATACCAGCGCTCTTACAGGGGAAAGCCTTCCAAGAGAGGCCGGACCGGGAGATGAGATCATCAGCGGCTGTATTAATATGACAGGAGTGCTGAAAATACGAACTACCAGAGAATTCGGGGAGTCAACAGTTTCTAAGATCCTGGATCTGGTGGAAAATGCCAGTTCCAGAAAATCCAAATCCGAAGACTTTATTACAAAATTTGCAAGAGTTTATACCCCGGCGGTTGTTTACTGTGCCATTGCTCTTGGAGTCCTTCCGCCTCTGGTGCGGATGATCGGTATGGGACTGAGCCCTGACTGGGGAACCTGGATATATCGGGCGTTGACCTTTCTGGTGATCAGCTGTCCCTGTGCGCTGGTAATCAGTATACCTTTAAGCTTTTTTGCAGGTATCGGAGGGGCCAGCAAAGAGGGGGTTCTTGTAAAAGGTTCCAATTATCTGGAGAGTCTTTCACAGACAAAGTATTTGGTGTTCGATAAAACAGGAACCCTTACCCAGGGAGTTTTTGAGGTAAACGGTGTCCACCATGCCGCTTTGGAAGAGGATAAGCTTTTGGAGTATGCAGCGTTGGCAGAAAGCGCTTCCTCTCATCCTATCAGCAAAAGCCTTCAGAAAGCATATGGAAAGGGAATAGACCGATCCAGAGTATGGGATATCCGGGAAATCAGCGGAGAAGGCGTTACGGCTGTAGTAGACGGGGTGCCTGTAGCGGCAGGAAATGAAAAACTGATGAAGAGGCTGGGAGTTGAGTCTGTTCCTTGTCACCATACAGGAACTATTATTCATATGGCAGTAGATGAAAAATACGCAGGCCATATCGTCATCTCCGATATTGTAAAGCCGCATTCAAAAGAAGCAGTTGCAGCCCTAAAAAGGGCAGGCGTAGAAGAAATTGTTATGCTTACAGGAGATGACCATCGGGTGGCAGAAAGTGTAGGGGCTTCTCTGGACATCGACAGAATATATGCAGAGCTTCTTCCGGGAGATAAAGTGGAAAAAGTCGAAGAACTTCTGGGGGAAAAGAAAGGAAAAGGCAAAGTTGCTTTTGTAGGAGATGGGATCAATGATGCCCCGGTGCTTTCCAGAGCTGATATCGGAATTGCCATGGGAGCTATGGGTTCAGACGCTGCCATTGAGGCGGCAGATGTGGTTCTCATGGACGATGATCCTTTAAAGATAGCTAAGGCCATTAAAATTTCCAGAAAATGTTTGAAGATTGTCTATGAAAATATTTGGTTTGCCATTGGAATTAAAATTATCTGTCTATTCCTGGGGGCTGTGGGAATCGCTAATATGTGGCTGGCCATATTTGCAGACGTAGGAGTCATGATTTTAGCTGTGCTCAACGCCATACGGGCATTATTTGTTAAAAAATTGTAAATCTGGTGAACAACTTCTTTTATAAAAAAGGACCGATTTTCCATACAATAGGTTTTTGTATGGAAAATCGGTCCTTTTTCAGGTGAAATGGGAAATTTTACTTGTATTTTTTTCTGTACAAAGAAATTGACATCTCTATATGTTTATGATAGACTTGTTAAAAAAGTGAATTTTTTAACAAATTGTAAAAACAGTGAAATACTCTAGAGGTATAATTCTTTATGAAAAATCATAAACGGATACTGTTATCCTTAGTATTTATGCTCTTATTTGTTCAAAGCACTCTGTATTTCAGCGGTTCACAACTGTTACTAGGGGCCCCGGAAGGAAAGAGAACTGTCTGTTCTTCTCAGGAAAGAAAGAAGGTCCCTTCTGTGACGGTTCCAATGTCTGCAAAAGATACACGAGCGCTGTGGACCAGAGAAAAACAAGTAAGCATACACCTTACGGATTTCTCTCAGTGTACTTCTTATACAGAAGAATGCCCGGAAGAAAAAAGTTACAGATGGAGAGATGAATCTTATCTGGAAAGGCAGGAGAAACAGAAACTGCCAGATGGTCTGCGGGCGCCGCCCGAGACAAATCATGCAACACTAAAGGCAATATAAACAATATTACAAGCAAATAAGGAGTGCAGTGATGAATAATTCAGGAAAAACGAAAATTGTAGTTGTAGGAGCCGGAAATGTAGGAGAAGCTATCGCCTATACTCTCATGGTAAGAGAGCAGGCTACAGAAGTAGTAATGGTTGATTTAAATGAAGCCAGGGCAAAAGGCGCAGCTCTGGATGTTTTTCATGGTGCAGGATTCCACTGTCCAGTAAGAGTAAAACAGGGCGGATATGAGGAATGCGCCGATGCAAATATTATTATTGTGACTGCGGGTATTGCAAGAAAGCCTGGACAGACTCGGCTGGAACTGGCGAAGACCAATGTCTCTATTATTAAGAGTGTTACGGAAAGCATTATGAAATATGCAGAGAACCCGCTGATCATCGTAGTATCTAATCCTGCAGATATCCTGACCATGGAAGTACAGAAGGTTTCGGGACTTCCTTCTCATAGGGTTATTGGAAGCGGAACATCTCTGGATACAGCCAGATTCAGATGCAACATCAGCGAGCCCCTGAATGCCGATGTGGAAGACGTTCAGGCTTATATCTTAGGCGAGCATGGAGACAGCCAGGTGCCTGTATGGAGTTCTGCTACAATTGCAGGTCTTCCTTTAGATGAATATTTAAAACAGACTGGAAAGGAACTTGACAGAGCTGAGATTTCAGAACATACTAAGACTGGCGGTGCAGAGGTTATCGAATTAAAAGGCGCTACCTTCTACGGCGTTGCAATGGCGGTTTCCGCTATTGTGGAAAGTATCCTGAAAAACAGCGGAGCCATCCTTCCAGCTGCCCATGTACTGGATGACAGTTTTGATAATTGGTCTGGAATTGCATTTTCTCTGCCATGCCGTATAGGAGGACAGGGAATACAGGGCGTTTTAAGAGTTCCTATGAATGAGGAAGAGAAGGCCGCAATGGATAACTCAGCCAAAATCTTAAAAGATTTCTGGGCGCAGGTAAATGAATAAAATATAAAGGAGAGAAAAAATGGACAAGAGAGAATTTGCATTAAAGCAGCATGAAGAATGGGCTGGAAAAATTGAAGTAATCAGCAGAGCGAAGATTGAAACACCGGAAGATCTTTCTGTTGCTTACACACCAGGAGTTGCAGAGCCTTGTGTGGAGATTTCAAAAGATGTAGACCTGTCATATAAATATACACGCCGGGGAAACATGGTAGCGGTTGTTACAGACGGAACAGCTGTATTAGGTCTTGGGGATATCGGACCAGAAGCAGGCATGCCTGTTATGGAAGGAAAATGCGCATTATTTAAAACTTTTGCAGATGTGGATGCTTTTCCTCTGTGCGTACGTTCTAAAGATGTAGACGACATCGTAAAGACTGTAAGTCTTCTGGCAGGAAGCTTTGGCGGTGTAAACCTGGAAGATATTTCCGCTCCCAGATGCTTTGAAATTGAGAGAAAATTAAAAGAGTGCTGTGATATTCCGATTTTCCATGATGACCAGCATGGAACAGCAGTTGTTACAGCCGCTGCTCTGATCAATGCCTTAAAACTGGTAGGAAAGAACCTGGATGATATTAAAGTAGTTACTTCAGGAGCAGGAGCTGCAGGTATTGCCATCATCAAACTGTTAGTAAGCCTGGGTCTGAAGAACGTGGTTATGTGTGACCGTCACGGAGCAATTTATAAAGGCCGTGAAAACCTGAATAAAGAAAAAGAAGAAATGGCAGAAATCTGCAATCAGAATATGGAGAAAGGAACTCTGGCAGAAGTGCTGAAAGGCGCCGATGTATTTATTGGCGTTTCCGCGCCTGGTACAGTTACTGAGGAAATGGTACAGAATATGGCAGAAAAACCAATCCTTTTCCCAATGGCAAACCCAGTTCCGGAAATCATGCCAGACCTGGCTAAAAAAGCAGGCGCTGCTGTTGTAGGAACAGGAAGAAGCGATTTCCCGAACCAGATCAACAACGTACTGGCATTCCCAGGTATCTTCAGAGGTGCTCTGGATGTGCGTGCGAAAGATATCAATGATGAGATGAAGGTAGCAGCAGCATATGCTATTGCTGGATTGGTAGAAGAAGACAAGCTGTCTCCAGACTACATCATTCCAAATGCATTTGACAAACGTGTGGCTAAAGCCGTAGCGGAGGCAGTAGCCGAAGCAGCTCGCAAGACAGGCGTAGCAAGAATTTAATTTTATAATTTGTTAGTTGTGAACCAGGTTAATGTTTGAAACCTAAACAAGTAAAAATAAAAAAGACATTTCGCATCGAAGAGGATACGGAATGTCTTTTTTGCTAAGAAATTTTCTTTTTTATATTTTTCCTAAAAAAAGAATGATAAATGTTCGGGTATGTGTTAGAATACAAATGATGAATGTGTTTTTTTTAACATGCTTTTGTAATGCGGAGGGGGGGGAACAGAGAAATGGATCATGAACATGGAATCGGTCAGACAGCAGCTACTGTTCTACGGCTTCTGAATGTGACTCCCGGCCCCAAGATGGCGAAACCTCATGATAAAGTTCTGGATATGGCGGAACAGATATTGACCGGAGAGGGCAGGTGGCGGGCATTTTTTTATAACCCTGACGCAATCGGAATGTGGATTTACAGAAAATACCAGAAAAAGTTTGCAGGATTGGAGAATCGGGTGCAGCTTCGTATGAAAATCCATACAGCATATCCTCCGGTTACGCCGGTATGCTTTGGAAGTATGTATACGGGACTTCCGCCAAAAGAACATGGGATTACAAAATATAGAAAGCCGGTTCTTCTGGTAGACACGGTATTTGACTATCTTGTGAGAGCAGGAAAAAAAGCAGCTATCATCTCTACAGAAGGAGACAGTATTTCTCGGATATTTCTGGGGAGAGATATTGATTATTTTATTTATCCTACCGTAGAGGAATGTAATGAGAAAGCGCTGGATCTGATAGAACGTGACAAATATGATTTTATGGTCCTGTATAACGGCAATTATGACTATATGATGCACCGGTTCGGACCGGAAGGGAGCCGGGCCCTGGAAGCTCTGGATCAAAATATAGAGACATTTCTGAATATTTATGACAGGATAAAAGAATATTGGAAAGATCATCCTACGGTTCTGGCTTTTGCACCGGATCACGGGTGTCATAAAAAGCTGATGTTTATGGGGAGTCATGGAATCCAGATACCTCAAGATATGGAGACTATACATTTTTACAGTTTTATAAATTCAACAGACCAGTGCACCATACCGCAGCAAAAATAGGCAGGGTATGCTGGGAAAGGGAACTAAATGGCAAAGAAGTTTTATGCAGTAAAGAAAGGCAGAAATACGGGAATTTTTACTACATGGGAGGAATGTAAAGCCAGTGTGAGCAGATATTCCGGCGCCCAGTATAAAAGCTTTCCCACATTGGAAGAAGCCAGAGAGTATCTGGAGGGAAGCCAGGGGCCTTCGCCGGGAGGTTCAGACCAGGAGGAGGATAGTTGTACAGCCTATGTGGATGGCAGTTTTGATCAGGAAAAAAATGCGTATTCATACGGCTGTATCATTTTATACCGGGGAGAACGGACAGAAATGAGTCAGGCTTTCCAGGGGGGAGAGGACATTTCCATGAGGAATGTAGCGGGGGAACTGGAAGGAGCCATGGCCGCTATGAAGTTTTGTGAAGAGAGGAAGATAAAGGTTCTTCATCTCTACTATGACTATCAGGGAATCGAATCCTGGGCTGTGGGAGACTGGAAAAGGAACCGGCCCGGAACCATCCGATACAAAAGTTTTTATGATGGCTTGAAAAATGTGAAGGTAGTATTTCATAAAGTAAAAGGGCACAGCGGCGTGGAACTAAACGAGGCGGTAGACCGTCTTGCCAAGGCTGCTTTGGGAATTTAAAAAGGGAGAGAATAAGATTATGGTCAGTAAAAAAGTAAAAATCATAAATCCGTCCGGTCTTCATTTGAGAACGGCAACGGTATTGTCAAACAGCGTTCTGAAATATGACGCAAAGCTGCAGTTTGCATATGAAAAGAACAATTTTAAAGGAGTTGTAAATCTGAAGAGTATCCTGAATATTGTGGCAGCAGGGGTGATCCAGGGACAGGAAATAGTGATTACCAGTGAAGGCCCTGAAGAAAGGGAGGCATTGGCAGCGGCTGTGGCGGCTATTGAAAATGGCCTGGGAGAGATGGATAAAAACAAAAATTTATGAAGATATGGAGCTGAAGTTCTTCTTATGTCAAAGAAAAACTCCAGCTCCATTTTTTTCTTTGAACGGCTGACATTATAGTATACTGTCTAAGAATCGGCAGTAAAGGTTGAAAACCAGATGAAATAAAATGAATGATTATGAACGGATATATGGAATTAAATGATTGTTTGTGAAAGATTGCTAAAAACAGATTCGAAATATTGTGAATTAATATGATTGAAAATGAATGAATATGATGTATAATATAAGCATAAAGGAGGAAAAGAAATGGTTTATACAGTTACATTCAATCCCTCTCTGGATTATATCGTTTCCATGGAAGGCTTTCAGCTTGGAAAGACCAACCGGACTGCAAAAGAGCAGATGCTGCCAGGAGGCAAGGGGATCAATGTGTCCACGGTGTTGAAGAACCTGGGGATTCCCAATATAGCTCTTGGTTTTTCAGCAGGATTTACCGGAGAGGAGATTAAAAGAAGAGTAGAAGAAATGGGACTGGCCAGTGATTTTATCAATCTGCAAAATGGCTATTCCAGGATCAACGTGAAAATGAAGGATTTTGACGGGACAGAGATCAACGGTCAGGGACCGGATATCAGCCCGGCAGAAACAGAAAAGCTTCTGGAAAAGCTGGATGGACTGAAAGAAGGAGATGTTCTGGTACTGGCAGGAAGTATTCCCAGGACCATGCCGGATTCCATTTACAGCGATATTCTGAGAAGGCTGGATGGGAAAGGGATTCTGACAGTGGTAGACGCTACCGGAGAGCTCTTGCTCCATGTTCTGGAGTACAGCCCTTTCCTGATCAAGCCTAATAACCATGAACTTGGGGAGATTTTCCAGGTGAAGCTGGAGACCAGAGAGGATGTAGTCCTATATGCCAGAAAGCTGCAGGAAAAGGGAGCCAGGAACGTGCTGGTTTCCATGGCAGGCCAGGGAGCGGTGCTCCTGGATGAAATGGGACAGGTCCATATGCTCCCTGCGCCAAAGGGAAAACTGGTCAACGCCGTGGGGGCAGGAGATTCAATGGTGGCTGGTTTTCTGGCAGGATGGCTTACGAAAAAGGATTATGAATATGCTTTCCGCATGGGGATCTCTGCAGGAAGTGCAAGTGCTTTTTCTGAAAACCTGGCCACAAAAAAAGAAATAGAAGAAGTTTACAGGCAGGTCAGCCAGTCTGCCTGACAGATAGAAGGGAGAAAAAGATATGAGAATCACAGAATTGCTGGATCCCAGGAGCATTTCTCTGACCGGCGCTCCGGCATCCAAAAAAGAAGCCCTGGATCAGATGGTAGAACTGATGGCGAAAAGCGGAAAAATACGGGACAAAGAAGCTTACCGCCAGCAGGTGTATGCAAGAGAAGAAGAAAGTACCACAGGAGTAGGAGAGGGGATTGCTATCCCTCATGGAAAAGGAGATTCTGTTATACGTCCTGGCCTTGCTGCAATGGTAGTAAAGGATGGCGTAGACTTTGATTCCCTGGACGAAGAGCCGGTTCACCTGATTTTCCTTATTGCTGCTCCAAACACCAAGGATAATGTACATCTGGATGTACTGAGCAAGCTGTCTACACTGCTGATGGATGAAGACTTTGTAAAGAACCTTCAGAATGCCTCCACTGTAGAAGAATTTCTGGACATTGTGGATAAGGCAGATGAGGAAAAGCCGGATCTGGACGAACAGCTGGCTTCCCAGACCTTAGAGGATCCTTCTGAAAAAGTCTGCCGGATCGTTGCCGTGACTTCCTGCCCTACAGGAATCGCTCATACTTATATGGCTGCGGAAGGACTGGAAAAGGCAGCCAAAAAGAAAAACTGCCGGATCAAAGTAGAGACCAGGGGCTCAGGAGGAGCAAAAAATGTATTGACGGAAAAAGAAATCCAAGAGGCTGACTGTGTGATCATTGCCGCAGATGCAAATGTGCCCATGGAGAGATTTGACGGAAAGCACCTGATCGAATGTCCTGTATCCGACGGCATCAGTAAGGGGGATCAGCTGATCGACAGAGCCATGAAGCAGGATGCCCCGGTTTATCATTCAGATAGTCCCAAAACAGAGAAAAAGACCAAAACTGCAGGGGGTGCAGGACATAAGGTATATACTCAGCTGATGAACGGTGTTTCTCATATGCTGCCTTTTGTAGTTGGAGGCGGTATCCTGATCGCTCTGGCATTCCTGATCGATGGCCTTAGCGTGGATGTGAATTCCCTTTCCCAGGAAGCCAGGGCAAATTTTGGTACCATTACTCCGGTAGCCGCTCAGTTCCGGCAGATCGGTAATGTGGCTTTTGGCTTCATGCTCCCTGTACTGGCTGGCTTTATTGCCATGAGTATCGGAGATCGTCCAGGTCTGGCCGTAGGATTTGTAGGGGGTATGATCGCAGCCAATGGAAAATCAGGATTCTTAGGAGCTCTGGCGGCAGGTTTTATCGCAGGTTATCTTATCGTTCTTCTGAGAAAAGTTTTTGACAGGCTTCCGGCGTCTATAGAAAAGATCGCCCCGGTGCTGTTATATCCTTTATTCGGTATCCTTTTTATGGGACTGATCATGAACTTTATCATTGAGCCTCCTATCGGCGCTTTGAACACAGCTTTAAATACAGCGCTGACAAACATGAGTGGAAGCAGTAAGATCCTTCTGGGGATCATTGTAGCCGGTATGATGTCTATTGATATGGGCGGTCCCTTTAATAAGGCGGCTTATGTATTCGGAACTGCGTCCATTGCCGCAGGCAACTACGATATTATGGCGGCAGTTATGATCGGCGGTATGGTTCCGCCCTGTGCCATTGCCCTGGCAACTCTGCTGTTTAAAAACAAATTCACAAAACAGGAGAGAGAATCCGGTCCTGTAAACTTTATCATGGGCCTGGCCTTTATTACAGAAGGGGCAATCCCTTTTGCAGCTTCCGATCCCCTTCATGTACTGCCTTCCTGCATTATCGGATCTGCAGTTTCAGGAGCATTGTCCATGGCCTTCGGCTGTACCCTTATGGCTCCTCATGGCGGGATTTTCGTATTCCCGGTAGTGGAACATCCACTAATGTATCTGGTATCCTTAGTAGTGGGTACAGTGATCGGCGCACTGCTTCTGGGTGTATTAAAGAAAAAGGTGGAAGCATAACAGGAAGGATCCTGTTAAAACACGGAAATGAGGAAAATGGTTGCCCCGAAAAAGAAAGTTGTGTAGAATAAAAGACAGCAGGACGAACAACAGAATTTTCTAAGGGGGAAACCATATGCTGACGGAACAACGACAGGAAGAAATCCTTCGGCTCCTGAACCAGAAAGGGAGCGTTACTCTTCAGGAGCTGAAGGAGTATTTCCATGCCTCAGAGTCCACTATACGGCGGGATCTGAATGCACTGGATAAAAGAGGCGCACTTACAAAAGTCTTTGGAGGGGCGGTGAGACCCGAAGGCCGGGTCATGCTCAGAGAGGAACAGGTATCTCAGAGACAGGAACTTTATCGTGAAGAGAAAAACAGGATCGGCAGATATGCGGCTTCTCTTGTGGGGCCTGAGGATTTTGTCTATCTGGATGCAGGAACTACAACGGGAGCCATGATCCCTTATCTCACGGAGCATTCTGCGGCTTTTGTTACGAATGCCGTTTCCCATGCTCTTCATCTGGCAGAGAATGGTTTCCGGGTGATCCTCATCGGCGGAGAGGTGAAAGCAGCTACAGAGGCTATTGTGGGAAATGAGGCCTATGTAAATCTGAAAAAATTTAATTTTACAAAAGGTTTCTGGGGCACTAACGGAGTCAGCCCTTCGGCAGGATTTTCCACTCCGGATATTAATGAGGCTATGGTAAAGGAATGCGCTCTTTTACACACCCAGCAGGCTTACATTCTCTGTGACAGCAGTAAATTTTATCATACAAGTCCGGTAACCTTCGGAGAGTTTGAGGACGGGATCATACTTACAGACCGTCTTCCGGATGAAAGTTTTCAGAAATATGAGAATATTGTGGTGGTTCCATAAAGCCATTACAAACAGCGGCAGCAGATGAGGATCTGTTATAGCCGCTGTTTTTTTTAGCCAAGGGTCTGTTTCCATTGAGGAGTTTTTCGTTGTTCCGAAAAACGGAACTTTGGAAACAAATAAACTATCTGCTATGTATAACATCATAAACTTAAGAAAATCTGCTTTGAAATAGGCAGGTTTCCTTTTGTATCCCGGGATAACTACTGCCGAGAACCTAAGAATTGGAATTTGAGGGGTATCTAAAAGTTAATGCTACGGTCAGGAATCCAAGAATCGCAAAATAAGCGGTAGCCTAGAGTGAATACTACGGTTAGGAATTCAAAAGTCAGAGGTATTTTATACTATAATTAGGTGATAATATGAGCTTATTGGAAAATGCAGTTGCGCAAGAGCAACGGCGGATTGAGTATATGATAGAGAAATATGAGGCAGAACTTGCTAATTTGCCGAAAGGCGCACTGATCGCAAAAATGATTAAAGGAAATCAATATTACTATTTACAGTATCGCAGCGGGAAAAAGACAATTTCGAAGTATGTGGGGAGAGCAGGCGATAAAGTTGAAAAACTACAGCAGCAGATTGAACGGCGCAGGCATATCCAGTCCATGCTGAAAGCTTTGTCTGAAGAATATGCTACAGCACAGAAAATGATGGAGGTTTGTATATGATTGTATATCATGGAAGCAATATGATAGTAGACCATCCAAGATTAGTCCGCCAAAATCGAACATTGGATTTTGGATATGGTTTTATACAACGTTCAATAAAGATCAAGCAGTAAATTTCGCAGAAAAAGTAACGGCTCGAAGGGAAACAGGTATTCCTTGTGTCAGCATGTATGAAACAGCAGAGTTAGAAGAACTGAAAAACAAATATAAACTCCTGTTTTTTTCAGAAGCAAATGAAGAATGGTTGGATTTCGTATTTGCAAATTGTAATGGAAGTTATGAAGGGGTAAATTATGATATTATTTTCGGACCAGTAGCTAACGATACGATTTATCGGACGTTTATTGCTTATGAGGAAGGTATTTTAACAAAGGATGAGACGATTGCCAGACTGAAAGTTAAGAAGCTGTATAATCAGATGACTTTTACAACAGAGAACTCCTTAAAAGAGTTAAAATATACTGGGCAGTTACCGATAGGGAGGGATTGCAATGAGTGAAAAGGGGATAAAAGGAATGCTGGAGCTTATTGTGCCGCGTCTGCTCCGGATGATAATGGAAAAACAGTCACTTACAGAAAAAGAAGCCTTGACACGGCTATATGCTTCTGAACTTTATCGCCAGTTAGAACGAGAGGAAACGAAGCTTTGGCATTTAAGTATTCCTACTTTATATGAAATGTGGTTGGAAGAAAAAGAGAGCGGGCATATTACTTATCCAGAGGAGGTCTGAGTATGGATGAAAAAATGAATTTTATTGTATATTGTATAGAAGAATATAAAAATGAAAAAGGAATGAATGGAAAAAATGTCATTGATTTGTTTAATCGGTATCGTGTGATCGATTATATTCGGGATTATTACGAAGCGCTTCATACTACTGGCAGACAGTATATTGTTGATGATATTGACATGTATATTGAGGCAAGGCAGTCATCTATGAGGTAATGGGACTTCAGTGAAAAAGCATTGAAAGAATGTATCCAGGGGGGAGCCCCTGGATATTTCAAGTTATATGAAGAAAATAAGAGAAAGATGTAGGGCAGAACTAAAAAGACTGGATGCAAGGATTGACGAGAAATATTTGCTTGAAGTTCTTCCGAACAAGGTATATAATATCACGGATTATATCATCAAAATGGTTTAATCCATGATGTATAATGCCAAACTCTTTTTTATCATAATGAATAGTTATGCATAATGTCCCAGAGTAGGAAAAATGAAATTTGTTGTAAAGTAGTGATTTCGTAGTAAAAAAGAGACTGTTTGTGGCAAAAAAGAGGCTTGAAAATCCAGTGATCTTTCTGGATTTTCGCCTCTGAAGCCATTCAAAAACAGCAAAGCTTTTTTGTACATTATTCACAAAAAAAGAGAGGTTTTTATGAGAAAACTAGCTTTAAATGATGAAATATTACTAAATATC
>ERZ1643251.1253-NODE-1253-length-29709-cov-6.514669_pt1 | contig 29709 bp, 29 predicted proteins | sample MGYA00579261_ERZ1643251 | MGnify/ENA primary metagenome ERZ1643251 (study PRJEB29033, sample SAMEA4952267) | chicken gut metagenome | biome: Broiler Chicken; feature: Gastrointestinal Tract; material: Caecum | place: Ireland | collected 2018 | study: Broiler... | reverse complement strand
TTGAATCTACTTTGCATTTGAAATCAAGATAAAAAAAAAAGCTAAGAGTGGTTTAGACTGTCAAGGAAAACTTCTAGACTGTGACTTTGAAAGTCAAACATTTTGGGGATTATAGTGTGGTCTTAGTGGCGATTCGGTGTTGTACTTCGCTTAAAAGGAAACTGCCTGTACGGCGACGATGGGTGCGAAGTTTGGGGAAATCCTACCGAACCTATGCCACAAGGTTTACTCAAAATGTTACCTTCATTTTTTTGTTTAAAAATATTATAACTTAAAAGGAATTGAAGTGAAAACTAAACCCAAGCCGAAAAACAAAACGGTAAAAAAACAAAGTCATTCGCAAATTATATGGTCTTTAAAAGTGCTTATACTTTCATTTGCGCTGTCCATGTGCTTTGGTGTGCTTAGTGAATTTTTCTTAAGTGGCACCGGTGTAATTATAGCTGTGTTGGTAATTGTCGTCTTTATGTCCATATCAATAATGACTGATATGATTGGTGTGGCTGTTACAGCTGCGGACATACAGCCTTTCAGGGCCATGGCTTCTAAAAAGATTAGAGGTGCAAAAGAGGCAATAAAATTAATAAAGAATGCTGACAAGTTTACTAGTATTATAGCAGATGTTGTAGGCGACGTATGTGGAATCTTATCTGGTGCTGCTGGTGCGAGTATTATCATGAAAATTGCTATTGATTCTGAATCTGCTCTTGGAATAATAATTGCATCTTTGGTCAGTGCGGTGATAGCTAGTATGACAATTTTTGGAAAATCTCTTGGTAAAAAGTATGCTATGAAAAATTGCAATAAAATAATGCTTGTCGTGGGTAAGGTATTAAGTTGGTTTACACCTCAAGGAAAAAAGAATAACAATAAGCAAGATAAAAAAGAGTTTAAGGAAAGTAGTGAAGAAGTTATTGAAGCAAAGACAGAATCAAAACAAGTAGTAGAATCTAACAATATAGAGATGCAAAATAATAAAGAAGAGAATACCCTGTAAAATGGTATTCTTTTTTTATGTTACGATGGTGCATACTTATAAGAGCAATATTTTATAATTATAAAATTGTTGAATAATCATAAAAAATCAAATGAATAATTATGCAAAAATCGCTTGCATAATTATAAATTGCATTGTATAATAATTCCAAACAGGTTGAATAATTATGCGTGAATAATTATTCAAAAACGGCTGTATCCCTTATAAATAAAGGGTTGTAGGCTTTGGAGGAAATACAAAAGTGGCAAGATCATCAAGACAATCTAAGATTTTAGAACTAATTTCAACAAGAGATATAGCATCTCAGGATGAGTTAGTTGCATGCTTAAAGGCAGCTAATTTCGACATAACTCAAGCAACTATATCTAGAGACATCAAAGAGTTGGGACTCATCAAAATACAAACCACCGATGGCAAATACAAATATGCCTTGATGGATGGAACTGACCAACAGGTTTCTAACAAAAACATTTCCATTTTCAGGGAATCTGTTATCTCCATAAAACCGGCAGGTAATTTGTGTGTGATAAAAACTGTAAAAGGTTTGGCAAGTGGCATTTGCGCGATGATTGACAAATTAAATATTGATGAAGTTTTGGGTTCTGTTTATGGGGATGATACGGTCATGGTGATTATGCCAACTCCTCTTTCTGCACAGAAAGCAAGCAGTACATTTGAACAATTTATAAGATAGGAATTTTATGCTACAAAAATTATCGATAAAAAATTTTGCAATTATTGAAGATGTAAGCCTTGAGTTTTGTCAAGGTTTTAATGTTTTAGTCGGCGAAACAGGTGCCGGAAAGACCATAATTTTAAAAGCATTACAATTTGTACTTGGCAATAAGGCGCAAAAAGAAGATATAAGAAATAACAGCTCAAGTATGTCAGTTAAAGCCACGTTTGTGGATGTCAATGATACTATAACAAACAAACTAAGGGATTTTGATATTGAATGTGATGGTGTTCTTATTGTTTCTAGGTCCTATGATGTTGACGGAAAATCTAGTTGTAAAATCAATGGCGAAACAGTTACCGTTGGCATGCTGAAGCAAATAGCTGACCTATTGTATGATATCTATGGTCAACATGACAATGTAGAACTTTTAAACAGCAAAAATCATTTGGTTTTACTGGATAGTTTTGATGAAGCTAATCTTAACCCAGTAAAGGAAGAAATATCTAAACTTCTTGTGCAGTTGAAAGATATAAATTCAAAAATCAATCAAATTGGAGGCGTGGGCGAAGAAAGAGAGAGAACATTGGATCTGTTGAGATACCAAATAGATGAAATCTCCAATGCTTCTGTTAAAATAGGCGAAGACGAAGAGCTGGATAATCAAATTTCTACTTTGTCAAATGCTGAAAAAATTACATCATCGCTAAATCAGGCTTTGCAGTCGATTGCTTCTTCTAATCTTGAACCTGCACTAACTAACCTCTCATCGATTAGTAACTATTCTCAATCTCTTGAACAAATTTATGAAAGGTTTAAAAGCGTTATAATTGAAATAAATGATATTCAAACAACACTTTCAGAAATGTTAAATTCTGCCAATTTTACATCAGTTGATTTAGATAATTTAGTTGCTAGGCAAGAACTTATAAAAAAATTAAAAAAGAAATATGGTCCAAAGATTGAAGATGTACTAAATTTTTTAAATAGCGCACAGCAACAATATGATAATATTTTAAATTGCGAAAAAGTACTTGAACAATTATCTTTGCAAAAAAATGTGATTTTATCCAACTTACACACTGAAAGTATGAAATTGCATGAGTTAAGAAAAAACATAGCTTCTAATCTAGAACAAAAAGTTCAATTAGAATTAAGTGATCTGAAAATGCAAAATACAATTTTCAAAGTCAATTTTAAACAATTGCCAAGTGTTATAGATTGTAATTACACTAAAGATGGCCTTGACGAAGTAGAATTTTTATTTTCAGCAAATAAGGGTGAGTCAGAAAAAAAACTTACCAAAGCTATATCTGGTGGCGAAATGAGTAGATTTATGCTGGCTTTAAAAACTGTACTAAGACACAAAAATGATGTAGCAACACTTATTTTTGATGAGGTCGATAGTGGTGTTAGCGGTGAAATAGGCTTTAAGGTTGGCTGCAAACTAGATTCGCTGGCAAATTACACTCAGATCATTTGTATAACTCACTTGCCTCAGGTTACAGCCCTTGCGGATAGGTTTATTTACGTTTATAAAGAAGTCGAAAATGATATTACCGTTAGTCATGTTAAATACTTGGATGATGAACAAATTATAAGCTATTTATCTACACTCCTGGGTGGATATGACAGTCAAACATCCAAAATGCATGCAAAAGAACTTTTGGAAAAGTCAAGGAAACAAAAAACCACTGAATAATTAATTTAAAAGCAAATAAACTACCTTATAGACTTTGAGGTGGTTTTTTTATGTTTAGAAAATTTATATTAAAATTTTTAGGTATAATACTCGCTTCTTGTTTTTTGCTTACACTTTATAACGTGGACTTTGAAAGTATTATTGCCTTACAGGATAATACACCAATTACACTGGATACTTTGGAAAAATTAAACTCTGAACATCTTTTAGGAGATTTCGTAGATACAAAACTAACAGAGGATATTTGGACCACTGGAGGTGTTAAGGAAAAAAATACGTCTTTGGTCGTAAAATTGTTCGGTTTCATACCAATTAAAAAGACTACTGTAGTTGTGTGTGACGATGAATCAGTTTATTTAGGAGGAATACCGCTAGGTTTTACTGTATCTACAAAAGGTGTAATAGTGGTTGGATCAAATAGTGTCTTGACAAAAGATGGAAAACAGTCAAATTCAGAACTTGAAAACGGAGACATAGTGACAAAAGTAAATGGCATAGATATCTTTAATGTTGAAGATATAAAAGAACAGTTAGCACAGTCAAATGGTAATGCTGTTCAGGTGACTTATATTAGGGATGATAAAGAAAATACATGCGACTTAACCCCCATCCTTGATTCTCAGACCAATGAATATAAATTGGGTATTTGGATTAGAAATGACGCACAGGGAATAGGTACATTGACTTTCGTCACTGAAGGCAATGATTTTGGGGCACTTGGTCATGCTATAACCGATTTTGAAACTGGAGCCAAAATACCAGTTAATGATGGGAAAATTTATCCGTGCACTATGCTCGGCATAACAAAAGGTAGTAAGGGCAAAGCGGGAGAACTTAGATGTCTTTTTGTTCAAGGCTCCATGTCAAACGGATCAATAGAGAAAAACACAACATGTGGTGTTTTTGGTGAGGTTAGTGATACTGCTCAACTGGTAGATCAAAACTTGACTTGTCCAATCGCCTCAAGATTAGTAGTAAAAGTTGGCAAAGCAAAACTTATTAGTGCAGTTAGTGGGATAAGAGAAGAGTATGATATTGAAATAATAAAGACTTATAATCAGCATTCTTCAAGCGACAAAAGTTTTATTTTCAGGGTAAAGGACGAGCGATTGCTGGAGCTTACAGGAGGCATTGTTCAAGGAATGAGTGGTTCTCCTATAGTACAAGATGGAAAATTGATTGGTGCTGTTACACACGTCTTTTTGTATGACCCTACTAAGGGTTATGGTGTATATGCTGACTTTATGTTAGATGAGGTTTCTTGACGAATATTTGTATTTTTTGTGAATAGACATATAATATGAAATCAAAAGGATTTACAAAAAATCTTTATTCACTTAAATACTCACTTCGTGAATTTTTGGTACGCAACAAATTCAAAATCATTTTTTGCGTACTTTTTTGTGTGATAGGACTTTTGACTGGTATATTTACTGCAGTAAAAATAATGGGATTAGATGAGGAAGAAATTTTTGAAAGTTTTAATTTGACATATCAACTTGAAGACTTAGAAAAATTCTCAGCAAATTTTTTTACGCGACTGTTATCTTATGAATTGGTCCTAATCTTGCTAATGATATTTTCTCTTCATCCGGCTTTGTATCTATTTGGGTGGTGTCTACTAGCATATAGAGCATTTCTCATAAGCATTAATTGTATGATGATAATATTATGGTTCAGCTTTAATGGCATAATTAAGGCACTATTAATTTTATTGCCGTGCCAGTTATTGATGTTATTTATAATGATTGCCTTTTTTTGCTATGCTTGCTCTCAGATTAGAAATTGTAAATATCAAAAGAAAAAGATCTTCAGCGTCTTATTTCCATTACTTTTGGCTTCACTGGCACTGACATTGATTAATTTACTTGAAACAATTTTGCTATTTATTTTTCGCAGTGATGTAATTCTTGTCATTTAATTGACATAATTTTTAAAAATGAAATATACTAAAAGCATGATAATGTTAGATAAGGCAGAAAAAGCGCTAAGAAAACTAAAAAAGAAATATGATATATCTCAAGTTGACTATGCAATAGTGGCAGGGTCTGGGTTGATGGATGCCGTAGTTGATCTTGAAAATGTTGTTATAGTTTCTTATGATAACTTGGGTTTGCCAAAAAGTAAAGTAAAAGGGCATAGCGGCAAGTTTATTTTTGGCACATATCAAGGTAAAAAAATAGTTGTTGTGTCTAGAGTGCACTTTTATGAATATGGAGATATGGCCAAAGTTCGATTGCCTTTTGAGGTAATCGCCAAACTTAATACAAAAAAAGTCATATTATTAACATCTTCTGGCGGAATAAACAAAACTTTTAGAGTGGGAGACATAATGCTTATTTCTGACCATATAAACTTTACGGGACAAAATCCATTAATCGGTATAGAAGATTTAAAATTCACTTCAATGACGAATGCTTATGATAAAGACATGTTTAAGGCAATGGAAAAAATTGCAGATGAACATGATATAAACGTTAGACAAGGTGTCCATATTCAATTTTTGGGTCCAAGCTATGAAACAAAGGCAGAAATTGCTTTAGCAAGAAATTTTGGAGTTGATAGCGTCTCTATGAGTACGGTGTTTGATTGTATAATATGCAATTATTTGGGCATAAAAGTTGCAGGCATTGCCAGTATTGTAAATACATTTACCGAGGATAATCAGCAACTGAATCACACACAGGTGCTTATTGATGCAAAGAAGACATGCCAAAAGATAAAAGTTATACTTAGTGATCTATTAAAAGAATAAATTTAAATTATTTGAAAAAACTACTTCTGATAAAGGAGTAGTTTTTTTATGAAAAGGTTAGTTATATCAATAATTTGTGTACTATGCATAATGTTAATATCAACATACAGTAGTGCTATGCCGCTTGTATTTGCTGATAAAGAAATTTTAGCAAGTAATGCAAAAGCATCATTGTTGGTAGATTTTGAATCAGATACAGTTCTTTATGAAAACAATTCAAATGCAAGGTTTCCAATTGCAAGTATGGTAAAACTTATGACCATTTTGCTGACATATGAAGCTATTGAGTCTGGGAATTTGACATTGGACACCATGATAACCACTTCAGAAAATGCCTCTGGAATGGGAGGCTCGCAAGTGTTTATTGATCCGTATGTTGAGTATAAAGCTGAAGATTTGTTAAAAAGTGTTGTAATGGCATCGGCAAATGATGCAAGTGTAGCATTAGCAGAATTTATTAGTGGGAGCGAAACGGCCTTTGTAAATGCGATGAATAAAAAAGCACAAGAACTCGGAATGAAAAACACGTTATACGCAAACTGCACAGGACTTCCTGCTCCCGAACAATATTCTTCAGCATACGATTGTTTTTTGGTTTTAAAACAACTCATGAAATATGACCATTATCACACGCTTAGCACAATTTGGATGGATAAACTTGTGCATCCATCCGGAAGAGAAACTGAACTTGTAAACACAAATAAGTTGATCAGATATTACAAGGGCTGCGACAGCGGCAAGACTGGTTCAACTTCAGAAGCAGGATATTGCCTTACTGCATCTGCCAAAAGAGATGATTTTAGACTGGTGGCAGTTATCATAGGCTCAAAAAATGGGCAACAAAGATTTACAGATGTGTCAACATTATTTAATTATGGATTTGCAAACTACGAAAACAAATTGGTTTTAGATTGTAGTAAGCCAGTTGTTGAAAATGTTATGGTAAAAATGTCCAAACAAAAAGTGACCAATGTTTATGCAAAGGAAAGTTATTACGGACTTTCTAAAAAGGGAAATCCAAATGAGTATGAATTCAAATATGAGCTTCAAGAAATAAAAGCACCAAAGAAAGCAGGCGACAAGGTGGGCACAATTCTTATTACCAAACAAGGACAAGTAGTTAAAGAAATCGATTTGATTATAAATGAGGACATACAAAAATTAACTTATTTTGATTCGGTAAAACGAATAGCTGAAAATTGGTAAATAAAAGGTCGGCAGTTATGCCGATTTTTTATTTAACTTTTTTCTTGCAAATTTTTCTTTTGGTATGTATAATACTTAAGTATGTTATACCAACTTATAGGCTCTGGAATGCCTTTATTAGAAATGTTAGCTTTTATTCTTGCGTATATGGTTGCACTTATGTTTTGTTTTTGTGCCCACGAGTTTTCGCATGCTTACGTAGCTTACAAGCTTGGAGACCCAACTTCTAGAGCACTTGGACGGTTGACTTTAAATCCTTTGAAACATATTGATCCACTTGGCTTTTTGTGTTTAATATTATTTGGCTTTGGTTGGGCAAAGCCTGTTGAAGTTAATCCACTGCACTTTAAACGATACAAACGCGATATGGCACTTGTGTCAATAGCAGGAGTTACGTCCAATTTGATTTTGGCATTTGTATTTAGTGGTATTTACTTTTTTGTTAGCCCATTGCTTGTAGGCTCAACAAATTTATTTTTAATATTCATCGACTTGTTTTTATACTTTATGGTAATTTTAAATCTTTCACTGATGGTCTTTAATTTATTGCCAATATATCCATTGGATGGCTTTAATTTCATTAAATCATTGACAAGACCAAATAATGCATTTGTAAATTTCATGTTAAAATATGGAACTATTGTACTTTTAATTTTTCTTATAACACCAATTTTTGATTATGTTTATTACTATGTAACCAATGGGCTATTGTGGGTATTTAGTCAGTTTTGGGGGTTATTTATATGATTAATAAAAATTTAGATGATGAATTGGAAAATGTAGAATTTACTAATTCAGTGTATAAGGTGCATTTGGAAAATTTTGAGGGTCCCTTAGATTTATTGTTGCAAATAATTAAAGACAATAAGATGGATATTGAAACCGTTAAGTTGGCAGATCTGACAGAACAATATTTGGATTATATAGCTGATATAGATAAACTTGATATGGAAAATGCAAGTGAATTTATCGAAATTGCAGCACAACTTATCGAAATTAAGTCAAGGACACTATTGCCATCGGAGGCAGAAGAGCAAAGTGAAGATGACCCTGAAGTAAATCTTTTGGCAAGATTAAAAGAATTAAAATTATTTAGAGAGGCCAGTGAAAAACTGTCAAAAGAAGAAGACTTGAATAAGATGTACAAGAAGCCGGACAAGATGGCTGGAAATGTTAAAATTGTGCTTAAGGATATGTCATTGGATCTTATGCTTGATGCCTTTGCAAAGATGATGGCAACAATTCCAAAGAGAGTTATAGAAGAAGAGCCTAAGCAAATTGTCAAAGATAGATTTACTGTCGCTGAAAAGATCATCTCCATAAAAAATATCATTAGGGAGAAAAAAATGGTTAAGTTTACTGACTTATTTGAAAAGAACTTAACTAAAAGTGAGTTGATTAATACATTCTTGGCATTATTGGAATTACTAAAACTTCAAATAATTAAAGCACAACAGACAGATATTTTTGGAGAAATAGACATAATCCAAAACGAAGATAAAGTAAATGAGGAGATTGACATTGATGAACAACTTAAAGGAAGTTATTAAGGCAATACTATTTGTTGCTGGTGAAGGTGTTGATAAAGAAGTTATGCAAGAAAAATTGCAGATAACTAGTAAACAGTTAGACAAAGCAATTGAAGAATTAAAACAAGAGTTAAAAGAAGAGAATGGTATTCATTTGATTGAATATAGGCAAAAGATTCAACTTTGTTCAAATCCAAATTATGCAGAACTAATTTCTACTGTTTTAAATCCTATTAGAGAAAAGGCACTGACCAAGGCAGCCTTGGAAACGGTGGCAATTATCGCATACAAGCAGCCTATAACCAAACTAGAAATTGAAGAGATTAGAAAAATTAATTCGGCTGATTATGCAATTCAAGTGCTTTTGGATAATCATATGATAGAAATAGTTGGCAGAAAAGATGCTGTTGGCAAACCTTATATGTTTGGTACCACTGATGAATTTTTAAAAAGGTTCAATCTAAAGAATTTAAGCGAATTGCCAGATTATGAACAACTTCTTGAAAGAATTGAAGTTATTCGCAATGAGACTTATGATAATCAACTTTCAAGCGATGGACTCTATAGGAATTATGAAGTTCCGGATGAAGAGGAGGTTCCGGACTTTTTGAAAGACGAACAGAATTTACAAAAAATAAAAGCACAAGACAACGAAATGCTTGATAAAATAGATGAGATCTTGAAAGAAAATAACATTCAAAGAATGGACTTTGCCCCAAAACAAGAGCAAGACGTTAACTAATGGAATAAATTTTTTATTTAAACAAACAATAGTGATATGGAAAGTTTATATTTTCTCATACCACTATTTTTTGTTATAGTATTTATTTTTCCACTTGCAATTAGGCTTAAGTTAGCAGCTGATCTCAACCATAACCAGGTAATTGTTAGTGTATTCTTGTGGAAAATAAAAGTAATTACAATTAAGTTGTACATTAGAGATAATAAAATTTATCTCTTAACAAAGAAAAAAAAGAAAGAAATTGAAATTACACTTTCCATTAAACAAATTTACTTTGTAGAGCAACTTGGAGAAAACTTGAAGGACAAAGTTAGACCAAAAAAAATTGTATTTTGGGGAAAGATTGGGCTTGATGATGCTAAAAACACTGCTGTAACTTGTGGAACTATAATAATTGCAGTTAAAAGTATATTTTCTTATGTAAAGAATTATAAGCCAACATGTTCTATGCAGGCAAATGTGCAACCATCCTATGAGCAAAATGTATTTATGCTATGTGTATATCTCAACTTTTCAATTACTTTGTTCGACCTACTTTTTAGTTTAATAATCTCATTGTTCAGTTTAAGGAGTAAGGCATATGGAAGACAATCAAAACTATCTTGATGATCTTATAAATTCATCCATCGACAAAATCAAAAGTTTGGCGGAAACAAATACAATTATCGGTGACCCTATAGTCAGCCCCACAGGAAAAATTATTGTACCGGTAAGTAAAGTTTCTGTTGGATTTGTCGTTGGTGGAGGTCAGTACAACAGCATAAATAAAAAGCTACCATATCCTCTCGCTGGAGGTAGTGGAGGAGGGTTATCTGTTACTCCTATTGGTTTTATTGTGGAAGATGAAACTTCTATAAAGTTTATTGATGTTGAAAATAAAACTGCTTATCAAACCATATTAAATTTAGCGAATGTAATTATAGACAAACTTGATAAGAAGGTAAATAAAAATGAAAAGTAAAGTAATTTTGGTAGTTTTGTGTGCGATATTTTGTCTTGCATTTTTGTTTTCACCAAGAATAAATAGCGAAACCTATGCTGATACCAGTGCACAGGCAATGGTGGTTATTGAAGCAAATTCAAATAGAGTTTTAATGTCTAAAAATGAAAATATCAAAAGGGCAAATGCCAGCACAACAAAAATTGCGACTTTTTTAACGGTCCTAAAACATTGTAAAAACTTTGATGAAATTGTTGAAATTGACGATAGGGCAATTGGAATTGAAGGAACATCTATCTATTTGCGTAAAGGTGAAAAACTAACTGTAAAAGAACTACTGTATGGAATGATGCTGGTATCGGGTAATGATGCAGCCACGGCATTGGCCCTTCATATAAGTGACAGTGTAGATGACTTTGCACGGTTAATGACTAAGGAAGCACATGCTTGTGGAGCACTAAATTCAACATTCAAAAATCCACATGGGCTTGATCAGGATGGTCACCAAACGACGGCATACGATTTGGCTCAAATAACTAGAGAGTGCTATAAATATCCAATATTTGAAGAGATAGTTACAACACAAAATGTCAAAATTCCAAATGGTGACAATGGTTACAGATATTTGAAGAATAAAAATAAACTACTTTGGTCATTAGATGGATGCGTTGGAGTTAAAACCGGTTTTACAAACGATGCAGGCAGATGTTTGGTGAGTAGCGCGAGACGTAATAATATGCACTTAATATGCGTTGTATTGTCCTGTGGACCTATGTTTGAAGATAGTGCTTATATGATTGAGCAATGTTTCTCAAATTACTCAATGTCAAATATTTTGCCACCATATAATTATATCAAAAGTATACCAGTTTCCAATAGTGAGAAAACAAGTGTAAAAGTTTACACACAGCGTGGCTTTATGTATCCCTTAACAAAGGAAGAAGAACAAAATATAAAAATAGAAATAGACGCACAAGATGTTCTAGTTGCTCCAGTGGAAAAGGAACAAATTGTTGGAGAAATTAAAATATATTTGGATAATCACTTGCTATTTTCCGAAAAAATCTATACTATGGAAGATGTAAAATCAAATAGGATTTTGGATGAAGTAAAGAGGATTATAGAAAATTGGTGATGATGAGAATAAACAAATTTCTGGCACTTTGCGGTGTTGGTTCAAGACGTAAAAGTGAACAATTCGTAAAAGATGGAAAAATAAAGATTAATGGCACAATAGTGACATCATTATCAACTAATGTGAAGATAGGTAAAGATATTGTTGAACTAGAAGGTAAGGTTTTGACCTTGCCTTCTAGTTATGTTTATTATAAACTAAACAAACCCAAAGGTTATCTTTGCACTGCAAATGATACAGTGGGTCGCAAAACAATATTCGACCTTATTGAAAGTCCAGTAAGACTTTTTTCTGTAGGTAGATTGGACTATGATACAGAAGGGTTGATAATACTCACAAACGATGGTGATTTAGCACACAAATTGACTCATCCTTCCAAAGAGATTGAAAAAGAATACATAGTTAGGATTGAAGGCAAAATACTTGAAAGCGAAATGGCAGTTTTAAGGCAAGGTGTGGTGGAAAATGGAATAAGAATGCCAAAGGCTAAAGTAAATTTAGTTGAATATGTTGGAAATGATGCCAAGTTAAGTGTTATAATACATGAGGGACAAAATAGGCAAATAAGAAGAATGTTTGAATGTATAGGAAAAAACATAAAACTTCTTAAGCGTATAAGAATTGGTAACGTAAGGTTAGGTGGATTACCAAGGGGGAAATACAAACCATTAACTGATTATGAATTAGCTCAATTATTAAATTAAAGGAGATATTTTATATGATAATCACATTGGATGGTCCGGCTTGTTCTGGAAAGTCTACATTAGCTGTCAGAACTGCAGAAAAATTAAACATACATTTTTTAAATACGGGAATGATATTTCGCGCAATTGCGTATTTAATAAATGAAAATGGTGGCGAAAATTTAAATGAGCAAGAAATTGGTAAGTTATTATCTTCTGCCAACATAGATGTTGAATTTAAAGAAGGAAATCAAATTGTATACATCAACGGCATAGACACATCTAATTATGTTTCGCTCCCAAAAATTAGTTATTTGGCTTCTCATTTTTCTAAATTGGGTATTGTACGCGACATAGTGAAAAATATACAACATAAATTTGCAACAAAGTATGACTTGGTTGTGGAAGGTAGAGATATTGGGACAGAAATTTTTCCCAATGCAGAATATAAATTCTTTATAATTGCCGACATAGATGCAAGGGCAAAACGAAGATATGAAACCTTAAAGCAAAAAAATAACGATGTTACTTTACAAGAGGTAAAAAAGGATTTACAAGAAAGAGATTACGAAGATGCACATCGAGAGATTAGCCCGTTGAGAAAAGCTGATGACGCTATTTTGATTGACACAACCTACGACACTATCGAAGAAAGCCTAGATAAAATTATAAGTGTTATTAAAGGGAGATAAAAATGTTTTTTTGGATTATCAAGTTGCTTGCTTTCATACCTTTCTGGCTCATTTATCCAACCAAAATAAAAAAATTGGGCAAAATACCAAAGGGCAAAGTTGTTTTTGTTGCAAATCACAGAAGCAATTTAGATCCACTTATCATGCTAAACATGTTTTGGAGAGAACAACATGTAGTCGCAAAAAAAGAATTATATAAAAATAAATTACTCGCAGCATTTTTAAAAGGAATGAAAACCATTCCTGTTGACAGAAGTAAGGTTGAATTAACTACAATAAAACAATGTCTCAGTGTACTAAAAAAAAATAAAACACTGACAATCTTTCCTGAGGGAACAAGAAATAAAACGGACAAACCATTGATAGAAATAAAAGAGGGTGCGGGGTTGATCGCCATTAAAGGTGATGCTCCTATAGTTCCGATTTGGATAAAGAAAAAACCAAAACCGTTTTGTTTGAATACAATTTATGTAGGTGATGCTATCCATTTGAAGAAAGAAGATTTACAGCATAGCAATGAAATTATTAAAAATGAACTTCTTTCTTTGCGCGAAAAGACATTGAAGAAAAATAAACAATCGAATAATAAATAGTAGACAAATTTCTTTCATCCTGCTAAATTATAATTAGGAGAAATGATGGAAGAAGTTAAGTTTGATTTAAACGAAATTGATAAAACTTTTGCTAGATATAAAAAAGATGACATCTATGATGGTGTCGTCATTTTGAAACGTGATGATGGCGTCATATTTAATATTGGTGGAAAAAGTGATGCGTTTATATCAAAAGAAGATTTTGATAATTTTGAGTCAATAAAAGTTGGAGATAGATTTAAAGTTGCCATTTTGGGTAAAAAAACTGAAGATGGAATGATTTGTGTATCTAAAAAAATTGCAGATCAAATAATCATTGGTTCCACAACGGCAGAAAAACTTAAATTTGGATCAGAGGTTTCATTTTTTGTAACCGGAATAAGAGAAGGAAATCTGATTTCAAAACTTGGTGTATATGAGGTCATTGTTCCTCATGACGAAATTGATATAAGAATTAAACATTTAAATTATTATTTAAACAAACAGCTCACTGGTATTGTTACAGAGATAAACCGCGATGACAAACAAATTGTTGTTTCTGTAAAAATGCTTAAAGAACAATTACAAGAAAGTCTGGAAAATCAATTTTGGAGTAGTATTTTTATCAATAAAGTAGTCCAAGGTAAAGTAGAAAAAATTATGCCTTATGGTGCATTTGTAAACGTAGAGGGAATTTCATGTTTTATTCATATTTCTGATATTGCCTATGAACGCGTAGAAAATATTGAAAAATATTTAAAGGTTGGGCAAACGTATACTTTTAGAGTTATAAAAATTGACAAGATAAACAAACGCGTCTCTTTGGGCCTTAAGCAACTTTCAGAAAATCCAAGAAAGGCTATTTTGAAGCAGCTTAAGGTGGGTGAGAAATATCTTGGAACGGTTACTAAAATTTTAGCATTTGGTGCAATAATTAAATTGAATGAAATCAATGTTTCGGGATTGCTACACATATCAGATGCCACAACTGAGATAGGTAAACGTATTTATGAAGTTGTTAAACTGAATCAAAAGGTTGAGGTTGAAATTAAACAAATCGATATTGAACGTGATCGGATTAGTTTTAAGTTGTAATGTTTAAGGAGCTGCTAATGAATCTATATGTTATGCGACATGGTCAAACAGTATGGAATGAAAGAGGCATTTCGCAGGGTAGATCTCAAAACAGGTTGAGCAAAATTGGGAAAGAGCAAGTGCAAGAAAGAGCAAAAGAGTATGCACATGTTAAATTTGATATTATTTATGCTTCACCTTTGATGAGAACCATGCAAACAGCGAACATTATGAATAGATATCACAACGTAAATATTCAAAAAAACAATAACTTAATTGAAATTGATCGTGGTACTTTTACTGGTAAAATGTTTAATGATTTAACAGATGACCAAAAAATATTATTTATGAAAAATGATGAAGGTTGTAAAATGGAAAGTTATAAACATTTGTTTGACAGGGTGAAAATATTTGTTAATTTTTTGAAATATGATTGTAGATATGACGATGTATTAATTGTTACGCATGAAAGAGTTGCAAGTTTTATTGAACACATACTGACCGATACATACCTGGATTTAAATGACAAAAAAACCTTTATTACATACAAAAACGCTGAAATAAAGTCCTTTAAGTTTTATTAATATAAAAAACAGCACAATAATGTGCTATTTTTTATTCATCCAACTTTTTTTCTGCTTCTTGAATTTGCTCTTGCAGTTTTTTAATAGAAAGTTTTCTATTTAAGGAATCAAGCCTTTTCTTTAATTCAATTTCATCATCAAAATTCGGAGCAGGAGAATTTTCATCTAGTACTATGATATTTTTGCGATTTAGTCCTGTAATTTTAAGTCCAACAATAAATGCAATGATTCCAAAAATTTGCGCACCTACTATAAGTCCAATAGGTAATAAGTAAGATATGTAGTCCAAATAATTAACTTCAGACATCCATACATATAATGCTAGTGCTATAAGACCAACAAAAGTAAGCAGTGTTATAGTATAATAAAATTTTGCCAGTATGTATTTGTTTCTAAATTTTTTTGTTGTTACAATGTCAATTATAATTAGAAGAAACATCATAATAGAAATGCACAACATAACAATATCTAACCAAAAAATTGCTTGATTGTCACTCGTAATAAGATTTTTTATGCTAAGAAAAATAACTATGGCTATGCTTATCAAACTTATAAATAACAAAGTTCTATAAATTAAAGATAAAAGCATTCTCTTCTGTTTATTATCCATATCATTCACTCCCAAGATTATTCTACTATAATTACGCCTATATGTCAACTTAACAAAATTCACTTGCAAGACTTGCATAAATTTTATATTATATAAATTGGAGAAAATAATGAAAGTTGTTGTTATTACTGGTGCATCGAGAGGAATTGGAAGTGAAATGGCAAAAGTTTTTGCGTCAAATGGATATCACTGTGTGATATGTTACAACAATTCCGAAATGATGGCCCAAAAAATTTGTAAAGATATTATACAAAGTGGTGGAAATGCTATTACAGTTAAAGTTGATTTAACCAATAGCGAGGAAATAAAATCCATGATAGACTATGTCATCATGTCATATGGACACATTGATGTATTGATAAACAATGCAGGTATAGCACATAAAGCTTTAATAATTGATGAAGAAGAAAGTCAAATAAGAAATATAATAAATACAAATCTTATAGGTACAATTGACGTTACAAAGCAGGTTTTGCCATTTATGTTAAAAAATAACGGTGGAAAAATAATTAATATTTCATCAATTTGGGGAGAGGTTGGAGCGGCCTGTGAATCAATTTATGCTGCCTCAAAGGCGGGAATAATTGGATTTACAAAGTCAATTGCCAAAGAGTATGCTTACAACAATATCACGGCCAACTGCATTTGCCCAGGTGTAGTTGATACTGATATGAATAAAAATTTAACAACAGAGGAATTGACTCAGTTAATTGAGGATATACCACAAAAAAGAATGCTTAAATGTGAGGAGGTGGCAAACCTCGCATTGTTTTTAGCAAACGAAACAGGTGATTATATAACCGGACAAAGCATTGTTATGGATGGAGGCTTTCTTTTATAACTGTCGCTGATAGGCTCCAGGCGAACGAAAGTTCTGTAGTGGGTTTCTGAAAAAACAATAAAAGCACAAAAAGTTTGAGCAAAAAAAAAGAGGAGCTGTTCAGCGAGCAAAGCGAGCGCTGATAGGCTCCAGGCGAACGAAAGTTCGCAGTGAGTTTTTCAAAAACTCACAAAAATTTTGGAACAAAATTTTTACTGGAGCTGATGATGGGACTCGAACCCATGACCTGTGCATTACGAGTGCACTGCTCTACCAACTGAGCCACATCAGCATATTAGGGGAAATATCCCCAAATTAACGAAAACAATTATACTACACTTTTTTATGCTTTCACAATTTATTTTGTAAACTTTTTAAATTTTTCTAACTATGGCCACCACTTTGCCCAAAACAGTAATGTTCTTACCAAAGATTGGTTGGTATAGTTGATTCGCAGGTTGCAATCTAATGCCGTTTTTTTCTTTAAAGAAATATTTAACGGTGGCCCCTTCTTCTATTAAAGCCACAACTATTTCTCCGTTTTCCGCATCGTTTTGAGCATGTACAATAGCCAAATCACCATTATTAATACCTGATTCTATCATGCTATCGCCGTGAACATGCAAGGCAAAAAGAGAATTATCATCATAATTTCCAATCAAAGTTTTTGACATTGATATATAATTTTCAATATTTTGTTCTGCCAAAATAGGTTGTCCGGCCGCAACTTCTCCAACAATAGGTAAATTAATTGAATTTTGTTTTGGTTTGACTATTTCAATACTTCTACTTTTCGAATTTTGCCTCTTGATGTATCCATTTGATTCCAATCTGTCAAGATATTCTTTTATTGAGTTTATTGATTTAAGTCTTACACCGACCGAAATCTCTCTATAGGTTGGGGGATAACCAAAATCCTCAATATATTTTTGCATAAAATTTAAAATATCTTGCATCTTTTGCTCTGACTTTTTCATAAAGCACTCCAATATTAGAATAACATTTTTAAATACAAAAGTCAAACATTTGTTCTATTTTCTTTTAACGAAGTTTTACTTTATCTGCAACACTTCTACGTATATCTTCGCTCATAGCAGCATAATGCCGTTTAGTAGTATTTACATCTTTATGTCCTAAAACTTCTGCTACGACATAGATATCTCCCGTTTCACGGTAAAGATTAGTGCCATAAGTGCTTCTTAATTTATGGGGTGATATTTTTTTCAAAGGTGAGACTATTCTTGCATATTTTTTAACTAGATTTTCAACAGCTCGTGTGGAAATCCTTCTCTTTTGCAGAGATACGAATAGAGCATTTTCTTTTACATTCTCAAGAAATTTTTCTCTATCGGTAACCCATTGCGAAAGGGCATTTTTTACTTCATCTGAAAAATATAAAATGACTTGATTTCCACCTTTGCGTGTTACTTTGAAAGAATTATTTTCAAAGTCAACGTCGTTTAAGTTAAGCCCAACGCATTCGCTAACTCTTATTCCGGTTCCCAAAAATAGGCTTAAAATAGCGATATCCCGAGTTCGAGTATGCTTATTAAATGCCTGTTGGCGTTTAGACATATGCTCAGGCACATCTGCTTCGTTTATAAGCTTTGCTACCTCGTCGACCTCAAGTCTTACAATGTCCTTAGTGTGGATTTTTGGAGTATCAACTTTTGAAGCAACATCAGATTTTAGATTATCATGTTTATAATTATATTTGAAAAAACTTTTTACACTAGCAATTTTTCTAGCTTTGCCTTTTTCGCCATTATGATAATATTTCCCATTGTATTCATAATAGGATAAATAGCTTATGTATAGTTCGATGTCTTTGGATTTTAGGTTGTCCAAATCTAAAAAAGTTATCTCCTTAACATTTTTGTGAAAAACGTTATTAGCTAGATAATTAAAAAAAATTTCGAGATCTTTGCTGTAATTAAGTCGAGTTAAAGGTGAGGTATAATTTTCAATTGACAAGAAAAAATCAAGGCAATAATCCGGAAGCTTAGATAGACTTCTGCTTATGCCTTCACGGCACTTTTGTTCACGTTCATATAAAAAATTACTCATAGTTATGTTTATTTTATCAAAATTAATTTAAGTTGTAAACAAAATAATTGACTTGTCATATGATTTCAGTTTATTATTAAGTAAATGAAAGCACAAAATTTTTCTTTTGATAAGTCTTATATAGATACTTTCGCGAATGGTATAAATTCTAGTTATGCCATAAATGCTTATACAAGATTAATTAATATTTTAAGTAATGCTATGAATGAAATTTGCGCTAAAAAACCAGTAGTAACAGGTTATGAATGTGAGATAGTAAATGAATGTTTAACTAATTCAGAAACGCAAAATTCTTCACTTGACGTCTTCATGAGTATAAAATCTCCACAATTGGAATTAGAGCTTATAAAATTTAATAAAAATCTCTTAAAAAAATTTTTTACGCGTCTGAAGATATCGTGGAAAAATGCAACATATAAACCTAAAAGACGCAATAAACGAAAAAAACAACAAAATTCGATAAAAAATGATAAAATACTTACAAAAACCTACACTTTTAGTAGTTTTAAAAATGAATTAATGATAAATCTAGCGAATTATTTTACTGATAAAACGATGTTATACATCAATAATTTTGGAATAACAATTCTTTGTGCTGAAGATTTAGGCATGAATATTAATTTATATATCGGCTTTTCCAATGGCGAAAAAAACACATTGTATGATGAAAAGAACATAAAATTGATTTACGTAGAATTTAAAGATAGGGAAAAAAATATTTTAGCTAAAAATAAATCGACAAAGGGCAAATTTGTGTCGGCTCTTAGAATTTTTAATGGATTATATAGAAACATTTATACAAAGTCAATAAATCAAATTTTATTAGAAAGTGTTTTGTACAATTGTCCAGATGATTTATTTGTTGAAGATACAAATTTTAATATGCTGGTTAAATTATTAAATTTTATAAATTGCAATACTATGCAAAATTTTTCGTCAATTACAGATATACAAAAAACAATTAGTCAGGACAATTTAATAACACAAAGTGCAATATTAGAATTATCAGATTTTTTAAAAAATTTAGCCAAGTTGATATAGATATTGTTCAAAATAGGCATATTTATTCGCAAAAGTTGCCTTTTGCGAATAAATAATAAAGTCAAAAAGGGACTATAACATTTCCCCTATTGTTAAAATTTAGAACTGATTAATTAAAACAGCTCCAAAACAAAGGAGTATTTTTTTAATTCTTTTCTCAAGGTTTTGTAATCTGGAAGAAAGTCCTCAACCTTTTTCCAAAATCGTTTACTGTGATTTAAATGAATGATGTGACAGAGTTCGTGAATACAAACATAATCTATTAACTTAATATCTAGCATTATTAAACGAAAGTTCATTTTTATATTCTGTTTGCTATCACAACTCCCCCACTTTTTGCGTGCATTAGTATGGTTTTTCGATAAATATTTAACTCCTATTATTTTTGCCCAATAATCCAGCCTATCAAAAATGAAATTAGATCTTTTAATTAGCCAATTTTTTAGCGTCTTTATTAAATTGACATTTGTTCTTATGTTAATGGTACTTTCGCCTATTTGTAGTTTTTTATCAGAAACTATTATGTCATAACTTTTACCTAAGTACATAATTTTGCTGTAATTATAATATGACTGGTATATCTTTCTTTTGTTAATTATATTTTGAATGTGCTTGTCTATCCATTGCTTTTTTTCGTTTATTATCTCTTGAATTTGTGCATCTGAAAATTTTAATGGACAGTAAACATACAAGTTGCCACTGTTATCTATTCTTAAAGAAATACTTGACCTACTACTCTTTCGGATATAAATATTATTTTCCATGGAAATATGATACTACATTTTGAGTACTATGCAAAATATTTTTTTAGGTACTATGCAAAAACATAATACCTTTAAATTATTGACATTCAGGCTTGTTTGGAATTATAATTAGCCTGAAAGGATGTAAATTTATGCCAAAAGAAGAGATACCACGCGGACAATTGTCGAATATTATATTATCCACGCTTATTGACAACGATAAATATGGTTATGAGATAATTGATGTAGTAAAGGATAAAACAGATGGTAAAGTTATAATTAAACAACCTACCCTTTATAGTAGTTTGAGAAGAATGGAAGAACAAGGCCTTATTTCTTCGTATTGGAGAGATAGCGAAATTGGTGGAAGAAGGCATTACTATTCTATCACCGATTATGGCAAAAAATATGCTGAAAAGTGGCAAACTGACCTAAATGAATTTTTAATATCTTTAAAAGAAAAAAATTTCATACCAGAAACAAAGCAAAAAAATACTAGCACTATCTTGCAACAAGACAACCTAATCAATTTGGTTAATAAACAACATGAAAATGAACAAGAAGTAATAAATGAACCGAAAAATAAAGCATTTGTTCAATATGACCTATTTACTTCACCTACCCTCATATCTGATCCTTCTAATGAAATATTTGACTCTATAAAAAAACTTCGCGAAGAAGCTGACGATGAATATAAAGAAAGCAGAGATGTTGACCATAAGATTGAGAAATTATCAAATTTAAGAAATGATGCTCAAGAAGAAATAAAAACCACTTATGTCGCAAAGAATTATAATGTAAATGAGAGCAATAACATAAGGCAGGCCTTTTTTGATAAGACTAAAAATAATAAAAGTTTTGCGACGGCAGTTCGACAAAATGATGTTCAATATAAAGATAGCAAATTTGAACAAGCATATAAAGAAAATGGAAATACTAACAGAATAGAATACCAGCTAGATACTCTATACAAGGATACGCATTTTTTTGAAAATGACAATGAGGAAGAAATAAGTTTTGTGGATTTAGATCCAAAGGAGGACATTTCCTATCCTTCTCAGTCACCTTCAATCAGTGAAGATCAACATGACAAGGTAACCAATGATAACCAGCCAAGTTCGCTGGAAGAAGAAAAAATAGACCGACAGATAAACAACAAAGATGATGCTATTTATATAACAACTTCGCCACAAGATGCAAATATCCCTAAAGTTAAAAGAATAACTACCGACAGGTTTGAAAAATTCACTAGAAACTATACATCATTTCTTGATAGCAAACTAAAAGCTCAAGAACAAACTAATATTGAAACTTTTGATGATGAATTAACGGATAACGATGAAGTAGAGTTGAGACAACTAAAAGAGGCAGATTATTCACAACCTCAAATAAAAAACTTAGAGGATTTAAGGCAATACTATGAAAATAGCAATATTAAATTTGGTGTATATGACGCAAATAGTAAAGTTAACAAACAAAGTTACATAAAAATTAATTGGCTTAATTTTCTTTCTTTTTCAATAATCACATTTATTTCAATTGTAATTTCTATAACCTGCTATTGTATTTTAAAGAATGCTCAACCTAGTTGGAACTTTTTATATCTAGTTGTACCATTAATCTTTGTTTTTATTGACTTTTACCTATTCTATAAATATTATAGAGCAAAAAATGCGATAACTTCCATAGGTAATATTTTAAATTACAACTGGATTTATCAAATTGTTTTGAGTATAGTTAGCATTCTAGTATTTTGTTCAATAAATATACTGGCCGGCTTGACTTTGGATACTATTTATAACTATATGACCACATTATTATATCCAAGCATAATCATTTTGTTGTACCCTATGTTATCACTTATAAATTATATCGTAATTATGATTGCTAAAAAAAAATAAACGGGTGAAGAACCCGTTTTATTTTGCAATTTCTTGAAATCGACTTTCTCTAATTACGTTAACTTTTATTTCTCCTGGATAATCCATTTCATCTTCTATTTTCTTTGCTATGTCTTTAGCCAAAAACATTGCATCAGCGTCAGATATTTCCTCAGGCTTAACTATTATCCTAACTTCTCTTCCTGCTTGAATAGCATAAGATTTTTCAACACCATTAAATGAATTCGATATCTCTTCAAGTTTTTCTAGACGTTTAACATACGCATCCAAGGTTTCTCGTCTAGCACCTGGTCTTGAACTTGATATCGCATCCGCAACCTGAACTAAAATAGCTTCAACACTGTGGAATTCAACATTAAAATGATGTGCTTCTATGCAATGTATAACTTCTGGTGATTCTTTGTATTTTTTCGCAAGATCCACACCGATAGTGACATGTGTGCCCTCCATTTCATGGTCTAGTGCCTTGCCGATATCATGAAGTAGGCCTCCACGTTTTGCAATTTTAACATCTGCACCAATTTCAGATGCTAGAAGCCCTGCCAAATAGCATGTTTCAAGGCTATGCTTTAAAACGTTTTGTCCATAACTTGTCCTATATTTTAAGCGCCCCAAAATTTTTACTAATTCAGGAGGCATATTGTATATGCCGGCATCTTCAACAGCGTTTTCTCCAGCTTCTTTGATGCTTTGTTCAACATCTTTTTGAACTTTCTGAACAATTTCTTCTATTCTCGTAGGGTGAATTCGTCCATCCAAAATAAGTTTCTCAAGTGCTAGCCTTGCCACCTCTCGTCTTATTGGATCAAAACAAGAAATTGTTATCATCTCTGGTGTGTCATCGACAATAAGATCAACACCTGTAGCATTTTCAATGGCTCTAATATTTCTACCCTCTCTTCCAATGATTCTTCCCTTCATATCATCATTTGGAATTGCAACAGAAGTAACTGTTACTTCACTGGTCATATCTGTCGCGCATTTTTGTATGGCTAAACTAACTATATTTTGCGCTTTTTTTTGTGCTTCGTTTACAGCATTTTCTTCGATATTTTTAATCATTTTGAAAGCATCTTTTCTTGCATCCTCGACCATTGAGTTGACAAGAATCTCTTTTGCTTCCTCGCGTTTAAGTGTCGCCACTTTTTCAAGTTGAAGAATCATATCATTTTTAATTTCTTCTTGTTTTTGTAGCTCCTCATTCACTTTAGACAATTTGTCATCTAGAATTCGCTTTTGGTTGTCAATATCTTCTTGTTTTTTATCTAAGTTCAAATCTTTTTTATCAATAAAATCTTCTTTTTGGGAAAGTCTATCCTCTGTTTTTTGAAGTTCTAAACGCCTATCTTTAACTTCTTTATCGAACTCCAACCTTTGTTTATGGATTTCTTCTTTTGCCTCTAAAATTGCTTCTTTTTTTACCGTTTTAGCCTCCGCATAGGCATCTTCTAAAATTTTAACAGCCTTTTGTTTACCCTTGGCCATTTTCTTTGTATTGATGAAATATGTGGCAAAATATCCACCTACAAGACCAATAATTAAAGCTCCAATGCCGATAAAAACAGAAACAATTGTATCAACTGCACAAAGTGCACCAATAAAATTGTTCATTATTTTAACCTCTTTTTATATTTATATATCGACTAAATTTATCGCTAATTTTAATCTACAAATTTAGTTTAATTTACTTTTAATGTTCTTGTCAACAAATTTTCTAAAATTCCAAAATTTCCAGTCCATTAATTGCTTCTTCAATTAAATTGTCTATGTCAAGTTTTTTTTCTTCAATTAAAACTTTTTCCATTTTTGGTTTTATAATTGGATTTTTAGGCAAAAAAACAGTGCAGCAATCTTCATATGGTAAGATTGAAGTATTGTAAGTGTCTATCATATTGGCAATTTCAATTATATTTTGCTTATCAAAACCTATAAGTGGTCTAAATATAGGAATTTCTGTTTGAGCAAAATTGGTTACTGTCATACTTTCTACAGTTTGACTAGCTACTTGTCCCAAATTTTCTCCAGTTATTATTGCTTTGAGTCCGTTTTGTTTACAAATTCTTGCAGATATCTTCATCATAAATCTACGCATCAGGGTTATCATATATTCAGGAGAACAATGTTTATGAATTTCCTCTTGAATATGTGTGAATTTACATAAGTACAATTTAATATTCCCAAGATATTCTGTCAGTTTTTTTGCAAGTGTAAAGACCTTTTGTTTTGCAAGCTCACTTGTGTATGGAAAACTATAAAAATGAATGGCAGATAGTGACATACCTCGTCTTGCAATCATATATGCTGCCACCGGACTGTCTATGCCCCCAGACAAGAGCAATAACCCGTTGCCAGCCGTTGAAAGAGGCATTCCTCCAGCGCATTGAATTTTTTCAGTAGAAATGTATGTGTTTTTATTTTCTCTTATATCAATTACAACCTCTGTATCAAAATCTTTTAAACTGACTTTAATATCTGGGTTGTTTTTTAAAATGATTCCACCCAAAATTTTTTCAAATTCACTTGATACTATTGGAAAGTTTTTATCTGCCCTGGTCACTGAGACACGAAAACTTTTATTATCAAGGTGAAGTTTTGATACATAATCTTTAATTTCATCGACATTACTATTCACTTCAACTGCTCTTGACAGCGAAACTAGTCCAAAAACTTTTGTTAGTTTATCAATGATTTGCTGTTCATCAAATTCATCATATTGAGTGACAAAATATCTGCCACCACTTTTTATGACATGACAGTTAAATTCATTTAAACTTTTTTTAATATTGTTAATTAAAACTTTTTCAAAGTAACTTCTGTTTTTTCCTTTTAAATATAATTCGCCAAATCTCAATACGATAACTTTATTCATTTTTACCTCAATTTATCTAATAGTTTACAATAACAATCGGCTAGTGTTTTTGATGCGGTTATAATTTCATCTTTTGTGTTGTATTTAGAAAAACTTATTCTAACGCAACCTCTTATGTCCATATTGGAAACACCCATAGCTGATAAAACTCTATTTCCGGAATTATGGCTTGAACAAGCACTGCCTGTACTGATATATATCTCCTGTTCTTCAAGCATGTGAACCAATGTCTCACCGTTAACCCCTTTAAAGCAAAGGCTTAAAATGTAAGGAGAATTATTATCAGATGTATTTATTTTTACTGACAAGTCCTTTAAATTCTCAATAAAAAGATCTCTTAATTGTTTAACATATTCATAATTCTGTTGGATATCACCTATTTCCTCAACTGCAGTTTTAAAAGACATGATAGCAGGTACATTTTCTGTTCCCGACCTGATGTTATCTTCTTGACCCCCACCAAAGATCATGGGCTTGATAAGATTTTTATTTTTTACATACAAACAAGCTATGCCTTTGGGGCCAAAAATTTTGTGTGAACTTATAGTGTATAAATCCACACCGAAATAACTTAAATTGATTTTTATCTTTGAAAAAGCTTGTACTCCATCTACATGTAATATCGCTTTTTTACATTTACGGTTTCTAATCTCACTTATTCTTTTTATGTCATTGATTGCACCAGTTTCATTGCTTACATGAACAATTGATATGAGATTTGTATTGCCGTCAATCATATTTTCAAGTGCTTCATAATCTATTTGTCCATTAGCTTGCAATGGACAAAAATCAACGTTTAGCCCTTTTTCTTCAAGATGTTTTGCCACATTATAGATAGATGCATGTTCTGCACTGGAAATAATTATTTTTTTAGAATTGGAGCGTAAACTTCCAATAAGTGCCAAATTATTAGCCTCTGTTGCACTTGACGTAAATATGATTTCTCCTGTGGTAGCGCCAAGGGATTTTTTGATAATTTGTTTTGCCTGAATAATGTCTTGTTTAACTTGTACTGAGGGTTTATATATTGCAGAAGGATTATAAAAATTATGTGCTGCATATTTTTCATATGTTTTCACTGCACATGGCAACATTGGTGTCGTTGATGCGTTATCAAGGTAAATCATCTTAGCACCGCTTTTAATTTATACTCTAAATCTTTTAAAATTTTGTTTACAACTTGATTAATCTCGTCATCAGTAAGTGTTTTATCCATGCTCTGAAGTTTAAAAGAAAATGCCACGCTTTTTTTATTTCCAAGGTCCTTATTTCTATAAATATCAAAAACTTTGGCAGTATAATACAATTTACCGCAAGATTTTTTCACACAATCAAGAATTTGTTCCACACTGACTTCTTCATCACACACGATTGCAAGGTCACGATTGACTGGTGGATATTTTGATAAAGCTTTAATGCAGTGTTTCTTTAATGAAGTTTTCGCTAAAAAATCAAGATTTATTTCACCATACAATGTATTTTGAATCAATTCAAAATTTTTAACAACTCTTGGATGAACAAGTCCAAAACTAGCAACAACAGCATTTGTATCGTTATCGATAACATTAGCACTCATTCCACTGTGTAGAAAACATTTTCTTGAATAATCTAGTTTATAATTAAAATCATAATCTCTTAAAACATTTTCAATTATTCCCTTTAACGAGTAGAAATCATCATTTTTGCAAACACTACAAAATGAAATCATGTTTATTTCTTGTGGTAGTTCAGTGAGTGGCAAAGCATTAGGAATATAAATTCTTCCAACTTCAAATAGCCGAAACTCACTGTTTTTCTTTGCGAGATTTTTGGATACTGTGTTAAACATGGAATTTGCCATTGAGGTCCTCAAATAACCGATATCTTCACTAATAGGATTAGCAATTTTTATCATGTTAAACATGTAATCGTTCTCATCAATCAGAAGTTTTTCTCTATCTTTAATAGAACAAATTGAAAAATTAACACTTTCATAGTATCCATAAGAGCATAATTGATATTTTATTTTGCGCGCAGTTTGCAAAACATCATCATATTTTCCAATAGTAACACTTGTACCACTCAAAGGTTTTGATGCGATGCTATCATACACATCATAGCCATATATTCTTATTAATTCTTCTGCAATATCAGCTTCTCTTTCTATATCTTGCCTATATGGTGGAATTATGCATGACAAAGTATCGCCATCTATCTTCGAAATGATTGAAAGGTTATTTAAAATTTTTAAAACTTTTTCTTGCTCAATCTTGATACCCAAAAGTTTAAATATGTTATTCAAAGAAAAATCAATTTGTCTAGGTTGCGGTTCTTTTTGTAAAGTATCAATCTTTCCTGACACTATGGTACCTGCATTTAATGAATAGACGAGATTTAAAGCCCTTTTCATGCCCAAAGATTGCCAAGAGGTGTCAACTCCCTTTTCAAATCTTGCAGTTGAATCTGTTCTGACACCGATCTTTCTACTCGTTCGTCTTACACTGGCTCTTTCAAATGCCGCACTTTCTAATATTGCTGTTGTTGTCGTATCCTCAACACAACTATTGGTTCCACCGATTATACCCGCTATGACTACTGGCTTAACTTCATCGCATACACACAGCATCGAACCGTCCAGTTCGTATGTGTTATGATTCAATGCAGTGATTTTTTCACCTGACTTAGCGGGTCTCACGATTATTTTTTTGCCTTCTAAATATTTGTGATCAAAAGCATGCATTGGTTGTCCATATTCTACCAACACATAATTTGTAATATCAACAATATTGTTTATAGGTTTAATCCCCACACTGACAAGCCTTGATCTTAGCCACCTAGGTGATTTTTCTATTTTTATGTCCTTAATCGCACATGCAATATATCTTGGACAAAGTTTTTTATCCATAATTTCAACATCAATGTAGTCAGCAACATTATCACTTGATGTCTCGTATGAATAATTTTGCTCTTTGATTGGTTTGTTGGTTAGCGCGCTAATTTCTCTAGCGATACCAAGAACGCTCATACAATCAGGTCTATTGGCTGTTACATTTATATCAAAAATGATATCATCCATCATGAGTGCTTTTGCAATATCTTGACCAATTTGAGCATCATCATCCAATATCATGATCCCATTTGCATCACCGTCATAATCTGTCACACCCAATTCTTCAATGGAGCAAAACATTCCCATTGAATCTACACCACGAAGTTTTGAATTTTCTATATGAATACCATTTGCTAGATTTGCTCCAGCCAAAGAAACGGGAACTTTGTCTCCCACTTTGATATTTTTTGCAGCAGTTACTATTTGGATTGGGCGACCAATGTCTACTTGGCAGACAACCAACTTATCTGCATTTGGATGTTTTTCAATTTCCAAAATCTTGCCCACAACGACATTTTTTAAATATTTATCTTGATAAATTATCTCCTCGACTTCATTGCCTGAATTGGTCAATTTATCAGCCAATTCTTCAGCAGATATGTCTATATCAACAAAGTCCTTGAGCCATTTTAATGTTACTTTCATATAAATCTCCTACTTAAATTGTTCCAAAAATCTGATATCGTTTTCAAACATCATTCTAAGATCTGGTATTTTATTGACGACCATTGCGAGCCTATCAACACCAGGACCGAACGCAAAACCAGAATATTTTTTACTATCTATGCCGCTCATCTCGAGTACCTTAGGATTGACCATTCCTGCTCCCAGCAATTCCATATATCCTGTATTTTTGCATAGCTTACAGCCCTTACCACCACAAGATGGGCATGTGGCATCAACTTCAACACTAGGCTCTGTGAAAGGAAAATAAGAAGGTCTAAATCTAATTTTAGTGTTCTGTCCAAACAACATTTTTAAAAGTTCTGTTAACATAGATTTTAAATCAACCATTGACACATTTTCATCAACGACCAATCCTTCAAATTGATGAAACACGGGGCTGTGAGTAGCGTCACTATCTGCTCTATAGGTTCTACCTGGACTTACGATTTTAAATGGTGGTTTTAGTGACTGCATTGCCCTAACCTGAACTGATGATGTCTGGGAACGCATCAAAATATTATCCGAGATAAAAAAGGTATCTTGCATATCTCTTGCAGGATGATCTTTAGGTACATTCAAAGCCTCAAAGTTATAGTAATCATATTCGACTTCAGGTCCAGTCAAAACTGTAAACCCCATTGCGACGCAAGCATCAATCAACTTGTCAAAAACCTTATTTAGTGGATGGATTTCTCCTTTTTCAACTTGCTTTGATGGTTCAAAAATGTCTATTTTTTCTTTAGAAATCTTATCCGCAAGGGTTTTTTCATTTAACTCATTTTGCAAGTTTAAAATCAATAACTCAATTTCATTTCTTGCGTTATTGATCAGCTGCC
>ERZ1643251.1251-NODE-1251-length-29723-cov-9.682115_pt1 | contig 29723 bp, 26 predicted proteins | sample MGYA00579261_ERZ1643251 | MGnify/ENA primary metagenome ERZ1643251 (study PRJEB29033, sample SAMEA4952267) | chicken gut metagenome | biome: Broiler Chicken; feature: Gastrointestinal Tract; material: Caecum | place: Ireland | collected 2018 | study: Broiler... | reverse complement strand
AGGGAGCTGGCAAAAATCTTTGATTTTTGACTGAGGGATTCACAGTTGGCACTTCCCATAGGCACAAACCCATGTGGAAAGGGGAAGGTTTTTTAGTGAATAGTGAAGAGGGAATAGGTAAGAAGTTCCGCAGGCTTTGCCCGCGGAATCCCCCCGCCTCGGCAAGCCGAGGCACCCCCCTTTGACAAGGGGGGCTTTGGCGCGGTGCCTCGATTTCCACCCGGTAACGTTACCGGGCTTTGGAGGGGCAGTAACGAATCGTAGAAGATTATCGTGCGTATTGCCACCGGGGGCACCCCGGTCAGCGGGCACTGCCCGCAGAGAAGCGGGTGGCGTAGCCGCAGCGGCGGCAGAGGGGTTCCGGGGGATTTCCCGTCCGGAACCCCTTTTTCAGGGCCTCTGCCCGGGGACTTCCCAGAATCTCCGAAAGCTCCTGATGAAATACATTTCCCAGAGGAATGTCCCCCTCATGGTCTAAGCAGCAAGGGACCACCGTGCCGTCCCACAGGATGCCCAACTGGTCTTTGAGACCATAGCAGTGAATTTCTCCCGCTGTCTGGGGGGCAGACAAATCCGGCCAGTCGAATTTTTCTCCCAATTCCAGATACACCCGGTCTTGAAGCCTTATTCCCCGCCGCTCCTGCACCCAGGGCTGGGGGAAAGCCTGCTCCAGCGCCCGGAGAATCGCCGGGTTGCAGCTGTCCAGTCCGCCCCGGTTCCACAGACGGTAGCACACAATCTTCTTCCCGGCGGCTGCCTTGCCAAAAGCAAAGCAGCCCCCCAGGTAGGTGTCAAAGTCCATGGCCATGCCGCTGCCCTCAAAGGCCTGCAAGGACACATTCACCTTGTGAAGAGCCGGAGCCCCCAGAAGCACCTCCCGGAGCCGGGGCAGAAGGGTCCCGTTGGTGGTGAGAATCACCCGAAAGCCTGCCTCCCCGGCAAGCTCCAGAAACCGCCCCAATTGGGGATGGCACAGCGGCTCTCCCATAAGGTGAAAGTACAAAAAGTCCGTGTAGGGCCGAAGCTTTGGCAGAAGCCTTGCAAAATCCCCCTCCGTCATCGCCCCCAAAGGCCGGGCGGTGCCGGGGCAGAAGCTGCACCGGAGGTTGCACCGGTTGGAAATCTCCACATAAATTTTCCGAAACGGCTTCATAGGTCTCACAGCAGGGGAATCCCCGCCTCCCGGCAGGCCTTCACCGTCTCCTCATCCCAGATGCTGGACTGCACCTCTCCGATGTGGGCGCAGCCCAGCATCAGCATACTGAGCCGGGACTGCCCGATGCCGCCGCCGATGGTCAGTGGCAGCTCATCTGCCAGCAGCATCTTGTGGAAGGGCAGGTTCCGCCGGTCATCGCAGCCCGCCTCCTTCAGCTGGTAGTCCAGGGACGCGGCGTCCACCCGGATGCCCATGGAGGAGATCTCCAGCTGCCGGTCCAGCACTTCGTCCCAGAAGAAAATGTCGCAGTTCAGGCTCCAGTCGTCATAGTCCGGGGCACGGCCATCGTGGGGCTTTCCGGAGCGGAGCTTGCCGCCAATCTGCATAATGCAGGCGGTGGGGTGCTCCTTTACATAGGCTCTCTCCCGTTCCGAAGAAGTCATATCCGGATACAGATCCTCCAGCTCCTGGGAGGTGATGAAGCTCACCTCCGGGCTTAACTTCACCCCCAGCTGGGGAAAGCGCACATGGAGCCGGTCGTTGGTGTTGCAGATGGCCCGGACGATGGAGCGGACAATCAGCTTCAGGTATTCCATGTTCCGGGTCTCCCTGGTGATGACCTTTTCCCAGTCCCACTGGTCCACATAGATGGAGTGGACGTTGTCCAGCTTTTCGTCTCTGCGGATGGCGTTCATGTCGGTGTAGAGGCCGCCCCCTACCCCAAAGTTGTACCGCTTCAATGCCAGCCGCTTCCACTTGGCCAGGGAGTGGACCACCTGCACCTGGGTTCCCACCGCCGGCACATCGAAGCTGACAGGCCGCTCGTAGCCGTTTAAGTTGTCGTTCAGGCCCGAATCCTCCGTGACAAACAGGGGGGCAGACACCCGCTTCAAGTGCAGGGCCCGGGAAAACTCGTCCTGAAAGGTCTCCTTGATGTAGGCAATGGCCCGCTGGGTATCGTAGGCATCCAGAGTGGGCCGATAGCCCTGGGGAATGTAAACATGGTTCATAGGGTCACACTTCCTCTCTCCTTATTTAATAATAGTATTGTATTCAAAAAATTCACAAAATCAAGGAGAAAAAGATAGCTCCCATTTCCTTCCTTTTGGGGATTTTATCCCTTGCGAAAATGGGACTTTTTGTGTATGATATTATATTGTGCGGACGTGTATCTTTCCGGAGGGGACAGAAAAATCCCATTCCCCCGGGAAGAATGTGCTTTTCCCCGGAAGATTTGGGGAAAATGCCTCTTTTCACCGGAGAAAAAGGGAAAAACTTTTCCCGCCGGTGGTTGACACGATGATTACAATGTGTTACAATTTGGTTACACTGAAAATTGGAGTCGAGCTTATGATTGAATTTACCAATGTCGTAAAAACCTATGCGGAGGGTAACGACGCCCTCCGGGGTGTGAGTATGCAGATTGAGGACGGAGAGTTTGCCTTTCTGGTAGGCCCCTCCGGCTCCGGCAAATCCACCATTATCAAGCTGATCAACGGCGAGCTGAAGCCCACCTCCGGCGCCGTCCATGTAAACGGCTATTCCCTGGAGCGGATTCGCAAGCGTGAGATTCCGTACCTGCGCCGTACCATCGGCGTGGTGTTCCAGGATTTCCGGCTGATTGACACCAAGACCGTCTACGAGAACGTGGCCTTTGCCATGCGGGTTGTGGGTGCCAGAGAGCGGGAAATCCGGGAGCGTGTTCCCTACGTGCTGGAGCTGGTAGGCCTGGAGACCAAGGAGAAGCGCCACCCCTCCGCCCTGTCCGGCGGCGAGCAGCAGCGTCTGGCCATCGCCCGGGCCCTGGTAAATAACCCCTCCACCATCATCGCCGACGAGCCCACCGGTAACTTAGACCCGGCTCGTTCCATTGAGATTATGAGCCTTTTGCAGGAGATCAACAACCTGGGCACCACGGTGCTGGTGGTTACCCACGAGCTGGAGCTGGTGGAGCGGATGCACAAGCGGGTCATCGCCATTGACGAGGGTCTGGTAATCAGCGACGGATTGGATGGAGAAGAAGAACAATGAGAAGCAATAACTTTGGGTACTTACTGAAAGAGGGCGTGAAGGGTATTTTCCTCCATGGCTTCATGTCCTTCGCCGCCGTGTGTGTGACGGTGGCCTGTCTTTTGATTGTGGGCAGCTTTACCACCGTGGCCTACAACCTGAACATCATGGTGGAGGAACTGAACAAGACCAACGAGGTGACGGTGTATGTGGACCGGAACCTGTCCGATGCCGAGGCCAAGAGCATCGACACCAAGATCAAGCGGCTGGACAACATCGCCTCCTGCGAATTTGTCTACCGGGAGGACGCCTTCGAGGACTTCAAGAACGCCAGCGACAATCCCGATGCCTTCGACGGCTTCGACACCTCCTACTTAGAGCACCGGTACATCGTGATTCTGGAGGATAACCGGCTGATGGAGGAGACCATCGAGCAGCTGATGCAGATTCCCGGTATCGTGGACTACCGGGCCGCCCAGGAGCTGGCAGACGGTTTTTCCGCCATGCAGGACATTCTCCGGGTGGTGACCGTGGTGGTGACGGTGGTGCTTTTGATTGTAAGCCTTTTGATTATTTCCAACACCGTAAAGCTTGCCATGTACGACCGGCGGGATGAGATTTCCATTATGAAGATGGTAGGCGCCACCAACGGCTTTATCCGCCTGCCCTTCGTGGTGGAAGGCTTCCTGCTGGGCATGACCGGCGCAGCCCTGGCCTTCCTGGTGGAGTGGCTGGCCTACGATGCGGTGGTGGACCGGATTGCCCAGGCGGACGCTCTGGATATGTTCCAGTTCGTTCCCTTTGATCAGATTGTATGGCCCCTGGTAGGGACCTTTGCCGCTGCCGGCCTGTTCGTGGGCATTGTAGGCAGCTGGACATCCATCCGGAAGTTTATGGATGTGTAAGGAGGTCTTTTTCATGAAAAAATCAATCAGCCGGCTTTTTGTGGGGCTTCTGGCCCTGGTGCTGGTGGGAAATATGCTCACCGGCGCTCACAGGCCCCAGGCAGATGACATCAGCACCCTGGAGGAGCAGATTGCAGAGCTGGAATCCAGAAAAGAGGATCTGCAGGCCCAGCGGGATAAGCTCCAGGCAGGGCTTACGGAGCAGAGCAACCGGCTGGATGCCCTGATTTCCGAAAAGAGCGTGCTGGAGCAGGAGATTTTCCTGCTGGGTCAGGAAGAGGATGCCATCAACGAGCAGATTTCCGCCTATAACCTGCTGATTGCCGACAAGCAGGAGGAGCTGGACGCCGCCCAGGCAAAGCTCACCAAACTGCAGGAGCAGAACCGGGACCGGATCTGCGCCATGGAAAAGGACAACGGCCTTTCCTACTGGTCCATCCTGTTCAACGCCGGCTCCTTTGCGGAGCTTCTGGACCAGATGCGGATGATCTCCCAGATTCACCAGGGAGACCAGGCCTGCCTGGATGCCCTGGAAGCCGCATCCCGGGAAGTGGCAGAGGCAACGGCCGCCCTGACCCAGGAGCGGGAATCGGCGGAAGCCACCCGTCAGGAGCTCACCGCCACCCAGGCAGAGCTTCAGGAAAAGCAGCAAAAGTCCATGGAAACCCTGGAGTCCCTGCTGGCCCTGGGGGATGAATACCGGGAGGCCATCAGAGCCGCCGAGAGCGATATGGACTTCATCCTGGCAGAGATTGACGACAAGCAGACCCAGCTGGACTGGGAGAAGTACCAGCAGTGGCTCTCCACCTCCGTGCCGGAGACCACGCCCCCCACGGAAGCCCCCACGGACAGCACCGAATCCACCCAGACCACCGAGCCCTCCCAACCGGATAACGGCGGTTCCACCGGCGGCTCCAACTCCGGCGGCTGGGTGGTGCCTGTGGACTATGTCTACATATCCAGTCCCTTCGGCACCCGGGTGCATCCCATCACCGGTGTGGTGACCACCCACTACGGTGTGGACCTGGCGGCCTATCTGGGCAACCCCATCTATGCCACCCGCAGCGGCGTGGTGACCCAGGCCACCTACGGCGCCTCCGGCGGCTACTACGTCTACATTGACCACGGAGACGGCTTCACCTCCATCTACCTGCATATGACCCACTACATCGTCAGTGCGGGAGATTACGTGGAAGCCGGTCAGGTCATCGGCTACTGCGGCTCCACCGGAGCCTCCACCGGCCCCCACCTCCATTTCGGGCTGATTTACAACGGAGCCTATGTAGACCCCACCAAATATGTGAATCTGCACTGAGGCAAAATGTAAGATAAACCAAGGAGGCAAACATGAGAAACAGAAAACGCTTGACTTCCATTATGGCGGGACTTCTGGCGGGTGTGCTGCTGCTGAGCCTGTTGGCAGGCCTCTTCACCACCACCGTGTCCGCCGCCAAATCCTCCGACGAGATTCAGGAGGAGATTGACCAGCTGGAAGCCCAGAAGGCGGAAAACGACAAGAAAATTGAGGAGCTCCAAAGCCAGCTTTCTGGCAACATGGAAGAAATGGAAGCGGTTGTGGCGGAAAAGAGCCTGATTGACCAGCAGATCACCCTGCTGTTTGAGCAAATGGACAATCTGGACGCCCAGATTCAGGCCTACGGCCAGCTGGTTGCCGACAAGCAGGAGGAGCTGGATCAGGCTCAGGCAGAACTTGACTACCTGAACGAGAAGAACCAGGAGCGGATCTGCGCCATGGAGAAGAACGGCCAGGTTTCCTACTGGTCCGTGCTGTTCCAGGCCACCAGCTTCACCGATATGCTGGACCGGATGTATATGGTGCTGCAAATCAACCAGGCGGATAAGGAAGCCCTGGCTCAGCTGGATGCCGCAGCCCGGCAGGTAGAGACTGCCAAGGCCGACCTGGAGGCAGAGATGGCCCAGCTGGAGGAGAGCCGGCAGGAGCTGGATAAGACCCAGGCGGAGCTGGACGAAAAGCGGGCAAAGGCCGACGAGCTTCTTGCCAACCTGGTAGCCCGGGGTGAGGAGTACGCAGCCCTGGTGGAGCAGGCGGAGGAGGAATCCTACCACATGCTCCTGAGCATCATTGAAAAGCAAAACGAGCGCACCGAGGCGGAACAGCGGGAGTACGAGGAGTGGCGGGCTGAGCAGGAACAGCAGAAGCCCCCTGCCCCTCCCTCTGACGGCGGCAGCTCCGGCGACCTGGGCGGTACCGGCAGCGCCGGAGAGGGGAACGATGTGGACGGGGTCACCTGGCTGGTGCCCATCTCCTACACCCGGTTCTCCAGCCCCTTCGGTATGCGGCTGCACCCGGTGTACGGGGACTACCGCCTCCATAACGGCGTGGACCTGAGTGCTCCCGAGGGCACGCCCATCTACGCCTCCCGGGCCGGGCAGGTCATTGTGGCTACCTACGGCGCCTCCGGCGGCAACTATGTGATGATTGACCACATGGACGGCACCTACACCACCATGTACCTGCACATGACCCGGTATGTGGTGAGCGTGGGCCAGAATGTGAACGCAGGAGAGCTGATTGGCTACTGCGGCTCCACCGGCGTGTCCACCGGCCCCCACCTCCACTTCAGCGTGTTCAAAAACGGCGTGGCGGTGAACCCGGCAGACTACATCCCCATCTGATAAAAACATATGAAATCCCACAGCCGGGGCATAACCTGTCCCGGCTGTGGGAAATTATTCTATGAGGTGATAAATTGTGGAAAAGAACAAAAAAATCCTGAAAATTCTGGGAATCACCGCCTCTTATATTCTGGCGGTGGCAGTGGGGGGCTTTGTGAGCCGGCTGGGTTCCCTTCTTCGGCGGGATTGGCCCCGGCATCGGCCAGTCCAAGCTGGAGGAGCTGGAAAACATCATTTTGCAGCAGTACATCGACGGCGCAGACCCCAAGGTGCTGGAGGACGCCGCCGCAGAAGCCATGGTGAAGGCCACCGGCGACCGGTGGAGCTACTACATCCCCGCCGACCAGTACGATGCGGTGATGGATAACAAGAACAATACCTATGTGGGCATCGGCATCACCATCATGGCCACCCAGGACGGCACCGGCCTGGAGATTCTCAAGCTGGAGCCGGAGGGCCCTGCCAAGGAGGCGGGGATTCTCCCCGGTGACATTCTCACCGCCGTGGAAGGGCAGTCTGTGAAGGAGCTGGGCACCACCGGCGCCGCCGACCTCATCCAGGGAGAGCCGGGCACCTTTGTGAACGTGGAGGTGCTCCGGGAGGGAGAAACCCTGGCCTTCACCGTGGAGCGGCGGCAGATTCAGCAGCAGGTGGCAACCTATGAAATGCTCCCGGACAAGGTGGGCTATATCAAAATCGTGAACTTCAACACCAACTGCGCCAAAGATACCATCGCCGCCGTGGATGCCCTGATAGAGCAGGGGGCCGAAAGCCTGGTATTTGACGTGCGCTTCAACCCCGGCGGCTACACCTCGGAGCTGGTGGAGGTGCTGGACTACCTGCTGCCGGAAGGCCCTTTGTTCCGGGGTGTGGACTACCTGGGAAATGAAACCCTGGACGAGTCGGACGCAGACTGCATTGACCTTCCCATGGCGGTGCTGGTAAACGGAGACAGCTACTCCGCCGCCGAATTCTTTGCGGCGGCTTTGCAGGAGTACGACTGGGCAACGGTGGTGGGAGAGCAGACCGTGGGGAAGAGCAACTTCCAGTACACCCTGCGGCTGAAGGACGGCTCCGCCGTGGCCCTTTCCACCGGCCACTACTTCACCCCCAACGGGGTGAACCTGACGGAAGCCGGCGGCCTGACCCCGGACGTTGTCTCGGAGGTGGACGAGGAAACCGCCGCCAAAATCTATTCTGACCTTCTGGAGCCTGAGGAAGACCCCCAGCTCCAGGACGCCCTTGCCGCCCTGAAATCCGGGAAATAACCCGAAAATCACTTGACTATGTGGGGGTTTTCCTCTATAATGAGGGAAGCTATGGAAATTTTTGATTCAGAAAGGATCTTTCAATATGGCAAAGGAATTTAAGATTACCCAACTGCGCCTGGCGGATTTGGAAAAGGAACTGACTTACCTCAAGACCACCCGGGAGCGGGAAATTGCGGCTATGATTGCCGAAGCCCGGTCCTACGGTGACTTGTCGGAAAACTCCGAGTACGATGCCGCCAAGAACGAGCAGGCAAAGCTCTACGGACGGATTGCGGAGATTGAGGACATTCTGGCTCACGCCGTCATCATCGAGGACGAGAACGAGGCCTCCGGCCGGGTAGGTCTGGGCTGTTCCGTCACCGTCCGCAACCCGGAGACCGGCGAGGAGACCACCTACCGGATTACCGGCTCCCAGGAAGCCGACCCCATGGCATACAAGATTTCCGACGACTCCCCCTTCGGCCGTGCCGTGGTGGGCAAGGTGCCCGGGGAATCCTTCCGGGTGAACGCCCCCTCCGGCTCCTACGAGATGGTGGTTGTCAACGTGACCCGGGAGGGCTGAGCATGGCAAAGTTTGTACCCCAGGAGGAGATTCCCGTCAGCGACCAGGTGCGGATTCGCCGGGAGAAGCTGGAAAATCTCCGCCGGGAGGGCTTCGACCCCTTCCAGGAGACCAAGTATGAGATTACCGCCACCTCCCAGGAAATCAAGGATAACTTCGATGCCCTGGAGGGCAAGACCGTTTCTCTGGCCGGCCGTCTTATGAGCAAGCGGGGCATGGGCAAGGTGCTTTTCTGCGATTTGCAGGACAGCACCGGCAGAATCCAGCTCTATGTGAAGATTGACGAGATGGAGGAAGCCTCCTTCAACCGGTTCAAGAAGAACGACATCGGCGATGTGGTGGGTGTCACCGGCGATGTGTTCCGCACCCAGCGGGGCGAAATCTCCGTCCGGGCCCACCAGATTACCCTTCTGAGCAAGGCACTTCTCCCTCTGCCGGAGAAGTTCCACGGCCTGACTGACCGGGAGACCCGGTATCGTCAGCGTTATGTTGACCTGATTGTAAACCCCGAGGTGAAGGACACCTTCGTAAAGCGGAGCCTGATTCTCCGGGAGCTGCGGAGCTTCCTGGACGGCAAGGGCTTTTTGGAGGTGGACACCCCCATCCTCACCCCCTTTGAAATCGGCGCCTCCGCCCGTCCCTTCCTCACCCACCACAACACCCTGGACATGGACATGGTGCTGCGCATCGAAACTGAGCTGTACCTGAAGCGGCTGGTGGTAGGCGGCATGGACCGGGTGTACGAGGTTGGCCGTATCTTCCGGAACGAGGGCATGGACCCCAAGCACAACCCGGAGTTTACCTCCATTGAGCTCTACCAGGCCTACACCGACTACCACGGCATGATGGACTTGGTGGAGGAGATGATGAAGACCGTGGCCCTGAAGGTCTGCGGCAGCCTCACCATCCCCTACCAGGGCAAGGAAATCGACCTGAGCCACTGGGAGCGGATGACCATGGTGGAGGCGGTGAAGAAGTACTCCGGGGTGGACTTCGACGCCATTACCTCCGACCAGGAGGCCATCGAGGCCGCCAAGGCCCACAAGGTGGCCCTGCCGGAGATTCCCACCAAGGGTGCCATTTTGGCAGAGTTCTTCGACGCCTTCGTGGAGGAGCAGCTGATTCAGCCCACCTTCATCTACGATTACCCGGTGGAGAACAGCCCCCTGGCCAAGCGGAAGCCGGAAAACCCCGCCTACACCGAGCGGTTTGAATACTTCATCAACGCCACGGAGTTCGGCAACGCCTTCTCCGAGCTGAACGACCCCATCGACCAGAAGGGCCGGTTCGAGAAGCAGGTGGCAGACCGGAAGGCTCTGGACCCCACCAGCCGGGCCCAGGTGGACTACGACTACATCACCGCTCTGGAGTACGGCCTGCCCCCCACGGGCGGTCTGGGCTTCGGCGTAGACCGGCTGGTGATGCTCCTGACAGACTCCGCCTCCATCCGGGACGTGCTGCTGTTCCCCACCATGAAGCCCACCGCCGAGGAAATCTCCCGGAACAAGGCCGCCAAGGGTGAGGAGGAAGCCCCCGCAGCCCCCAGCGAGGCACCTGTCAGCTCTGAGGCTCCCATTGACTTCTCCCAGGTGGAGATTGAGCCGCTGTTCGCCGACATGGTGGACTTTGAAACCTTCTCCAAGTCCGACTTCCGGGCAGTGAAGGTCAAGGCCTGCGAGGCGGTGAAGAAGTCCAAGAAGCTCCTGAAGTTCACCCTGGACGACGGCACCGGCACCGACCGGATTATCCTCAGCGGCATCCACGAGTATTACGAGCCGGAGGAGCTGGTGGGCAAGACCTGCATCGCCATCGTAAATCTTCCCCCCCGGAAGATGATGGGCATTGATTCCTGCGGCATGCTCATTTCCGCCGTCCACCAGGAGGCCGGAGCCGAAAAGCTCCACCTGCTGATGGTAGACCCCCACATCCCCGCCGGCGCAAAGCTGTATTAAGCTAAAAGGGCAGTCCTTCACAGGGACTGCCCTTTTTGTAACGAGGTGAACACTATGAAACTGTTGGAAGTGAAAGAAAACAAAAAAGCCTTTCTGGATTTGCTCCTTCTGGCGGACGAGGAGGAAGCCATGGTTGACCGCTATCTGGAAAAGGGCACCATGTATCTATTGGCAGAGGATGGGGTCAAGGGAGAATGTGTGGTTCTGGATGTGGGAGACGGCACCCTGGAAATCAAGAACATCGCCGTAGCCCCCGCCTTTCACCGGAAGGGCTACGGCAAGGCCATGATAGACTTGCTGGAACAGAAATACCGAGGACAATACACCCGCCTCCAGGTAGGCACCGGAGACAGCCCTGCCACCCTGGGCTTCTACAAAGCCTGCGGCTTTACCCCCTCTCATACCGTCCCCAATTTCTTCACGGACAATTACTCCCACCCCATCTATGACGGCGGCATACTGCTGCGGGATATGATTTATCTTCAAAAGCCCCTATCATCCAAGGCTCCCGGCCTGTGGGAGCTGGCGCCGGAGGCGACTGAGGGATTCACAGCAGGCACTTCCCCAAAAGCACAAACCAATGTGGAAACCTGCGACCCTCGGAATCCCCCCGGTTTGGCTGGGATGGTGCCCCATTCCTCCCATATTCTCCCGAAAAGAGATTGCCTTTTTGTCCGATGTGGGGTATGCTGGTGTCAGAAAAACCAGGAGGTGTCATCCATGAACGCTCACATCACCGGAAAACTGATTGCACAAAAGCGGAGGGAAAAGAATCTGACCCAGGAGCAGCTGGGGGAGCTCCTCCATGTGTCCAACAAGACCGTTTCAAAATGGGAAACCGGCAGGTGTATGCCCGACTACACCCTGGTGGGCAGATTGTGCCGGGAGCTGGACATCACACCGGCCCAGCTTCTCACCGGGGAGGAACAGGCGGACGGCCCCGGTGAGGCGCAGCTTCTGGAGCTCCTTCGCCGCACCCAGGCCCTGGAAAAACAGCGCACAGGACTTTTTGGACTGGTGCTGATTGTGATGGGCATTTCCCTTATGACCGTCTCCCAGAACCTGGGAGGCTCCGACTTCCGGGATTTTCTCTCCGGCCTGATTCTGGGCCTGTCCGTGGGAGAAATGCTTGTGGGAATCTACCTCACCGCCCGGGCTTATCTGGGACAATAAGAGGCCTTCCCTGGACTGCCGCTGCTTTACCGGGTCAGCTGACTGCACAAGCGGCACAGAGCTTCCGTGTCGGCACGGTAAGCCTCACCGCCCATCCACATCTGCCCCTCCTGGCTCAGATAGAGGCTCACCTCCCCGGTGGAGATGTAATACCAGGTGTCCGGCATCGTCCGGGGCCGGAGGGTGTGGGAATACCGGAGGGCTTCCAGCCCCTCCTGAAGGGCGGAAAATTCCCCGTCCGTGGGAAAAATTGTCCTGGAAACCGCCTCTCCTGTGGGAAAGGCGGTATAATTTTCCAACGTCACGCCTTCTTCCATCCGCACCACCGTGATGGCCGCCTCCACAGGGGGCAGGGAATGTTCCCAGGTAAAGTAAATGCCAAGCCCGGTGCAAAGGAGCAGCGCCGCCCCCAGGCACAGCCATTTGATTATATTTCTTTTCACAAAAAGACCTCCTTTTTGGAAAAGTATAGGGGCTCTGTGTAAAATCCGAAAGCAAATCTTTGTAAAAAGTGGGGCAAGCCGCCGCCCCGGGGAAAAATTCCCATTCTTCCGGCGGTTTTTCCCCACTTCCCTCTTGTAAAAAATGGCTTTTTGCCGTATACTAAGGTAATACTGTAACGGCAAGAAAGGGATACTATCATGGAACTGATTTCTGTTCGTGCACTTTTCAAGGACACCGATGCCTACATAGGCAAGAAGGTGACGGTTGGCGGCTGGGTGCGCTCCATCCGGGCAAGCAAGCAATTTGGCTTCATCGTCCTGAACGACGGCACCTATTTCACCCCTGTGCAGGTGGTCTACCACGACACCATGGGCAATTTCCAGGAGATTTCCAAGACCAATGTGGGCGCGGCCCTGATTGTGGAGGGCACCCTGGTTGCCACTCCCGAGGCCAAGCAGCCCTTTGAGATTCAGGCGGAGACCGTCACCGTGGAGGGTGCTTCCACCTCTGACTACCCCCTGCAGAAGAAGCGCCACACCCTGGAGTTTTTGCGGACCATGACCCACCTGCGGCCCCGGACCAACACCTTCCAGGCGGTTTTCCGGGTGCGGAGCCTCATCGCCTACGCCATCCACCAGTTCTTCCAGGAGCGGGACTTCGTGTATGTCCACACCCCCCTCATCACCGGCTCCGACTGTGAGGGTGCCGGCGAGATGTTCCAGGTGACCACCCTGGATCTGGCCAACGTCCCCATGACCGAGGACGGAAAGGTGGACTTCTCCCAGGACTTCTACGGCAAGCCCACCAACCTCACCGTGTCCGGCCAGCTCAACGGCGAGACCTTCGCCATGGCCTTCAAGAACATCTACACCTTCGGCCCCACCTTCCGGGCGGAAAACTCCAACACCACCCGCCACGCTGCGGAGTTCTGGATGATCGAGCCGGAGATTGCCTTCGCCGACCTGGGTGACGATATGCGTCTTGCTGAGGACATGATCAAGTATATCATCGCCTACGTGCTGGAGCACGCCCCCGAGGAGATGGCCTTCTTCAACCAGTTTGTGGATAAGGGCCTGCTGGAGCGGCTGAACCATGTGCTCAGCTCCGACTTCGGTCATGTGACCTACACAGAAGCCATCGAGATTCTGGAGAAGCACAACGACCAGTTTGCCTTCCCGGTGCACTGGGGCAGCGACCTGCAGACCGAGCACGAGCGGTATCTGACGGAAGTGGTATTTAAGAAGCCGGTGTTCGTCACCGACTACCCCAAGGAGATCAAGGCCTTCTATATGAAGCTGAACCCCGACGGCAAGACCGTGGCCGCCATGGACTGCCTGGTGCCGGGCATCGGCGAGATTATCGGCGGCAGCCAGCGTGAGGATGACTACGAGGTGCTGAAGAACCGCATTGAGGAGCTGGGCATGAAGCCGGAGGATTACGACTTCTACCTGGATCTGCGGAAGTACGGCTCCGCCCGCCACGCCGGCTTCGGCCTGGGCTTCGAGCGGTGCGTCATGTACCTCACCGGCATGGCCAACATCCGGGACGTTCTCCCCTTCCCCAGAACCGTAGGCAACTGCGATTTATAAGGAATCTCTGAACAAATCGTCTGCGGCTGGACAGCGGATCTTTTTCGCCAGCCATGCAGAATGAAAAACAGGAAATACATACAGTATTCCCCTGTTTTCCATTCTTTTGTCTGACAAAAAATCTCTCGCTGCCAGCTCTTGCCTATTTATTCAGAGCTTCCATAAAAATAAACCGCCTGCAAAAGCAGGCGGTTTTCTACAATTCGTTACTTCCCTGCCCCACCCGGTATCGGCGGCGCACCCAAAGGCTCCCTTGCCAAAGGGAGCTGGCACGCCGGAGGCGTGACTGAGGGATTCACAGCAGGTACTTTCCGAAAGGACAAAGCCAATGTGTAAAAGAAAAAGCCGGAGGAAAAATAGCTCCCGACCGGAGGGAGCTGGCACGGCCGGGGAGCCCCCGGTGGCCTTCGCCGTGACTGAGGGAGCCAGCGGGCGGTGTGGTTGTGGTTTGCTTTTGGGGTGGTACTTGATAGAGGTTACCGACGCCCCAACCTCCACCGCAGTAACGATACCGCACCCAAAGGCTCCCTTGCTAAAGGGAGCTGGCAAAAATCTCTGATTTTTGACTGAGGGATTCACAGTTGGCACTTCTTCAAAGTACCAACCTATGTGGAAAAGGGAAAGCTTTTTAGTGAATAGTGAATAGGTAATAGGTAAGAAGTTCCCAGGCTTCGCCTGGGGAATCCCCCCGCCTCGGCGGTGCCGAGGCACCCCCCTTTAACAAGGGGGGCTTTGGTCTGTGCTTCTATTTTACCCGGTAATGAAACCCGAAAGATTCAGGATACAAAAAACCTGCTGCAAACCTCTCGTTGCAGCAGGTTTTCTTTATGCAATGCGCTTGGCTACGATAACCAGGCGGCCGTTGGTCTGGGAGTATTCGCAGGTGGACAGGCAGATGAGCTTGTCCCCGTATACGGCGGTCTTGCCGGTGTCGAACATCTCCAGGGAATGGCAGGTCTCGATGAACTTGTTGAACTCCTCCTCGTTGGCGGCGTTTACAAACTGGTTGTAGGTAAAGCCCTTCCCGGCGGTGGCGGTGGTGCGGAACACGCAGATAATCTCGTAGGTGTGGTGCTCCTTCATGGTGTCGAACTGGATAATCTGGTGCTGCTTGTAGTACGCCTCATCCTTGTAGGACTGGAGGCTTCCGAACATGGAATCGTCCCGCATCCAGTGGCCGTAGATGGTGATATTGTCCGTAGGCTGGTACACATCGCAGGCCTCTTCAATATACAAACAGCCGTGGTTGTTGTTCTCCCGGTTGAAATCCCGGTACAGATAGTAGTTCTCAATCTCCGGCATATGCATCACCGGGTAGTTCACCGGGGTGCCGTCAATGCGGAGCCAGCCCACGGTGTGGCTGTTCAGCTCGTAAATGTCCGCATACTCCCGCAGCACCATTTCCGTCTCCCCGGTGTCGGAGTTGGTGACCTCCACCAGAGAATCGATGGTGATCCCGGGATTGGAGGGGTCCTCCGGGTCCTGGTCCTGCCCTTCCGTGGGCTGGGTGGCTTTGTCCACCATGCTGGCCAGGTCATTGTACAGATCCGCAGTCTTTTTGGATTCCAGCAGATAGTCCACCAGGAAATAGCCGCTTACCAGGAAAATCGCTGCAAAAATCACAATCAGAACGTTCAGCATCCAACGTTTCATGGTATCACTCCTTTGCTCTTTATGATACATGGTTTCCCCCCAAATGTAAAGCGCAAACCCTTGGTTAAATTGTAAATTATTCTCTGCCCCCGGGAAAAGCTCCGCAGATGAAAAACATCTGCTTGCCAGACAGGGAACTTCGTGGTACAATGGGGCTGTGCAAAATTCCGGGGAGAATTCCCCAGAAAAGGAGAGCTAATATGATACCAAGAGAAGTATGCAGGCAGGTTCTGGAGGCAGCCGCCTCCACCGGTGCAGACTATGCAGAAATTTTTGCAGAAAACACCGTCAACCACTCCATCTCCATGATCGCCTCCAAGGTGGACTCCATTAAGGACGCCGTGGTGGCAGGCGCCGGCATCCGGGTCTACAAGGGACTGCGCAGCGTCATGGCCTCCACCGTGGACACCTCTTTGGAGGGGCTTCTCCGGTGTGCCTACCAGGCTGCCCAGGCTCTGGGAGAGGGCACGGCGGAGATTTCCATTGTGCTGAAGGAGCGCATTTTCGGTGACATCCACCCCATAAAGATTGTCCCCAGCACCGTGGGCAACAGTGAGAAGGTGGACATTCTGAAGGAGGGCTACTTTGCCGCCAAGGAATATGACCCCCAGATTTCTCAGGTCAGCGGTTCCCTTCTGGACGTAGACCATCAGATTCTCATTGCCAACTCCGAAGGCGTTTACGCCCAGGACCGGCAGATTCGCACCCGCATGGCCATCAGTGCCGTGGCCGAGAAGGACGGCCAGACCCAGACCGGCTCCTGCAGCCCCGGACGGCGGATGGGTCTTGAGATGTTCTCTTCCATCGACCCCAAAGAAGTGGGCCGTCAGGCCGCCCGTCAGGCGGTGGTGATGGCCGGAGCCGGTTACTGCCCCGCCGGTGTCATGCCGGTGGCCATTGACAACGGCTTCGGCGGCGTTATCTTCCACGAGGCCTGCGGACACTCCCTGGAGGCCTCCAGCGTGGCCTACGGCCAGAGCCAGTTCTGCGGCAAGCTGGGCCAGAAGATTGCCAACGAGAAGGTCACCGCCATCGACGACGGCACCATCCCCAACGCCTGGGGCTCCATCAACATCGACGACGAGGGTACCCCCGCCCGGAAGAACGTGCTGATTGAAAAGGGCATCCTCAAGTCCTACATGATTGACAAGTTCAACGGACGGCGGATGGGCATGGAATCCACCGGCAACGCCCGGCGGGAGAGCTTTGCCTACACCACCACCTCCCGGATGACCAACACCTACATCGCCCCCGGCCAGGATTCCAACGAGGACATCATCGCCTCCATGGAGTATGGCCTCTACGCCAAGCAGATGGGCGGCGGCTCCGTCAACCCTGTCACCGGCGAGTTCAACTTCGCCGTCACGGAAGGTTACATGGTCCGTAACGGCAAGATCTGCGAGCCTGTCCGGGGCGCCAGCCTGGTGGGCAAGGGCAGCGAGGTCATTATGAACATCGACATGGTGGGCAAGGATCTGGAGATGGGTCAGGGCATGTGCGGCTCCTCCAGCGGCTCCGTCCCCACCAATGTGGGCCAGCCCCTCATCCGGGTATCTTCCATCACCGTAGGCGGCAGATAAGGAGGCTTAAACAATGGAATTTCAGGAATTCAAGAACCTTGTGACCCGGAAAGCGGAAGCTATGGGTCTGACGCATTATGAGCTGTACTACCAGACGGAAGCATCCACCTCCGTCAGCACATTCCAGCATGAAATCAACGAATTTTCCGCCTCTTTGGAGGGGGGCGTGTGCTTCCGGTGCATTGTAAACGGCAAGATGGGCTACGCCTCCACCCAGGCGCTGACCTCCCAGGAGGCCGCCGCCATTGTGGAGCGGGCCATGGACAACGCCGCCGCTCTGGAGGCAGAGGAGCAGGTGTTCCTGGTGGAGGGCGGCAAGACCTACACCCCCCTGAACCGGGAGCCCTACGCCCTCCCCGAGACCCAGGCTCTCATTGACACGGTGCTCTCCACCCAGGAGAAGCTCTACGCCGCCGACCCCATGGTGGTGGACGGCTGTGCCACCCAGGGCTTTGGGATCACCATGAAAACCGCCATCTGCAACTCCCTGGGACTGGACGTGTCCTATGAAAACACTCTGTCCGCCCTGGTGGTGAGCGCTGTGGTATCCGACGGAGAGCAGATGGAGGACGACTACCAGTTCAAGGTGGGCAAGCTGGATACCCTGGACACCCAGGCCGCCGTTTCCAAGGCGGTAACCGCCGCCAAGGAGAAGCTCATCGGCCAGGTGCCCCAGACCCAGGTCTGCCCGGTGGTGTTCACCGGCGAGGCCATGAGTGACCTGCTGGCAACCTTCAGCGGCGTATTCTCCTCCGAGGCCGCCCAGAAGGGTCTTTCCCGTCTGGCAGGCCAGGAAGGTTCTGTCATTGCCGCCCCGGTGGTGACTCTGGTGGACGACCCCTTCTACAAGGACAGCCCCATGCCCATGCCCTTCGACGCCGAGGGCTACCCCACCAGCCGGAAGAATGTGATTGCCGGGGGCAAGCTGGAGACCCTGCTGTATAACCTGAAGACCGCCGCCGTGGCAGGAAAAACCACCACCGGCAACGCCTCCAAGGCAGGCTACGACGGCACCGTGGGCATCAGCCCCTTCACCATGTACTTAGAAGCCGGGGAGTATTCCCAGGAGGAGCTGCTGAAAAAGGCAGGCAACGGCGTATGCATCACCTCTCTGGGGGGCCTTCACGCCGGCGCCAACCCCATCACCGGCGACTTCTCCCTCCAAAGCCAGGGCTACCTGATTGAAAACGGAGAAAAGACGGTTCACGTCAAGTCCTTCACCGTGGCAGGCAACTTCTACGACCTGCTGAAGAACATCACCGCCCTGAGTAACACCGTAGAGCTCCCCCGTGCCTTCGGCAAAACCGCCTTCGGCTCCCCCTGGGTTCTGGCAGAGAATCTCTCCATCGCCGGTAAATAACGCCGGGGTGCCCCCGGTGGCAATGCGCACGATAGCTTTCTGCGTATCGTTACTGCCCCTCCAGTGCCCGGTATCGTTACCGGGCGGAAATAGAAGCGCAAACCAAAGCCCCCCGGGCCATTGCGGGGGTGGTTTTGCCGGAGGCAAAACCGGGGGGATTCCGAAGTTCGCAGGTTTCCACATGGGTTTGTGCTTTTGGAAAGTGCCTGCTGTGGAATCCCTCAGGCACGGCGAAGGCCACCGGGGGCTCCCCGGCCGTGCCAGCTCCCTTTCACAAGGGAGCCTTTTTGTGCCCGGTATCGGTACTGCGGTGGAAGATGGAGTGTTGATACCCACCAAAAAACAGGAAAAGCCTCCCCAAAAGGGAGGCTTTCTTTTTATTCCCTGACTGCTCCTACCAGGAGCATCATGGGGCGGCGCATTTCGTCCCGCATACCGGGAAGAGACAGCATTTCCGCCGGGGGCTGGGGCTCCACCACGTGGGCCAGGCGAAAACCATTTTCCAGCAGGGTATTCAGGTAGGTGGTAAGGGTTCTGTGGTACTTTCCCACCTTTTCTCCCAGGAAAATGGCCTCCCGGTACCCTTCATAATAGTAGTTGTCCACGGGAAAATGGAGAATTTTCCCGTTTTCGTCATAATACCAGTCCTGACTTCCGTAGGCGGTGAACACCGGATGTTCCACAGAAAAGACAAAGCTGCCCCCTCCTGTCAGCCACCGGGCAATCCGGGAAACCATCTGGGGAAAGTCCCGGACATAGTGAAAGGCCAGGGAGCTGAGGACAATGTCAAAGGATTCCTCCGGGAAATCCAGATCCTCCATGGCTGCACACCGATAATCTATCCCCGGCCCGCCGTTCCGCCGCCGGGCAGCTTCCAGCATTTTCTCGGAAATATCCGTACCCAGAACCAGGACTGCCCCATGGTCCCGGGCATACTTGCAGTGCCAGCCGTAGCCGCAGCCCAGATCCAGCACCCGCCTCCCGGCAAAGTCCGGCAGGATTTTTTCCAGCTCCGACCACTCCCCGGCCCCTTCCAGCCCCTTTTGGGAACGAAGCATCTGGCTGTATTTTTCAAAAAACACCGGGTTGTCGTATTTGTTTTCTTTCATATGTTTATCCTCCCATGCAAATCAAATTTTCTGATGGCGACTTACATGGGTCTATGCAATCTTCCGGCAGAGGATGCCGCCTTCCATGGCCTTCACGCCTTTCTTTCTGGAATAAACCTATTATAGTCCCCGAGGAAAATTTTTCCACCGGAATTTGTGAATTTTTCTTCCCCAACCGATTGACAATCCGGTAGGATTGGGGTAAATTGAGGGGAAATGAAAAAGAAGGAGCGTATCCATGTATACCCTTTTGCTGTGTCTTGTGTATCTGGCCTTTGTGAGCCTGGGGCTGCCGGACTCTTTGCTGGGCTCCGGGTGGCCGGTGATGCACCTGGAGCTGGGTGTCCCGGTTTCCTTTATGGGCATTCTCTCCACCGTTGTCTCCCTGTGCACCATCCTGTCCAGCCTCTTTTCCAACCGTCTGACCCGCCGGTTCGGCACCGCCGGGGTGACGGTTGCCAGCGTGTTTCTCACCGCTGCGGCCCTTCTGGGCTTTTCCGTTTCCGGGAATTTCATTATGCTCATGGTCTTTGCCATTCCCTACGGCCTGGGGGCGGGGGCCATTGACGTCGCCCTCAACAACTTTGTGGCCCAGCACTACTCCTCCCGGCATATGAGCTGGCTCCACTGCTTCTGGGGGGTGGGAACCATCGTCAGCCCCTTTGTGATGAGCTATGCCCTGACCCTGGGGGCCTGGAGCCTGGGCTACCGGATTGTGGGCTTTTTGCAGCTGGGCATCGGCCTGGTGCTGCTTCTGACCCTGCCGGTGTGGAAGAAGGTTCCCCAGGCAGCGCAGCAGAGCCAGCGGTCGGTGGGGATTCTGGAAGCCCTGAAAATCCGGGGTGTTCCGGCCCTGCTGCTGGGCTTTTTCTCCTACTGCGCCATTGAGGTCACCGCCATGAACTGGGCCAGCACCTATTTTGTATCTGCCAAGGCCATTCCCCCGGAGCAGGCCGCCCGGTTTGCCTCCTTGTGCTACATCGGCATTACGGCAGGGCGGTTTCTGGGGGGCTTTGTAATGAACCGGCTGGGAGACCGGCGGATGATTCTGCTGGGGGCTTCCATTTTGTCCTGCGGCTGTATCCTCCTGCTGATTCCCGGAGGCGCCGCCCTGGCCTTTGCCGGATTTCTCGTTATCGGCTTCGGCTGCGCCCCGGTGTACCCCTGCATCATCCACGCCACCCCATATAACTTCGGCCTGGAGAATGCCGCCGCCATCATCGGCATCCAGATGGCCTTTGCCTACCTGGGCTCCACCATCATGCCCCTGGTGTTCGGCGTTCTGGGCAGAATCGCCGGCTTCTGGATTTTGCCTTTGTACCTACTGATTTTTGTGGTGCTGATGGTCTCCATGACGGAGCGAACCTTCCGGATTACCGGAAAAACCAAATAAAAAACGGTGCAATCCCCCACAAGGATTGCACCGTTTTTATTGACGAAAATTTCCGGCCATAATCCCCCCAAGGCTTTGGCATCCTATGAACAAAAGGAGGGATTGGGATGGCGAAGTCCTTAAAAATGCTGATTTTAACCGCTTTGGCCCTGTTTCTTTGGGGCTGCTCCCCACCGGAAAGTGTCCAGCCGCCCCAGGTGGGGGTGCAGATTCTGGTGCAGGACGAAACGAACCGTGCCCTGCGCCGGTACACCCAGCCGGAAAAGCTCCAGAAGGTGCTGTGGAAGCTCCGCACCCTGGGCTTCACCGGCCTGCCGGAGACCGACCCGGAGAGGCTTGCCGGGGAGCGGCTTACCTTCCAGGTACGCCTGGCAGACGGCTCCCATGCCGTCTATCAGCTGCGCCAAGGGCTGTACTTCCACCGGGATGACCGCCCCTGGAAGAAAATCGACCCGGAGCAGGCGCTGGAACTGGAGAGCCTTTTGCAAAATCTTCCCGGGGATTAAGGAAGCTCTGAATAAATAGGCAAGAGCTGGCAGCGAGAGATTTTTTGTCAGACAAAAGAATGGAAAACAGGGGAATACTGTATGTATTTCCTGTTTTTCATTCTGCATGGCTGGCGAAAAAGATAAGCTTTCCAGCCGCAGACGATTTGTTCAGAGATTCCTTAACCCCTACGGCGGCAGTTTTCCCCAGTCCGGGGAGGATTATCCGGCTTTCATCCGAAAAATTTTTCCTCCTGGCACTTCTTGCAGGTGTCCCCGGCGGGGCGGAGGTGGAGCTCCTGGCTTTTGATGGTGACGGTGGTGCAGGGGGGTACGGACTTGGTGATGAACACGTTGGAGCCGATGACGCTGCCCTGGCCAATCACCGTCTCCCCGCCCAGCACCGAGGCGCCGGCATAGATGGTCACATCGTCGGCGATGGTGGGGTGGCGGCGCTTGCCCCGGAGCTTCTGGCCTCCCCGGGTGGAGAGAGCCCCCAGGGTAACCCCCTGGTACAGCTTCACCCGGTTGCCGATTACCGTGGTCTCGCCGATGACCACGCCAGTGCCGTGGTCGATGAAGAAATACTCCCCGATGGTGGCGCCGGGGTGGATGTCAATACCCGTCAGGCTGTGGGCATGCTCCGTCATCATCCGGGGAAGCATAGGCACCTGCAGGGTGTAGAGCACATGGGCCAGCCGGTAGACGAACACCGCAAACATCCCCGGGTAGGCAAAGAGAATCTCCGCCATGCTCCCGGCAGCCGGGTCTCCGTCAAAGGCCGCCTGCAAGTCCGTCTGGAGCATGGCCCGAACCCGGGGAATCTCCCGGAGGAAGGCAAGGCCCACTTCCTGAGCGTGGCGCATGGCCGCCTCCGGTTCCTCTCCCTGACCCTCGTAAATCCTGCCCAGCTGCTTGGCCAGGTTGTACAGCACATCCTCCGTCAGAAGGGACAAATTGGCCTCCACATGGTACATCCGATAGTTTTTCTCCCGGAAATAGCCGGGAAAAAGAATCCTGCGGAGCTTTTCCAGAAGCTGCACCACCACATCCGCCTCCGGCTTTTGAAACAGCTCCATTTTGTCGATATCCCGACCCAGCCGGTAATCTGCCAGAATCGCCTGGGTTACCTGCTGAAGCTGCAAAGAAAAATCTTCCATATTCCATCCTCCTGGGCTTTTTTCCGTTATATCATACGGCGAGGGGATTGTCAACGTTCCCATTGACACCCGGGGCGCAGCTGGGGTATAATCTTGAAAAAATCACAGGAGGCGCTTATGGGACTCTATACTTCTTTGGCGGAGTGTGTGGGGAATACCCCCCTGCTCCAGGCAAACAATCTCCAAAAATCCGAAAATCTCACCTGCCGGCTGCTTTTGAAGCTGGAGGGGTTCAACCCCGGCGGCTCCTGTAAGGACCGGGCGGCCCTTTCCATGATTCAGGCGGCGGAGGAGGCAGGGCTCTTGCAGCCCGGGGCGGTGATTATCGAGCCCACCTCCGGCAATACCGGCATTGGCCTTGCCTGGGTGGCCCGGAGCCGGGGCTACCGGGCGGTGATTGTCATGCCCGACTCCATGAGCCCGGAGCGGCGGCAGCTGATGGAAAGCTACGGGGCAAAGGTGGTGCTCACCCCCGGCAGGCTGGGGATGTCCGGGGCGGTGGCGGAGGCTCAGCGCCTGGCGAAGGAAACCCCCGGCAGCTTCATCCCCGACCAGTTCGGCAACCCCGCCAACCCCCTGGCCCACTACCGCACCACCGGGCCGGAAATCTGGAAGGATTCGAACGGGCAGGTGGACATTCTGGTAGCCGGAGTGGGCACCGGCGGCACCATCACCGGCACCGGCCGATACCTCCGGGAGAAAAAACCCCATATTTTCATCGCAGCGGCAGAGCCGGCGGACTCGCCCTTGCTGTCCCAGGGGAAAACCGGGCCCCACGGCCTTCAGGGCATGGGCCCCAACTTCCTGCCGGACATTCTGGACACAAAGATTTATGACCGGGTAATCCCCGTCACCCAGATTCAGGCGGAGGACACCGCAAGGCTGCTGGCCCGGGAGGAGGGGGTGCTGGCAGGCATTTCCTCGGGAGCGGCCCTGTACGCCGCCCTGACCCTGGGAAAGCTGCCGGAAAACGCCGGGAAAACCATGGTGGTCATCCTCCCGGACTCGGGAGAGCGGTACCTGTCCATGGGCCTGTTCCGACCGGAGCACCGGGGAAATTCATAAAAATTTATCGATATTATTGTATTTATATCTTGCAACCGGCGGCAAAATGTGGTATGATAGTCGGCGGTATAAAACATTGCAATTTATTAGGAGGAATTGCCATATGGATTACGCAAAAGAGTCCCTGCGGCTCCACGGCGAGTGGGGCGGCAAGATTGAGGTTATCAGCAAGGTTCCCTGCAAGACCAAGGAGGACCTGTCCCTGGCCTACACCCCCGGCGTAGCCCAGCCCTGCCTGGAAATCCAGAAGGACATCAACAAGTCCTACGAGCTGACCCGCCGCCACAACCTGTGCGCTGTCATCACCGACGGCACCGCCGTTCTGGGCCTGGGGGACATCGGCCCCGAGGCCGGCATGCCCGTTATGGAGGGCAAGTGCGTGCTGTTCAAGTCCTTCGGTGACGTGGATGCCTTCCCCCTTTGCATTAAGTCCAAGGATGTGGACGAGATCGTCAACACCATTTACCTCCTCTCCGGCTCCTTCGGCGGCGTGAACCTGGAGGATATCTCCGCTCCCCGCTGCTTCGAGATTGAGCGGAAGCTGAAGGAAAAGTGCGACATTCCCATCTTCCATGACGACCAGCACGGCACCGCCATCGTCACCCTGGCAGGCCTGCTCAACGCCCTGAAGGTGGTGGGCAAGAAGAAGGAGGACGTGAAGATCGTCACCTCCGGTGCAGGTGCCGCCGCCGTTTCCATCGTGAAGCTGCTGCTCAGCGCCGGCTTCAAGAACGTGGTCATGACCGACCGCACCGGTGCCATCTATGCCGGCCGGGAGAACCTGAACTGGGTGAAGGAAGAAATGGCCCAGGTCACCAACCTCCAGAAGGAGACCGGCTCCCTGGCGGACGTAATCAAGGGCGCTGACGTGTTCATCGGCGTGTCCGCCCCCGGCACCCTCACCACCGAGATGGTCAAGACCATGAACAAGGACGCCATCGTGTTTGCCTGCGCCAACCCCATCCCGGAGATTTTCCCGGATGAGGCCAAGGCCGGCGGCGCCAAGGTCATCTCCACCGGCCGCTCCGACTTCCCCAACCAGGTGAACAACGTCCTGGCCTTCCCCGGCATCTTCCGGGGCACCTTCGACGTCCGGGCCTCCGACATCAACGAGGAGATGAAGATGGCAGCTGCAGAGGCACTGGCAAACCTCATTTCCGACGAGGAACTGTCCCCCGACTACATCATCCCCCTGGCCTTCGACGAGCGGGTAGGCCCCGCCGTAGCCAAGGCTGTCGCCGACGCCGCAAGACGCACCGGCGTAGCAAGAATCTGATTGTCTGCCTCCCGGCAAAAGCCGGGAGGCATTGACTTTTTCCCCCCAGGGGCTATAATAAAAGCAAAGGAAGCTCTGAATAAATAGGCAAGAGCTGGTAGCGAGAGATTTTTCGTCAGACAAAAGAATGGAAAACGGCGGAATACTGTATGTATTTCCCGTTTTTCATTCTGCATGGATGGCGAAAAAGATCCGCTATCCAGCCGCAGACGATTTATTCAGAGTTTCCCAAATACACGGGAAAGGCGGAATCTGCCATGAAATCCAAGGTTTATTTTTCCAAAACTCTCACCCCCGAAAAGGTGCTGGAGCTGTACCGGGCTCTGGGCAAGGATTTGCCGGGGAACATCGCCATCAAGCTCCACTCCGGGGAGGTGGGCAATCAGAATTTCCTCACCCCGGAATTCTGGAAACCGGTGATTGACGCCGTGGGAGGCACGGTTGCCGAGTGCAACACCGCCTACGAAGGCTCCCGGAACACCACCGAGCGCCACCGGGAGACCCTGAAAAAGCACCGCTGGGTGGAATACTTCCCGGTGGATTTGCTGGACGCCCAGGGCCCTGACCTGGAGCTGTCCATCCCCAAGGGCAAGGTAATTCAGAAGAACTACATCGGCAAGGACACCGCCAAGTACGACTCCATGCTGGTGCTCAGCCACTTCAAGGGACACCCCATGGGGGGCTACGGCGGAGCCCTGAAGCAGCTTTCCATCGGCATGGCCTCCTCCTTCGGCAAGGCCTACATCCACGGCGCCGGAGAGCCGGAGAAAATCTGGACGGCAGACCATGACCGGTTCCTGGAATCCATGGCAGACGCCGCCTCCTCCGTGGTGGAGTATTTCCAGGGCAACATTGCCTACATCAACGTGATGAAGAATATGTCCGTGGACTGCGACTGCTGCGCCGTGGCAGAAGACCCCTGTATGCAGGATATCGGCATTCTTGCATCCTGTGATCCCATCGCCATCGACCAGGCCTGCATCGATTTGGTGTACGCCTCCAACGACCCGGGCCGGGATCACCTGCTGGAGCGCATCGAAAGCCGCAACGGCGTCCACACCATCGAAGCCGCCGCCGCCCTGGGCTTCGGCTCCCGGGAATACGAGCTTATCTGCCTGGACTGAATAAAACATCCCCCAACACCTTTGGGTGTTGGGGGTCTGCTTTTATTTGCCTTCCAGGTACTGCTGCACCGCAGCCCGGGCTTCCTCCACAAATTGGGAGAACTCCGTGTCTCCCAGTACATAGGCCATATCCGGGTCGGCCTCCAGCTGAGAAAGGAGCTTCTGCACATCGAAGCCTTCCTCCAGGAGCGCCTCCGGCACCTGGACATTGTGTTCCTCCAGAAATGCCAGGCAGGCCTCCGGGGACATCTGGGACAGGGGCTCCTTTCCGGTGCGGCTCATCCACAGCCCCACCGCCACCAGAACCACTGCCAGAAGCAAAAGAATCTTTTTCATCTTCGGGCCTCCTTTCCGGTGTCAGGGTTTCTTCCTGCACCTATAGAATACCGGTTTTTCCCGGCATTTGCAAGGGAAAAATCAGAATTTTTACAGTTGGTCTAAATTCAAAGAGAAGGCTCCCAGGCAGTTTTCCATGAACCAGCTCAGCTCCGGGCTGTCCAACGCTTCCAGCGCTGCCAGCGTCTGACGGGCGGCAGAGTCAAACTCCGTGTTTCCCGCCTTCTGCTCCTCCACGCATTTGATATAGGCCGACAGCTTGTCCGCCGCCTTCACAATGGGAAGCACATCCTCGTCCTCCTCCAGCACATAGGCCTCGTAAGCCTTCCGAAGCTGGGGGGGCAGCTTGTCCAGCAGCTGTTCCCCGGCGATTTTCTCCACCTGCTTGTAGGCGGTTTTGATGGAGGGGTTATAGTACTTGATGGGGGTGGGCAGGTCCCCGGTGAGAATCTCGGAAGCGTCGTGGTACAGCGCCGCCACGGCGCATTTTTCCGGGTCCGGGCCGGGCAGCCCCAGAATCTCCCGGCGGATGAGCCCCAAAGCATGGGCCAGCACCGCCACCTGGTGGGAGTGCTCCTGGATATTCTCAGAAAAGGTGTTGCGCATGAGGCCCCACCGGGTAATGTAGCGCATCCGCCCCAGCAGGGCGTAAAATTCATTGGCCATAGTATTCCTCTTTCATGGTTTCCAGCATCCGGGGCAAGTTCTCCGGCGTATGGCAGAAGTGGGTGGCTCCGGCGGCTCGGAGGCAATCCAGGTCCCGGAAGCCCCAGGTAACGCTGAGGCAGGGCACTCCGGCATTTTTCGCCGTTTCCACATCCACCTGGCTGTCCCCGATGTAAATGCAGCCCTTTACCCCCAGGGCCTCCATGGTCTTATGCACCATGGCGGCATTGGGCTTTCTGGGGCAGTCGGGAGCTTCTCCCCGGGCGTAGAGGCTGGGAAAATAGGCCTTTCCCAGAATCTTCACCGCCTCGTCCGGCTTGTTGGACACCACCGCCAGGGGGTATTTCCGTCTTAAGATTTCCAAAGCCTGGGGAATCCCCGGATAGGGACGGGTTTTTACCTGGGTGTGGGCGGCGTAATAGGTACGAAAGGTAGATAGCACCGGCTCCGGGTCAGCCCCTTCCGGCACCGCCCGCTCCATAAGCTTTCCGGCTCCCTCTCCCACAAACTGCCGCACTTCCTCCAAAGTCCGCGCCGGGTAGCCGAATTGGGCCAGGGCGTAATTGACGGCGTCATGTAAATCCTGCAAGGTGTCCAGCAAGGTGCCGTCCAAATCAAAAATCATGGCAATTTCCATGTCAAAAACCTCTGTTTTTCAGAATTCTTATATCCTGCCCCACGAAGGTCAGCCGCTGGAAGCTCCCCTGAAGCCGGGAGGCAATCTGGGGAGAGTAGCGCCCCGCCACCTCGTCCATGGTGAGGTTGGTGGAGATGACCATGGGCTTGCCTGCCAGCAGCCGGTCGTTGAGCAGGTTATAAAGGGCAGCGGTGACGAAATTTCCCGGCAGCTCCGTGCCCAAATCGTCCACAATCAGCAAGTCGCAGGTTTCCAGCCTGCTAACCGCCGCCGCCGTCTCCGGGGTGGGAGAGAAGCGGTTCCGCTCCAGCTTCCGGAACAGGTGTCCTGCCGGCTCATAGTCCACGGAAAAGCCCTGCTCCGTGGCAGAAGTGGCGATACAGGCGGACAGAAAGGTCTTGCCCAGTCCGGTGCCGCCCACAAACAGGAGGTTTCCCTTATCCGGGGAGAAATTCTCCCCGTACCGGCGGCACACGGCGAAGTTGCCCCGCATCACCGCCCGGGGGCTGACCCCCAGCTTGGGGTCGATGGCATCGGAGTAGTATTCCAGCCGGAAGTCGGAAAACCGCCCCTCCCCGCAGGTAAGAAGGGCCAGCTCCTTCTTCTGCTCCTGGCGGCACAGCTCCAGAAGGCAGGCGCACATACGGCTGCCCACATAGCCGGAGCCGCCGCAGTTTGGACAGATGGGCTCCTCCCGGGCGTACTCCGGGGGGAACTGGGCGAGAATCAAGTCCTCCCGCTCCCGCTGCAAGATTTGGTTTTCCTGCCGCACCTGCTCCATGGCGGCCCGAGGGTCTCCCCCCTGGGTGAACACCGCCTGGGCGGCGGCGGTCATGTTCCGCCGCAGCAGCATATCGATTTCCCGCACCCGGGGGATGGCGGCGTACACCTGCTGCTGGTGCTGCCGCTGCCGGGACTCCCAGTCCGCCTTTTGGCTTTCCAGCTTTCTTCTGGCCCGGCTGATAATCTCCTGACTGTATGCCATGGCTTATCCCTCCTGCAAAACTTTCTGGATGGCTTCCAGCTCTGCCTGACCCAGCTGCCCGGTAGCGCCTTTGACGGGTTTTTTGTCCCGGGTCTGAATCTGCTCCAGGGTCAGAAGCCCCGCCTCCTGCCAGCGGCTGAGGATTTTGTTCATGTAGGCCCAGTTGAGAGACCCGGTGTTGAGGCATGTGCGCTCATAGGCCAGGGCGATGGCCTCCTCCTGGAAGCCCCAGTCCAGCCACTGCTGGGCGTACCGCTCCTCCCCGGCTGTCAGGTTCCGGCCCCGGATTTGGAGGATACCCATGAGCCGTCCCAGGCGGCTGCGGCGGTGGTTCTGGTTCTGAATGTAGGCCACTGCCTCCTCCATGGTGTCGATGCCCTGCTCCGCCCAGGCGTAGGCCTCCTTCTCGATGGTGCGAAGGGAGGGGTTCCGGCTGCTGCCCTTCTGCCGGGCTCGTTCTTTGCAGTAGCACACCAGAAGAGAAATTACGTCCCCGGAAAGGCCTAAGTACCGGACGAAGCCCAAAAGGATTTTCAGCTCCTCGGTATTGAGGTTTCGCCCCAGCTGCCGCTGCACCTCCCCATAGAGGGAGCGGAAGCTGTCGTCTTTGTCCACGGCCCGGATCACATCCTCCTCCGTGTACCGGGGGGCCTCCCCCAGAGGCAGAGGCTGGCGACGGTCGTCCTGCCACAGTCCCAGCTGCCGCAAAGCGGCGGTGGCGCAGGACAGGCGGCTGCCGGTGAGGTGAAGCTGCCGGTCTGCCAGGGCCATATCGTTCCCGGCGGCAAGGTACAGGTACAAAAGGGCTGCATCCGGATTTGCTGCCAGGAGCAGCTTTTGCAAATGGTCGGCAGGAATGGTCAGGTTCTGATTCATAGCTGCTCCCTTCTTTCTCGTTTTTTCTCAATTAAATCCTATTATAGCACAGGATTCTCCCCGACACAATGGTAAAAACCTCCGGGGTGCCCCCGGTGTCAATTTCGCACGGGAATCTTCTGCGATTCGTTACTTCCCTGACCCGCCCGGTATCGGCGGCCTGCCGCCGAACTTATTCACTATTCACTCTTCACTATTCCCTGAAATTGCCCGGTAACGCTATCAGGTAGAGATGGATGCACAGCCCAAAGCCCCCCTTGCCAAAGGGGGGTGGTTTGGCGAAGCCAAACCGGGGGGA
>ERZ1643251.1249-NODE-1249-length-29742-cov-5.278977_pt1 | contig 29742 bp, 28 predicted proteins | sample MGYA00579261_ERZ1643251 | MGnify/ENA primary metagenome ERZ1643251 (study PRJEB29033, sample SAMEA4952267) | chicken gut metagenome | biome: Broiler Chicken; feature: Gastrointestinal Tract; material: Caecum | place: Ireland | collected 2018 | study: Broiler... | reverse complement strand
GCCCCATAAACTTCGGCGGGCGGTTTTACCTCATTTTGCTGCTCCCCGGCGAGGGAGTTTCCACGGCGAGATGCTACGCGCTCTCAGATGTATATCCCGAAAAGCGGCATACGTCTGCCGCCGTTCACAGCGCAATATGCGGGGGGCAACCGCAAAAAGTGGGGGCGCTTCTCTCTAACGGACTGTACCCCGCGGCGGTAGTCATAAACCCTTCCGTCAGGGAGGCGTTCGACGGGCTTTTGTCTCTCGGCGCCGACGGCGTGAATATGACGGGCTCGGGCAGCGGCGTGTATGCGCTGTTCTGCGACAGGGACGCACGCGACAGCGCGCTCAAAAAATACAGGGGTGCGTTTCCCGCAGTTGCGGCGCATACGCTCGTCCCCGAAGAGGAATAATTATTTTATGGCAGAAGAAAGACTTATCGACGATGACAAAGATAAAGACAAAAAGTACCGCTTTCGCATAAACGCGGACGGTGAGGAGGAGCTCGTTATAGAGTACGGCGAGCAGCAGGAAGAAGAGGGCGCAGATGGCGCAACCCCCGTACTATCCCCCGACGAAGACCTTTCGGAGGTCGACGGAGAGGAGGTTGACGCCCGCTTCGATTTTGGCGAGGAGGGCGAGGCGGTACTATCGCTTACGTCCATGGCGCGCGCCGATATGGATATGGGCAACTATTCGACCGCGCTCGAATATATCGAACAGGCGAAGGATATATCTCCCGCCGACGGCACGGTTGTCGCGCTCGAACTCGAAATTTACACGCGCGGGCTTTCAGATTTTCCCGACAGCATACTCGCCGACGCCGTTCAGGCGGCTCAAAATGTGGCAAAATATTCGTCGGAAGACGACAAAAAGCGTCTGCGCGAAGAGGGCAACGAGAAGCTTAACTCAATGATATGTGCGCTCCAATCGCAGGTAGACGAGCTCGGCGCCCAAAACGAGCGCGGCAAAGCCGAGCGCGCGCCTGCCTTTGCCGCCGCCAACAAAAAAGCGATGCTCCGCTTTTTTGTCGTGTTTGCGGCGTTTGCCGTCGCGTTGGGACTGGCAATTTACTTTTCCACCGTCATGTACGTCGACAGGAGCGGCGTCAACATAGTTTTAACCGCCGTTTTCGGCGCGGTTGCCTTTTTGCTGTTCATTGCAAGCGCATTTGCGGCGCGCGCGTTCAACATAGCCGCGCGCAGAGTGCGCATGAACCGCGACAACAGGCGCACGAGAGTCGGGCGCGATTACGAAGCGCACAGGGCGCGCCTTACCGCTTTGGAGACCATATATAATGCAATCAACTGAAAGAGTATACCTCGACCATGCCGCCACGACGCCCGTCGACGGCGGCGTTTTGAATGATATGTTGCCATACTTTTCGGAGTTGTTCGGCAACTCCTCGTCGCAGCACTCCTTCGGCAGGCAGACCGCCAACGCCGTGACCGCCGCGCGCGACAAAATGGCGGTTGCCTTGGGAATATCCCCCGCCGAATTGTATTTTACGTGCGGCGGAACCGAGGCGGATAACCTCGGCATAAAGGGTATATGCATCGCAAACGCCGACAGGGGCAGGCACGTCGTAATTTCTGCAATCGAACACCCCGCCGTGATTGAGAGTGCGAACGATTTGAAAAAGTATGGCTTTGAAGTCACTTTCGTCAACCCCGACGGGAGGGGCGTAATTTCGCCGCAGGCAATAGCCGATGCCACGCGTCAAGATACCGTGCTCGTTGCCGCAATGTCTGCCAACAACGAAACAGGCGTAATCCAGCCGATAGCAGACATTTATAGCGAGGTAAAGGCGCGCGGCGCGTACCTTTGGTGCGACTGCGTTCAGTCGGCGGGAGTGCTGCCCCTTTCGCGCTTTCCCGCAGACGGCTACGCTCTGTCCGCGCACAAGTTTTACGGCCCCAAGGGCGCGGGCGCTGCCTGCATAAAAAAGGGCGTCAGATTTATAAGGCACATGTCGGGCGGACATCAGGAGCGCGGTATGCGCGGCGGTACATTGAACACTCCCGCAATCATAGGCATGTCGCACGCCCTGTCTTTAAGCCTTTCGCGCGCCGCGGAGGACGGCGAAAGGATAGCGCGCCTGCGCGACGAATTTGAAAGGCGCGTGCTTTCGCAAATTGACGGAACCGCCGTCAACGGCGGCGGAGAGAGGCTGCCTTCGGTGACCAACATCAGCTTTGACGGCTGCGACGGGCAGAATATAGTTTTTCTGCTCGATTTAAACGGCGTGGCGTGTTCAACGGGCGCGGCATGCTCATCCGGGGCGACAACCCCCTCGCATGTGCTCACCGCCATGGGGCTTGACGAAAGCCGCGTAAGGTCGGCGGTGCGCTTTTCGTTCGGGCGCAACAACACTGCCGCCGACGTCGATTTTGCGGTTGAGGCCATCAAAAAGGTAGTCCGCGCAATACGCGGGTAAATTTTATCGCGTCGCGCATGTGTGCAAAATTATTTTCGACCTGATATAACTAGGGCGCCCGCGACGAAACTTCGCCGCGGGCGCCCCGTTGCCAACCAACGCACAAATTAATTATGTAGCACAAATATATTGCACAAACCGCCGCATTGCATTTTTGCAATGCGGCGGTTGTTTAAAACGATATTAAACCTGTGCGGGAGTGTATGCCGCCGAAAGGGCGGTTAAAATTTCGTCGCGGGTAAAGCCCATGTTTTTAAGCTCGGCAATTTTCATTGCAAGAATTTTGTTTCTGTCAGGGCGGGGGCGGCGGCCGGAGGAAACAAACACGCCCTTTTTGGCTATGGTGAACACTACGCCTTCCTCTTCAAGTTGGGTGTAAGCCCTCTGCACGGTGTTGGGGTTAACGCCCAGTTCTTCGGCAAACTCGCGGCAGCTGGGCAATTTGTCGCCCTCTTTTAAAATTCCTGCGGCAATCCGCTTTTTAATGTTTTCGCCTATTACCATAAACAAACTCATCCTGGGTGCCTTCATAAAGCTTCCTCCTTTGTATTAACTGTATTTATTGTATTAATTGTACTATATTATTTTAATACAGTCAATACAATTCCGACATATTTTTACAATTTTTTTAGTTTTATCGGCGTGCAAGTGAAGCGACGGTGCGCCGCGACGAAAGTCGCGGCGCACCGTTTAAAAACACTTTTAAAGTTACAGGCGCCCGTAGCAGGGGCGCGCCTGTAAAACACATCAGATTTCGGGCATGAAGAAAAGAGGTATAAACCCAAAAAAAACAGAAATAGCACGAACCGGAGTCCGTGCTATCTCTATATGATAAGGGGGAAAATGATGAGCTATGTAAGTTGTACAACGAAAAGTTTTTTTAAAATGTTCTGCGATTTTCCTCGCGCCGCATCACTTATCGTTTACATGTATTATTATATATATTCCTCAAAAAAAGTAAATTATTTTGGCGAAAAAAATTTTATTTTATTTAAACTTTTCGTAAGTTTCAAATTTTGAAAGTATCTGTCATTTGTAAAAGAGCCGTATTCAAAGCACCCTGCAAAGCATACACGAAAGTATGGTGCTCAATATCGTCGATAAAATAACTATGGCGAGGGGCGCCGCTCTGCCCTTTTTATTTGTTCCGGCAAAGTACAGCGCGAATACGTAAAACACCGTTTCGGATGAGGAATATATGGTGCAGGCGCAGCGCGCAATATAGCTGTCGGCGCCGTATTCTTCTAAAACCTCGGTTAAGAGGGAGAGCGACCCGCTCCCCGAAAAGGGCTTTATTATGGCGAGCTTTGCAAGCTCCCCGGGTATTCCCAGCGCATTCATGGCGGGCGACAGGGCGCGCGCCAGTGCGTCGGCTATGCCGGAAATCTCCATAAGGTTGCACATCATGAACACCGCCGCGATTATGGGCAGCAGGGTTAGGGTGAATTTGAAACCTTCCTCCGCGCCCGCGCAGAAGGACGAAAAAACATTGACTTTTTTTGCGGCGGCTATCGTTATTATTATTACGAAGAGCGACGGGATAACGAGCGACATAATTTATCGTATAAAAAATTCAACCCGACCGCCGTGCCCGTGCATATCAGTGTGGTCAATATCGCGGGGGCGAACACGTCGGCGGGCGAGGCGCTGCCGTAAGAGGCGCGCAGGGCGATTATGGTGGAGGGGATTATCTGAACGGATGCGGCGTTTAAAATGAATAAAAGGTTGCGCCCGAAGGTGTTGCCCTCGCCGTCGAAAGCCTTCATGGCTTTTATGCCGAACGGCGTGGCGGCTCCCCCCAGCCCGAGCACGTTGCAGGTCAGGTTCATGGCGGCGTACCGCCCGCCCTCGGCGCTGTTTGTTTTAAAAAACTTGCGGCAGAAGGGATACATCTTTTTTGCTATCGCGCCGTTAATGCCCGCGTCGTCCGCCACCCTCGAAAGACCCGTCCACACCGCGTAAATGCAGAACAACGTAAGGCAGGTGGTCGCGGCGTCGCGCGCGCCGTCCAAAAGGGCGGGTATAAAGGCGTTGGGGTCGGCAACGCACAATATGAGCGCGGAAGTTATAAAAATCGCCGTAAAAATAACGTTCATCGCTTATTTATATGGTTTGTCCGCCTTAAATATTCTTTTTTCGACACAATTTTCGGCCGTTCGCCTTTTTGTGGTTGCGCAGTAAGCTATACTTCCGTCAGAAATTTTTAAAAAGGTTTCAGACCGCAAGGCGCGCTTTCGGCGCAGCTTTTGCCGGCAAAGTGCATTTTTTTATTTTACCGGGCAAACATTTTGTCGGTGCCCTGTAAATATTTTACAATCAAATTAAAATATGTTATATTTTATGCGTAACAAATTTCAGCTGCGCGGCGGGTCGCCGCGTCGGGGAGAGTGCAAATGGCAGAAAAATTTTATATAACAACGGCAATAACTTACACATCCGGCAAGCCGCACATAGGCAATACCTACGAAATTATTTTAACCGACGCCATCGCGCGCATGAAGAGAATGGAGGGCTGCGACGTTTTCTTCATGACCGGCACCGACGAGCACGGTCAGAAGGTAGAGCAGAAGGCCGCCGAAAAGGGCGTTTCTCCCAAACAGTTTGTCGACGGCGTAGCCGCCCAGATCAAGGATATATGGGGGCTTATGAACATTTCTTACGACAAGTTCATCCGCACCACCGACGATTATCACGAGCGCCAGGTTCAGAAAATTTTCAAAAAATTCTACGACCAGGGCGACATATATAAAAGCTCTTACAAGGGCATGTACTGCACCCCGTGCGAAAGTTTCTGGACGGAAAGCCAGCTTGTAAACGGCAAGTGTCCCGACTGCGGCAGGGATGTAAAGCCCGCCGAAGAGGAGGCTTACTTCTTCAAGATGGGCAAGTATGCCGACAGGCTGGTTAAGCACATAGTGACCCACCCCGGCTTTATACAGCCCGTCGCCCGCAAGAACGAGATGATGAACAACTTCCTCCTCGCAGACGAGTTTATCGGCAAGAGCGACGACGAAATTTTAGCCGCCGCCCAAAACGGCACGTTAAAGACCAAGTTGCAGGATCTCTGCGTTTCGCGCACGTCGTTCAAGTGGGGCATTCCCGTCGACTTCGACCCCAAACACGTAGTATATGTCTGGCTGGACGCGCTTACAAACTACATCACGGGCATAGGCTACGATGTCGACAGTCCCGCCGAAAGCTTCAAAAAATACTGGCCCGCCGATATCCACGTGATAGGCAAGGACATAATACGTTTCCACACCATATACTGGCCCATATTCCTCATGGCAATGGGGCAGCCGCTGCCCGAAAGGGTGTTCGGTCACCCCTGGCTGTTGCAGGGCGGCGACAAAATGTCTAAGTCCAAGGGCAACGTAATGTATGCCGACGACCTCGCCTCGGTTTTCGGGGTAGACAGCGTGCGCTACTTCGTCCTGCACGAAATGCCTTTTTTAAACGACGGCATAATAACGTGGGAGCTGATGTGCGACAGGCACAATTCCGACCTCGCGAACACGCTCGGCAACCTCGTAAAGCGCACCGTCGCCATGACAAACCAGTATTTCGGCGGCAAGGTGCAACCTTCTTCGCCCATGGAGGGCGTTGATGAGGAGCTCGCACAAATAGCTATGACCTCGCGCGACCGCGTCGCGGCTAAAATGGACGAGTGCAAAGTGGCGGACGCCCTCGACGAGCTGTGGCAGCTCTTCCGCAGGGCGAATAAGTATATCGACGAAACAACGCCGTGGGTGCTCGCCAAAGACGGGGCGCAAAGGGACAGGCTGGCGCGCGTATTATACAACCTTTTGGAGGCGATAACCATAGGCGCAAACCTGTTAAAGCCCTTCATGCCGGACACTTCCGAAAAAATACTCGCGCAGACGGGCGGCGGCGAAAGGGCGTTTGCCGACCTCGATAAATTCGGTTTGCCCCCCGCATATGCCGTAACCAACGAGCCCGTCACCCTGTTCGAGCGCTTAAAATTCAGCGATTTGCAGCCTAAAATAAAAGAAATTTCCGACAGGCAGAAGGCGGAAGCCGCGCCCTCGCCGGCAGTCGAGGCTAAGGCTCCCATAACCATTGACGACTTTGCAAAAGTCGAAATGCGCGTGGGCACCGTCGTCGCCTGCGAGGCGGTTAAAAAGAGTAAGCTCCTGCACGAAACGGTAAGCATAGGAGGCGGCAAAACGCTGTCCGTGCTCTCGGGCATAGCTAAGCACTACACCGCAGAAGAGATGATCGGCAAAAGGGTCATCGTCGTCACCAACCTCCCCCCCAGGGAGATGAAGGGCATCATGAGCGAGGGCATGATAGTGTGCGCCGAAGCCCCCGACGGCACTCTTTCGATAGTTTCGCCCGAAAAGGACGTCCCCGACGGGAGTGAGCTTTCTTAACGCTCGTTGTGCATAAGGGGATATGCACCAACTCGCCGTTATCTGAGAGGCTCTGCCTCTCTGAGCGCAATTTTAAGGTGCCCTACATTTATATAATTGCGCCCATTCACTCCGCTGAGGCGCAAGTATGCGCAAATCGGGTTGCGCTGCGTGAAGGCGCGACTTCACTTGCGCCGTTATTTTTCTTAAAATAATGCTCGTTAATGCAATTTTGCAAAAAGTTGCAATTCATTTTCCCGTATGTATACCGACATTCATTGCCATTTAAATTTCAAAGATTACGGGTCGGTCGAAGAGCTCGTAAACAACTGCCTTAAAGACGGTGTCGACAAAATCGTCACCGTCGGGTTCGACGCGCCCTCGTCCGAAGAGTGCAAAAAAATTGCCGAGTGGTACGACAGCGTATATTTCACCGTCGGTCTGCACCCCACCGAGCTTTCGCATTGCTCCTTTTCCGATCTGCACGCAATCGAACAGCTCTGTTCGCACCCCAAGTGCATAGGAATAGGCGAAATAGGGCTGGACTATCACTATCCCGACACGGACAAGGAGCGCCAGCGTCACTTTTTCAAAGCGCAGTTAGAGCTCGCCGACAAGTTAAAGATGCCCGTGCAGATACACTCGCGCGACTGCGCCGAGGACACCCTCAATTTTTTGAAGCAAAATAAATCCCTTTTAAAGTGCGGGTTCCTGCTGCATTGCTATTCCTATTCGCCCGAGATGGTCGACGACTTTCTTGCCCTCGGCGCGTATTTTTCCTTCGGCGGCACGTCAACGTTCAGGCGCAGCAAAAAGCCCCGCCGTGCGATAGCAAAAATCCCCGTCGAGAGATTGCTCACCGAAACCGACAGTCCATATCTTTCGCCCTCGTCGATGTTCGGGCAATTTCCCAATACGCCCCTCAGTATCCCCGAAATAACGCGCAATATGGCGGAGATAAAGGGGGTGGGCGAAAAGGAGCTTTGCTACGCCGTACGCGACAACGCCCTGCGCCTCTTCCCCAAGCTCGCGGGCGTGGGCAAATCGCCCGATTGAGCGGGCGGCAGCCTGTCGCGGCGGTGCAAATAACCCGTCGCGGCGCAAAAAGTTTGGCGCGGCGCGAAATGTGCGGAAAAAATATTGAATAAAAAAAGAGATTGCAAATAATTTGCAATCTCCCGTCTTTTGTGAGGCGAAGTCGGGGGAAGTCCCCGCGTTCACGATAATAGTATAAGCTTTCGCGCGGCGGATATCCGCCGCGCGCATTGACAATTTATGGAAGATAAAAACATCAAAAAAGTCCTCGCACAGGCGGGGTTCAGCTTCAAAAAACAATACGGTCAGAACTTTCTTACCGACGAAGGCCTGCTTGCAAAAATCGTCGACCTTTCGGGCGCGGACAAAGGCTGCCACGTCGTCGAAATAGGCTGCGGCGCGGGCACTTTGACGCGCGCCCTCGCCCAAAAAGCGGCGTTCGTTCACGCCTACGAAATAGATAAAAGCCTGCAACCCGTCCTCGCGCGCACCCTTTCGGGGCTTGATAACGTCGAGGTGACATTCAGGGACTTTTTAAAAATGAGGCTGGACGTGATCGAACGCGACCTGCCGCCCTACCGTGTGGTTGCAAACTTGCCCTATTACATCACGACGCCTCTCATAATGATGATTTTAGAGCATTCGCAAAAGTGCCTTTCGCTCGCCGTAATGGTGCAGGAGGAGGTCGCAGACCGTTTATGCGCCCTGCCAAACACCCCGCAATATGGCGCAATCACCGCCAATATCGCGCTTTACGCCACATGCCAAAAGGTGCTGCGCGTCGGGCGTCAGATGTTCTATCCCTCGCCAAATGTCGACAGCGCCGTCGTGCGCATAGACATCTCCCGCGGCAGACTGGGCGACGTCGACGGGGACATGTATAAAAAGGCGGTTCAGGCGGCTTTCGGCGCGCGGCGCAAGACGCTCGAAAACAACCTCTGCCGCGCATTTTCGCTCACACGCGAACAGGCGGAGGGGGTTTTGAATGAGTGTGGCATAGATTTAAAGGCGCGCGGCGAAACTCTTTCGCCCGAAGATTTTGTAAAACTGAGCGGTGAGGTCGCGCGTTATATTAATAAGGCATAGTCAATTTGATAAGGCGTAGCGTATACGTTTTTGAGGCGCGGCGGGGACTGAAAGAAATGGCAGTCCCCGCCGCGCCCGTTTTTTTCGGTGTCTCATTTACGACTGTCCCGCCGCACCCGTTTTGCGACTATTATTTATATGGTTTTTTTGGTTTTTTATATGGCGCGTCCGCACCGCCTTGATATCAGCCCCAATGTTTCGCAATAATAAAAAAGCTTGTCCCGCAAATTCATAATATGCTGTTCTATTCGCCCAAGTTAAAGCGTATAATGGAATATAACTCAACCGGAGGCAGATTATGGATAATTTAGAATACGCCGAAATGCTCGAAATACCCGTAAACACCGTCAACGTGGTAAAAAAGAAGAGCCTTTTTTCGCGGCGCAAGCCCGATAAAAATCAGGATTTGAAGGACGACGTCCTCGCCAGCGTAAACAGCCGCGCCGATTCGGATGAATTTTCCGCGCGCGCAGACTTTATTCAGACCGAGGACTTAACCGAGCCGCCCATGGCGCGCACCAAGTCGCGCGACGGCATAAACGGCATTCTCATTGCCGAGGCGGTGGCGGCCTGCCTTATCGCGGGCGGCATCTTTATAACCAACGCCCTCGTCGACAACACCGCCATCAACAACCTCGTCGCGGGGCTGTCACAGCCCGCCGAACAGGAAGTCAGCTATACCGACTTGGAGCTTTCGTCCGTCGTAAGCCAGCTTTCGGACACCGAAGTAAGCCAAACGAGCGGCGTGATAAGCTTCACGGGTCAGACCGCCGTGTATCCCGTGTGTGAGGGAACTATTTCTTCCGTCACGCAGACAGATGGGCTTTACACCGTCGAAATCGCCCACACTTCAACATTTTCAAGCGTGTTCACGGGGCTTACCACCGTTTATTCCGCCGTCGGCGACGAGGTAAAGGCAAACATACCCTTCGCCTATTCCGACGGGCAGAACGAAGTGCGCGTCAGCATGTACGACGGTCAAACGCTGATTAGCGGCTATACGCTCGAAGGAGCCGTTCCCGTCTGGAATTCGTGAAGATCACCATTCACCCGCTATTCTTCGCGGTAATAATTTTCTGCGCCTTTTTCGGCGGGTTTTTTGTGAGCATAATATTTGCGTTGACCGCCCTCCTTCACGAGTGCGGTCACGTTTTTTGTGCGGCAAAACTCGGCTATGAGTGTAAACAGATAAAGCTGATGCCCTACGGTGCCGCCGCCGTGTGCGATATCGACGGCATAAAGTGGAGGGACGAAGTGGCCCTCGCCCTGGCGGGGCCCGCCGTTAATGCCGCCATATGCGTGGGTGTGGCGGCACTCTGGTGGTTTTTCCCCGAAACTTACGCCTTTACTGACACGATAATGCAGGCTTCGCTCGCAATGCTCGTCGTCAATCTTTTGCCCGCATACCCGCTCGACGGCGGCAGGGTGGCAAAATGCGTGCTTTCAAAGCTATTTTCACCCAGAGCTGCGCACATAATATTAAGGGTGACAAATCTCTCGATCGCGGCGGGCATGGCAGCGTTGTTTATTATAAGCAAATTCAACATAACGTTCCTGTTTTTTGCGCTCTTTCTCATCTGTTCCGCACTCGAAAAAAGTCCGCCCGCCGTGCGCATCAACTTTGCCTCGCGCGCGGCTTTAAGGCGCGGGGTAGAGGTTAAAACGGTCATAGTGGGGGACGAACTGACGGTAAAGGACGCAGTGCGCCTTCTGGACGACAAGCGCTATTTAATCGTGCGGCGCGAAAGCGACGGCAAAGAAATTACGCAGGACGAACTCTGCGACGTAATGGCGCAAAAGTCCATTTATGACAATGTGTTCGATTGACTGCGATATATACAGCCGTTAAGGGGGGATGTTGCCGCCGTCGTAGGACGGCGGTGGCTTTCAGACATTGGCAATAAAAGATGGCGCGCCGCTTGCGGCGCGCCATCTTTTATTAAAAGCCTATTTCTGTAAGAAGATTTAATGCTGTAAAAAACTTTCGGAAAAGAGTTTTTCGTCGATATTTTGTTCAATGACGCAGCGCACGCACTGCACAGCCTTGTCGATCGATTTTTCAATGAGGGGCGAAAGGGAGGAATAGTCGTAGTCGAATTTATAAGTCTGCTTTTTGCGCGCATATATGGCGCGTGTGTAGGTAAAATATCTTTTAAGGCACCTTTCAACGCCCGTAAGCGTTATGCTGTCGTCAAGTTTTTTTACGCAGTCGTAAATGGTAAACGTCGCCCCGCACACGTCGTCTTTGGGCATGATTTTGCGGGGAGTGGAAAATTTGCGCGAAACATACAGCCCTATGTCCTTTTCAAAGGCGATGTGTGCAAACGGCGCGCGGCAGGTGGCTTCAAAGGCATATACTGCGGGGTGTATCGTGCTGTCGAGGGCGTAGTGCGTGGCATAGCCCGCCGCATACGACGGGTTGCCGCGGCAAAGATTTTCAAACACAAACTGCGCGTCGAGCGCGTGCAGTCTCCTTCCGAGGTTTGCCGATTTGTTTAAGTTGTACATAAAAAACACGTCGCCGCCCTGCGCGCCCAAAAGGTAAAGTTTTCTGTCGGCAATGCAGTCGCGCACGTTCTTTTCAAGCCGCTCAAATGCGACCTGCGAAAGTATGGAATGTGTAAAATAATCGGGCATATTATAAGTTTGAACGTTTTGCGTAAAATAAATACTGTTGCACATACCCCGAATAATCGCCGAAAAGCGAGGTAAAGTATGCGTTTATCTTTTTTCTGTCGGTAAGTTTGCCGCCGAAATCTTCGCGATACAGCTTTTCTATCCACGTGTCCACGGGAAACGCGTCCCGCTTTCCGAATCCGAAAAGGCATATGCAGTCGGCAACCTTCGGCCCTATCCCGCGATAGGTCAGAAGCTGTTTTTTCAGCTCGTCATAGCCCAGATTTTCAAGCTGCGAAATGCCCTCGGCGCGTATCCTCTTCGCCGTATCTGAGATAAAGCTGTCGCGATATCCCGCGCCCAGAGCCTTGTAATATTCCGGCTCCTCCGAAGCGAGCGCGGCGGAGGTGGGAAAGGCGTAAAACTCGCCGAAGGGCGACGGCATTTTTTGTCCCAGACCCGCACATATGCGCGAAATAATGCCCTTTATCCTCGGAATGTTGTTGTTCTGCGAGATGATAAAGGAGTATATCATTTCCTCGCGGTTCTGGTTTAAAAGGCGCACGCCCTTGGCTTTTTCGCAGGCGTCGTTCAGGGCGGCAACGTTAAAACTGCGCGCATGGCGTATAATTTCCGAATAGTCGCGGGCGAGGTCGAAATAGTTATAAAAATAATCGGAATCGCCGCTTTCTACAACCGTCTTTGCGCCGTCGGTGTAAACGTAGCAGTCCTTGTCGGCAGAGTAAACGCGGTAGCCCTCGCGAAAGGGTTCAAATCGGAAAATCTGCCCGCATTCGAGCACGTCTGTCGGGTTGAAATATGTAGCGTCGTAATCGAATTTCATGTGTAATCTCCGCGCATATGCTCATATGCGCATTTTTAATTTTATCACCGCGTTCCCGTCAAGTCAACTTTATGGCGGGTGCAAACAGCATTATTGTCATGTTGAGCGCCTGCCGAAACATCTCGGAGCGGAGCGACGGACAATAATGCTGCCATTCTTTATGCTTGTTGCAGACAGATTTCTCCGCTCGCTCACGCTCGGACGAAATGACATAGGAAAATATTGACATAGAAAAATGTGACTGCCGTTCGGTCGGAATGACAAAGCTATATGTCTGAATGACAAAACTCTTAAAAAATGCGCCGCGTCTGCGGCGCATTTTAAAATTATTTGCTGAAATGCACTTTGAGGGAACCCAGCGAAACGTTGCACGTAACCGCCCTGTCGCTGCCGAGGTTGCGGCATTCAAGGTTGCACGAGCCGAGCGCGTTTTTAATGTCGGCGTCGTAATCTTCCTTTGCGCCCGCAAGCGTAATCTTAGCCGCGCCCATGCTGACGTTTACGCGGGTGCGCTTGCAGTCGATGTTTTTAAATTCAGCCGCGCCCGCGTTGACGTCAATTTCCGACTGGCTTCCGCACGCGCTGTCCACGGTCATTTTGCCCGCGTTTATGCGCGCGGTCAGCCTGTGACAGATTACGCTTTGGGCTTCAACTTTGCCCGCGTCGGTGGTGACCTGCGCGTCAGAACATTCAATATTTCCCGCTTTGAATGCGCCGCCTTCGACGTAAATGTTTAAATTTCCGAAAGAGCCGTCGCCAAGCGCCAACGTGCCTGCCGCAAGGTTTATTGTACAGTCGGGCGTTATGGCGCGCGGTATAAGCACCGTCATGTCGGGAATGAGCGGCTTCCTGAACGCCGCCGGCCGCCATTTAAGATTTTTGTGCGTAATAATTATCTTTCCGCCGCGCTGTTTTACCCTGTAATCGATGAGCGTGGTGGTGGGGTAATCGACGGTTACGTTTTCGCCGTCGTAAAATTTAATTATCGTGTTTCCAAGCGCGCCGTTGACCTCTATCGCGTCAACGCTGCCGCGGCTGTAAAACTGCGCGCGCTCCTCGGGCGGGTCGGTCTGCTCTTGCCCGTCCTCTTCGCCGCGCGTGGGAATTCCCTCGCCGTCGAGTATCTTTTTCGCCGCTTCCTGCGGTTCACCGAACGACTGCACCGCCTGTTCTTCGGTCATGCCGCCGTCGCGCATGTCGGCGTACATTTCGCCGTAGTAAGCGAGCACGCGTTCGCGCTCGTCCTTGTCGAGGTCGCCAAGATTTTTTTCAAATTCGTCCCGCCATTTGCCAAATTTCATTGCCGTTCTCCAAAAATTTTTTTATAGATGCGTATAACTTCTTCAAAGTCGCTTTCATACTCTTTAAACTTTGTCCGCCCGCCGTCGGTGAGGTAGTAATACCTCCTCAGCCGCCCGTTGTGTTCGCGGCTGTACGTGCCGAGCGCGCCCGAGGCTTCCAGCCTTTTGAGTATGGGGTAGAGAGTGCTCTCCGATATATCTATTATGCCCCTTAATCTGTTAATTATCTCATACCCGTAACTTTCGCCGTCTTTCAGCGCAAAAAGCACGCAGGCGTCAAGCACGCCTTTTTTTATCTGTATGTCCACAATTTATACCTCGTTACAGATAATACTATATATTACATAGTATGTGCTGTCAAGTATTTTTTATAAATTTCTGCAAAAAATATCTTTACCGATAAAAGGAGAGGCTATGAGTCAAAGCAAAGACGACGCACCCGCATTGCAGGCGCGCATACAAAAAATAAAGGAAATCCTTACTTCGCCCGACATTCTTACATTCGAGTTCAGTTCGCTTTCGGGCAAAAAATTCGCCGCCGTCTACCTTGACGGGCTGGCGGACAAAAATCTGCTGGGCGAACTCGTCGTAAAGCCGCTGCGGGCGGCGCAGGTGAGCGACGACGGCAGGGAGGTCGCGCAACTACTCGCCTCGCCCGAGATAAAGGAGGGTAAGGATTTACAGGACGCAATTTCGGGTATTCTCGACGGCAATGCCGCGCTCTATATCGACGGCTGTAAAGAGTTCTATATCATAGGGTTAAAAAATCCCCCGGGCAGGGCGGTTATGGAGCCGCCCACGCAGATTACGGTCAAGGGCCCGAGGGAGGGGTTTACCGAGGATATAAAAACCAACCTGGGGCTGGTCAGAAAGCGGCTCAAAAGTCAGCGGTTGCAGGTCAAAATGCTGTCTTCGGGCAGACAGAGCGCGACAGCCGTGGCGCTCTGCTATCTCGAAGGCATTTGCAGGGATGAAGTTGTGGCGCAGATAGAGGAGCAGATCAAAGGCAACAAAATCGACCTCGTGCCCGACTCTTCGTATATTTCCTCGTTTATATCCAAGCATCCGCGCTCGCTCTTCAAACACTGCGCCTCGTGCGAAAAGCCGGACATCTTCGCGGCAAAGCTGTGTGAAGGCAGGGCGGGCTTAATCGTCGACGGTTCGCCCATAGCCCTCACCGCGCCGTATATGATAGTCGAGGACTTTCAGTCGGCGGAAGATTACTATATAACCAGCTATCGCGCTACGATAATAAGGTTTCTGCGCGTCGCCGCCGTGCTCGTCGGCGTGCTGCTGCCCGCGCTCTACATTTGCGCGCCGCTCTTTAACATTCAGCTCATTCCCGTAAAGCTGCTCTTCAAAATTGCAAGTTCGGTTTCGGGCATACCTTTTTCGCCCAGCGTAGAAATGTTTTTAACGCTCATGGTGTTGGAGGTCTTAAACGAGGCTTCCATACGAATGCCAAAATATGTCGGGCTGGCGCTTTCGGTAGTCGGCGCGCTCGTTCTGGGCGACACGGCGGTAAAAGCGGGCATAATTTCAACCCCCGCAATCATCATCGTGGCGTTTTCGGCTATATGTCTTTACACCGTGCCCGACCTCGTTGAAACTACCACCACTTTAAGGCTGCTTTTTTTAATCGTTGCGGGTTCGGTCGGGTTATACGGCATAGTGCTGCTTTCGGCATACATTCTGTGCTACCTGTGTTCCGAGCAGTCTTACGGGGTGCCGCTGCTTGCGCCATTTTCGCCCCTCGTCGAGGGCGACCTCAAAGACGCGTTCTATAAAAGCAACCTTTATTCCATGAAAAACCGCCCGCGCACTCTCCGTCCGAAAAATAAAGTGAGGCTTAAAAATGATAAAGAATAATTTAAGCGTCAGGCAGATATGCATCATAATGTGCGTGTTCAACGCGGCGATAAAGCTCATGCTCTATCCCACTACGATGGCGGCGGCGTGCGGCAACGCGCTGTGGCTGCCCGTAGTCGTCGATACCGCCCTGCAAACGGCATGCGTGTGGGCTGTGTGTATGCTCTGCTCAAAGACGGACAAAACTTTTTTCGAGCTTTTAAGCGCCGCCGCGGGCAAGTGGACTGCAAGGATAGTTTTCGTGCTATTCGCCATATATTTTGTGCTCTGCACCGTCGTCCCCATGACCGAACAACAGGCTATGGTTCATGAGGTGTTCTACGATACCATACCTTCGCTTTTGGTCTTTTTGCCCTTCTTTTTCTTTGCCGTTTACGCCGGGGGAAGGGGGCTGACCAACGCGGGCAGGACTGCCGAAGTCTGCCTTCCAATTTTTGTCGTCACGGCGGCGACGCTCGTCATAATGGGACTTATAGAGTGCGATTTTTCGGCGCTCCTTCCCTTTTTAAGGCAGTCTTTTTCGCAGCTCGTTTCGGGCTGCGCCGGCGGTTTTTTCAGGTTCAACGAGGGCGCGCTCATGCTGCTTTTCATGGGCAATTTTAAATATAAAAAGGGGGATGCGGCAAAGATTTCGCTGTCCTGCGCCATAGGCGGGCTTATAGTCGCGGCGGTGTGCGCCGTTTTTTACGCGGTGTATTCCGACCTCGCTTCGCAGCAGTATTTCGCCATAACCAAAATTTCGATATTCTTTTCGGCGATAAGCCTTATAGGGCGCACCGACCTTATCGCCGTGTACGCGCTCGACATAGCAATGCTGTTTGCCATAGTTTTAAACATTCAGCTCGCGGTATATTGCCTCGTCAAAGCCACGGGCAGGCAGTGGCACCCCGCGTTTACCGTGGGCGTAAATGCCGTGCTCATTGCCATAACATTTGTTCTTAACAACAAGTTTGCGCTCGCGCAGGTGATGGGTTCGCAATACATGGGCTGGATAACGCTGGCGTTCGCGTATGTCATGCCCGCCGTCGGCTGGATAGTTTACGCCGCGGGAGGAAAAAAGCGTGAAAAAAATTAATTTCAAACGCATTGCCGCGGTAATATATGCCGTCGTAATCATCGCAATGGCGTTTTTGTTCTTTACAAACGATTTTGGGTTGGTCGACATACGCAAAACCGCCGTCATAATCGGCGCGGGCATCGACTTAACCCAAGACGGCATAAGCGTAACGGCGCAGGTCGCCATTCCCCAGCCGTCGGAAAACGGCGAAAGCACGCAGTATATTGAAGTGGAGGGCGAGGGCGTAACCGTCGCCGACGCGCTCAATGAAATAAACAAAAAGACGGGTTTCTACCCCAAGCTCGTGTTCTGCAAGCTTTTGATACTCGGCGAAAGTTGTCGGGAGGGGGAAATATTTGAAATTCTCGACTATTTTTACCGCGACGACTACACCCAGCTCACTCCGGTGATCGCCATGTGCAAGGGCAGCGCGGGCAAGCTGCTCGCCTCGAAAATGCGCTTCGGCAACACCGCAACGGTGTCGATAGAGCGTCTTTTATCGGACGAGGCCAAAAAGAGCGGCAACGTCTCTACCGTCAACTTGAAGATAATCGGCATAGACGACAACTCGCCCTCGCAGGCGTGTTACATGCCGTTCATACGCGCCCAGTCGCAGTCGGCGGAAGATGGTTCGTCGGGCGATAGTTCGGGGTCAGGCTCGCAGAGTGGCTCTTCGGGCGGCGGTTCCGGCTCTTCGGGCAGTTCTTCGGGTAGTTCTTCGGGCGGCGGTCAACAGGGCGGTCAGGATTCCCCGCAGGAATTTTTGTGCGACAGAACGGCAATTTTTTCGGGCGGGAAGTTTGCGGGCGTACTCGACGAGGAGCAGACTTTCGCGCTCAACCTTTTAAAAAATCAGGTGCGCCATATTTTCGTCCCGTGCGAAGCCGACGGCGCCCTCTACACCCTCGGCATGCGCAATTGCAACGGCGGCGTCGGCGTGCGCGTCGAAAACGGCGCGCCCAAGGTTTCGGTTTCTTTTTCTGCCGTAGTGCAGATAAGCGACGTCGACCGCGCCGAGGATCCGCAGTCGATTTCTGAGGGGGTCGTGCCCGACGTCGTTCTCGCGGGCGGGGAAGAGGCGCTGCGCAAAGCGTTTGCTTCGCTTATATCTGCCCTCCAATCGTCGGAGTGCGACGCCCTCGGGCTCAAAACTCTCTTATACCGCTTCAATTATCCCTACTATGAACAGTTTAAAAAATCCCTCCTCACCGACGCGGTGACGGAGTTCGATATATCTCTCCGCTCGGCGGGTTAAAGATATAAGTGGGAGAATAAAAAAGGCGGGGAGAAAAGAGGGGGACGGGCTTTTCAGCCCGTCCCCCTCCCGCGGGGCAATCTTTATCCTTCGCCGCCATCAATGCGTTCAAGCGCGCCCGCAATCAGCGCGGCAACCGCCTGCGCGCCGCTTTGGCTCAGTCCGCCGTCCTCATAGCCGCACAAAATCTCAACTGTGCGTGCCTCGGGCTGCTCGCCGTTTTCAAAGGCTTCGGCTATGAGCTTCGCGGCGTTTTCAGCCTCTTCGGTCGGCACATATGCCGCAATCAGTGCGTAAACAACGCTCTCCCTTGCGGTCAGCCCGCCGCCCTTGCCCGCAAGCTGTTCATACCATACGTAAATGGCCGTTGAAAGCGACCCTACGGTAAAGCCGCGCTCGCAAATGTAATAAATTTCGTGCGCGACGTAATCAAGACCAACGTTGCTTACTGCGGCATAAAGCGCGTAAATTGCAATGCCGAGCACAAAGGGCATAAAGGTCATCAGCTTTTTGGGGCACTTTTTTAAAAGAGTGCGTTTAAGCACGGCAAAGGCGATGCAGGTCGCCGCCGAAAGCAGCGCAATGTCCGCGCCGTATAGGCTGAGAGTGTCGATAAAGTTTGCAATTTCCATATTTCTCCTCCTTAAAAGTTCCGTCCCTCCCGACGCGCGAAAGGTATTTTCTTTCAGGAACGGAGAATTTTACCCGACACTTACTTTTAATACTGCCGCGTGCGTTTCAAACACGGCGTGAAAAAATAAAAATAAAATAAAAATGTGTCGGGTGCGAACGCATAAACAGTTGCGGAAGTGCCGCCGCGTATGGTAAAATTTATCTATGAGAATGCACAAGAAAAGCCACCTCGAAGAACGCCTCGCCGCCTGCGGCGACATTCTTACAGTGGCAGACCTTTTCCAAAAAAACATGAAGCTCGCCGCGGATGAGCGCGCCCTTTTAAACTTTGAAAGCGTTTTTCCGCACCCGGCCCCCGTCCACCTCGAAGTGGGCTGCGGCAAGGGCGGCTTCGTCAACGCAATGGCGCGGCTTCATCCCGACATAAATTTTATCGCTGTCGAAAAAATTTCCAACGTAATAATAGAGGGGTGCGAAAGCGCCCTCGCCCTCGGCATAAAAAACGTGCATTTTCTCATCTGCGCGGCGGAAGTTTTGCCCAAATATATCCCCGAGGGCAGCATATCGCGGCTTTATCTCAATTTTTCAAATCCGCTTCCCAAACTCGGCTATGCAAAACAGCGCCTTACAAATCCCCGCTTTCTCAAAATTTATAAAAGCCTTCTTTCAGACGGCGGCGAAATATGGCAAAAGACCGACGACGAGGCTTTCTTCGATTATTCCCTGCAAAGCTATGAGGAGGAGGGGCTACACATCCTTTCGGTTTGCCGCGACCTTGCGGCTCAGCCCTTTGAAGGCAACGTGGTAACCGAGCACGAACGCCGCTTCATGGATCAGGGCAAAAAAATTTACAGGGCGGTGGTCAGGATATGAACGCCGTCCAGATAACAGCAGCGGTATTGATAAGTGTGGGTGCGGTGTGCGTGCTTTGTCTGTTGTGTTGGTTTTCAAACAGCTGTCTGACCGTCACCCGCCACGAAATTTACAGCGGCAAACTTGCGCGCGATCTGCGCATAGTCCACCTTTCCGACCTTCACGCCAAGCGTTTCGGCAAAAAAAATCGCCGTCTCGTAAAGGCGGTAAAAAAACAGAAGCCCGACATTATAGTGTTCACGGGCGACATAATACATCTGTATAAAAAACCGGGCGAGGAAGCGGCTCTCGAACTCGTCGAACAGCTGGCAAAAATCGCGCCCTTCTATTACGTTTCGGGCAACCACGAAATGCGCTACCGCGACTATCGCTTTTTTTCGCGCAGGCTTGCCGATGCTGGCGCGGTCGTCCTCGAAAACGAATATATAGTCAAGTTCGGCGTTGCAATCGTCGGTCTGGGCTGCGCCCACCTCAAAAACAACAAGATTTTTGAAATTACTCCCGATTTCGGCACTTATAAAATACTGCTCGCACACGAGCCGCAGTTTTTAAGGCGGTATGCCCGCGCGGGGTACGACCTCGTTTTAAGCGGTCACGCACACGGCGGGCAATGGCGCTTTTTGGGTCAGGGCGTGTATGCGCCCGGTCAGGGCTTGTTGCCCGAACTCACTTCGGGCGAGCATATATTGGGGTCTACGCATATGATAATATCGCGCGGTCTGGGTAATTCCGAATTCCCCCTGCGCATAAACAACCGCCCGGAGGTCGTCGTGATAGACCTTAAAAAGGCGTAAATTCATATTTTATGGCGCAATAAAACGATGAAATAATCGGCGGGCGCAACCAAACAGGTTGCGCCCGCCGTTAAATTTTAATGGTTAGCAAAAAGTACTTTCAGGTAATAATAAAAGAACAGCGGCGCGACAAACAACGGCATAATCCACACGAGCGGAGCGGTAGACCGTTTGTTATGTGTAAATTAAAACCGGGCGGCGCAGGCGGAATTTACTTCTGCCTGCGCCGCCTAATGCATCAACCTCGCTGCGCGTCGCGCTGCCGCACGACACGAGCGATTTATTTATTCTATTAGCAGTGCAAGTATACCCTTAATGGCGTGCAGCTTGTTTTCTGCCTGCTCCATGACGGCGGAATGCTTGCCGTCGATTATGTCCGCAGTCACCTCAACCCCGCGCGAAGCGGGAAGGGGATGCATGAACATTGCGTCGGGCCGCGCCGTCGACATGAGCGAATTGTTTACTTTATAGGGCGCCATGATGTGCATTTCCTCTTCCGAGGGCTTGCTGTGATAGCGGTAGCTGTCGGTATAAACTACGTCAGCGTCCTTGGCGGCAAAATAGGGGTCGTCGGTTATGGTTATCGAGCTGTATTGTTCGGCGCGCAGAATGTGTTCGCGTTTCAAGCGGAATTCCGCGGGCGTGGCAACGGCAACTTCCATGCCGCACTTTACCGCGCCCATAATGAGCGAAGACGCCACGTGCGTGCCCTTGCCTATGTACGCAATTTTCAGACCTTCAAGCTTTTTCTTGCGCTCCCATATGGTGAACAGGTCGCACACCGTCTGAACGGGGTCGAAGTCGTCGTTGGTCGAATTTATTATGGGAATAGGGGAAACCGAAACATAGTCGTCAAGTTCGCGCTGCTTGATGCCGCGCGTGACCAGCGCGCCCACGCCGTAGCGCGCAAGCACGGTGACTATGTCCTTGATATTTTCGCCCGCGCGCATGTCGCGCTCGTTATAGGGCAGGTTTATGCAGTCGCCGCCAAGCTGGTGAATGGCAATTTCCAATGCCGAGCGCGTCCTCAGCGACGTGTCGCCGAACAGCAGCGCAAGCGTTACGTCGCGGAATATCCTCGTGTCCTCGTGGGCGATGAATTTATCCTTCATTGCGCGCGCGGCATAAAGAAATTCAAAAATTTCCTCGGTCGAAAAATCGGCGAGTTTGGTCATGTGCTTGTAATTGACGCCGTATCTCGGCGAATAGCGGTTTATATCCATATGTTTTTCCTTGAAATGTAATATGCGTGGCGCGCCGCCGCGGCGCGGCGGCGCGCCCGTCCTTTACACAATTATATCATACAAAAAATAGTTAATCAAGTATTCTGCGAAAAAATGCATCCGCAGTAGTTCTGGCGGTACAGCCCGAATTCCTCCGAAAGGCGGCAGCTTCGCAAATACCCGTCGCCTTTCTTGAAGTCGGTGGGCAGCCACTTTGCGCCGTATCTTTGCGCGCACGCCCCGCCAATGGCGTTGATGAGCTGCGCATTCTTCAACGGGCTGACGGTGAGGGTGGTGGCAAAGTAATCAAAGCCCTTTTCCGCCGCCGTTTTTGCGGTGAAATTGAGGCGCAGTTCAAAGCATTTTGCGCACCTCGCGCCGCCCTCTTTTTCGCCTTCAAGCCCCTTCACCGCGGCATAGTACGCCTCCTTTTGGTGGTCGCAGTCCAAAAAGTCCGCCCAGCCGGTCTCGTTTACAAAGCGTATAAGCTCGGCTTTGCGTTTAAGGTATTCCTGCGTTTCGATGTTGGGATTGTAAAAAAGGACGGTGACCTGCATCAGCCCTTTGAGTCTTTCGAGGCATGCGGTGGAGCAGGGCGCGCAACAGGCGTGCAGCAGCAGTTTTTTGCCCGCCGCCCCGCCTTTGTTTATCTCTTCATACATCAGTTTGTTGTAATCGGGTTTGTTCATCGTCGCCGCCTTGTCGTTGCATTTGCAATATAACTTTACCACCATGCGCGCTATTTTTCAAGAAATTTTATAAAAATTTATAAAATTATCCCCAAACCCCTTTGTAAAACGCGCTTCGGTGTGTTATTATTATAACACAATTATATAAATCGGAGCATTTAAATGGCAAATTTAGTTTTGAAGGACGTCAGCAAGCTTTATCCTTCGGGTGCGCTCGCGCTGTGCAAAGTCAATCTTGAAGTTTCCGACAAGGAGTTTATCGCCGTGATCGGTGCCGAAAAGAGCGGCAAAACTACACTTCTGCGCGTAATAGCCGGGCTTGACGACGCCACTTCGGGGCAGATAATAATAGGCGGCAAGGACATGACGGGCGTTCACCCCAAGGACAGGGACGTCGCCATGATTTTCCGCAACGACACGCTTTATCCTTCGATAAACGTGTACGAAAATATGGCTTACGGCCTCAAAATCCGCAAAACGCCGCAGGTAGCCATCGAACAGCGCGTAAAGGCAGCCGCCGAAATTCTCGGGCTCACCGACGTTCTCACCCGCAAGCCCAAAATGCTGACAGCCGCCCAGCGCCAGCGCGTCGCGCTCGGCAGGGCGATAGCCAGGGAACCAAAGCTATATCTTCTGGACGACCCGATTGCAGGTTTGGACGACAATTTAAAGGCGCAGATGCGCAGCATAATAGTCAGCCTGCAAGCCCGCATGGAGGGCACGTTTATATATGCCACCAAAAACGTAAACGAGGCGCTCACCATGGCGACCCGCGTCGTCGTTCTGCGAGAGGGTGTAATTCAGCAGGTAGACACGCCTGCAAACCTCTACGACTATCCCGCCAACGCCTACGTCGGTCTGCTCGTCGGTTCGCCCGCCATGAACATGGTAAGCGGCGCCACCCTCGAAGAGGTCAACGGCGCGCTCGTCGCGGCATATAAGGGGGTCAATTTTGCAATTTCGCCCGAAGTTGCGGCGCGCCTCGAAGATAAGCAGGCTTACGTCGGCACTGGCAGAAAGGTGATCGTCGGCATACGCCCCGAGGACGTCATCTGGGGCGAAGGAGAGGACGCCGCAGTCACCGCCACCGAGGAGGCGGACGGCAGGCTTTACGCCGAATGTCAGCTGGGCGGCGATCTTTCGCTGCTCGCACTCGCGCCCGCGGGCACGGCAAAGGGCGGCGCTGCAAAGATCAAGCCTGACGGCGCCCGCATATATCTCTTCGACGGTCAGACCCGCCTCACCCTTTTATCGCGGGACGGCGGCTACGAACAGACGGGCTATTCCGACGCGTCCGTTCAGCCCATGGCTTACGAAGAGGAGGAGCAGCTCAAAACCTCGTTGAAGCCTGCTCCCCCCGCAAAGGACAAAAAACGCAGATAAAATTAAGCATTTCGCGCCCCCTGCAAGGGGGCGTTAATTTAACGGCGGCAGCCGCAAAGCGCGCGGCTGCCGCCGCCCGGGTAATTTAATGGAAGTTTTTTTAGACAGTATCCTCGACACCTTAAAGGTGTTCCCGTTCATACTGGTAATTTACATTTTAATAGAGTTCCTCGAACATAAGACGTCTTTTTCGAGCAATCACAGGTTGTTGCAGGGCAAGCTCGCGCCGCTCATCGGCACGGTCACGGGCATAATTCCCCAGTGCGGCTTTTCGGTTATGGCGGCAAAGCTTTACGATAAAAAGTATATCCGCACGGGCACATTGATCGCCGTGTTCCTCGCCACCAGCGACGAAGCGTTGATAGTGCTCATCGTCAATCCCGCAGGCGCGGCGGCAGTCGCGCCGCTCATCGCCGTCAAAGTGGTCGTCGGGCTGATATCGGGCTACGCCATTAACTTTATTTTAAGGAACGAGCATCTCGACCAACCCGAAGAGAGCGACCGCGAGGACATTCACGCCTACTCCTGCGGGCGCGAGCACGAGGGCAAGAGCGCCGTCAAGGTTTACTTTGTCGAACCGCTCCTTCACTCGCTCAAAGTCGCGCTCTACATCTTTGTCGTCACCCTTATATTCGGCTATATCTTCGAATATAACGAGGCTGCCATCATCTCGTCATTCGTCGGCGGGCCTTACGTCGAACCGCTGATAACGGCGGCAATAGGGCTCATTCCCAACTGCGCGTCGTCGGCGGTGATCGCGCAGACCTACTGCGAAGGCGGCATAATGTTCGGCAGCATGGTGGCGGGGTTGTGCTGCAACGCGGGGCTGGGCTTTGTCGTGCTGTTGAAGGACGTTAAAAAGATAAAGCGCAACCTTTTGTTAATCGTCACGGTATACGCAATTTCCGTGCTCGTCGGCATAGCGGTAAACGGCATATGTATAGCTGCGGGGCTATATTAACGCAAATCTCGCCCTGGTGCGGGTTGGGTTTGATTGCTTTTGCAAGTTATGGTGCGGCGCGGTTGCACGCAGCCGCGCCGCGTATACAGTTTACAGTATAAAGCTATCCGCTCCCGCCCGACAAATAATTTAAAAATGCGCGGCGTAAAATTTTGGAAAATGCGTGCGCAAAAAGTTGACTTTGCTTAAAGGCTTTTGTATAATAAATAGGTAATTGAAAAAAATAACTGCGTAAGGCGAAGGAGGGTTGAAAAAGGATGTCCACTATAAGAGTCGGCGAAAACGAATCGGTCGAAAGCGCGCTCAGAAGATTTAAAAGAAAGTGCTCGCGCGACGGCATAATCGGCGACCTCAGAAAGAAAGAGTTCTACGAATCTCCTTCCGTCAAGAGGCGCAAAAAGAGCGAAGCTGCAAGAAAGCGCAGCCGCAACTAAAACGCAATCAAAGCCCTGCTGAATACAAAAGATATTCGGCGGGGCTTTTAATTTAAAAATAATGTCGTAAAGGGGCGAAATATGGAAGATTTAAAGTGCGCCGCCCGCCGCGCAAAGCGCAGGCTTAAAACGGGCTACTGGCAAAAATGCAAGGCTGCCGCCGACGAGACGGCAGAAAAGGCGAGGAGCATGGGACTCAACGAAGATAAGGTTAAATCGGGCATATATGGCAGGGTACTCTCCGACGTGCGCGGCGAAAAGCCCGACGACTTTTATCTGCGCGTCAAAAACCTGCTCGATACCTGCGGCGAAGTTTCGGACGCGATAGGCAGGCTTACGGACAAAGATTACTATGCAACGCTCACATACGAGGAAAAGCAGAGGTACAATTTGGAGCTTTCGGCAAAATATCTTTCCGCGCTCGAAAAATACCGCCGCGAAAAGGAGAGCGGAGTATAGCCGGCGCGGCAAACTCGTCGACACAAATGCCCATTCTGCGCAAGCCGTGCGTAGCCCGCCTTGCTCTTTTGGGGCATTGTGTCGACTCTTTCGCGCAAAAGCCACGGTTTTGCGCGATTTATAATAAGGTTATCCCTCTTGCGGACAGCGTTTTTATTGCTTATGTCATTTCGACTAAGTGAGCATAGCGAACGCGCGGAGAAATCTATTCTTTATTATTGCTTTACTGATAGATTTCTCCACTTGCTTGCGCTCGGTCGAAATGACGGAAAAAATTGCGATTATGCGCTTTATGGAACCCTTATGTTTTTGCGATTGACAGGGCATATATGCGGTGATATAATTAAACCGACTTGCAAAGGATAAAAGATTATGAGTACTACCGACGCAATAATTTTAATATTTGTGGGGCTCGTCATGGACGCGTTTTTCGGCGGGGTTTGCTACCTCGACGTGTATTTTAGCGCCAAATCGAGGTGGAAAAAGAATTGCCAAAATTTTCCTTATTTCACCTATCCCGCATATAAAAAGCTCTTTTTCCTCGGATTAAAAGGCGCAATGAACGGGGTAACCGTCTTTCTGACTTTCGTCGTCAACCTGTCGTTTGTCCCTTTCATAGCATTCGCCGCGTGGTACGCCGCTTCGGCGCAACCCGTGGACTATGTGCTCTTCTGTGTTTTCATGGGCGTTCATTTCGGAAGTCTTATGCTGCGCTGCCTTTCGATGTGGATATTCCCCTTAAACCTATACGAAACGCCCAAAAGCCGCCGTTCGTTCCGCTCGCGGTGGTGGGATTGAGCGCAAGATTGTAGCGGCGGGATTGATTTGCCGCGCAAATAATTTTACAATCGGCGAATGGGGTGCAAAGCCTTACTTTGCCCGACTTTAATCCGCGGCGCGGGGTGCAATCCCCGCGCCGCGGATTAATTCAATTTTCACCCGCGCGCCTTTGCAAATTGTTTTGCGCAAGCTGTTGTCAAAGCGGCAAAGCTGTGGTATAATATGCGGGTAGAATTTCAATATTTTAATCAAGGCGAAAATGAACGATTTACTTTCTTCACTAAATTCCGAACAGATAAAACCCGTAACCGACACCCAAGGCCCCGTCCTCGTTCTGGCGGGCGCGGGCAGCGGCAAGACGCGCGTTTTAACCTCGCGCATTGCCTACATACTCCAAAACGGACTGTCTTCGCCGCAGGGCATACTCGCCATAACCTTCACCAACAAGGCGGCGGGCGAAATGCGCGAAAGACTGTCCGCCATGCTCGGCGACTATTCCTCGGGTATGTGGATATGCACCATTCACTCCATGTGCGTGCGCATTTTAAGGCAGTTCCCCGCCGAGGCGGGCATTAAAAGCAACTTTTCCATTTACTCCGAAACCGAGCGCGCGAACATCATAAAAAAATCGTTCAATGAGCTCGACTTCGACGACGAAAAACTGTTAAAGGACGCCAAATATCACATAGCCAACGCCAAAATGCTCGGGCTTGACCCCGACGCATACGGCACGCGCTTCAAGGACATTCCGCACATGGACGACATCGTGTGCATATACGATAAATACGATAAGCACCTTGCCGAAAACAACGCGCTTGACTTCGACGACCTTCTTCTGCGCACTCTGCGCCTTCTCCGCGGCAATGCCGAGGCGCGGGAATACCTTTCGGACAGGTTTAAATACATCCTCGTCGACGAGTTTCAGGATACTAATGCCGTGCAGTACAACATAGTAAAACTGCTCGCCTCAAAGCACAAAAATCTGTTTGCCGTCGGCGACGATGACCAGTCTATATACGGCTGGCGCGGCGCCGAAATCGAAAATATCCTGCGTTTCGATAAGGACTTCCCCGACGCCAAAGTTTATAAGTTGGAGCGCAACTATCGCTCTACGAAAAGTATTTTAAACCTCGCCAACGCCATAATAAAGAACAACGGCGCCCGCCACGACAAAACGCTGTGGACGGAGGCGGAGGAGGGAGAAAAGCCCGAATATTACCAGGCGGAAGAGGAGGCGGACGAGGCATTGTTCGCCGCCCGCACAATATCCCGCCTCGCCGGCAGGGGCGAAAAATATTCGTCGTTCGCCGTCCTCATGCGCATAAACGCGCTCACCCGCTCGTACGAGCAGGAGTTCACTAAATACGGCATTCCCTATAAAGTTTTCGGCGGCTTCCGCTTCTTCGAGCGCCGCGAAATCAAGGATATACTCGCGTACCTGCGCCTCATCTCCAACCCCTTCGACAATGAGGCGCTCACCCGCATAATCAACGTGCCCAAGCGCGGCATAGGCGGAAAAACTATCGAGGCGATGGAGGGTTACTCCTCGCAGTCGGGGTTGTCGCTCTACGACGCCTGCCTCGACGCCGATTATCTGCCCCTGACCTCGGGCGCAAAGAGCAAAATCTCAGACTTTGCTCAAACAATAAAGGGCTTTGTCATCGACGCGCAGGGCGTAAACGTCGCCCAGCTCGTCCGCGACATAATATCCCGCACCGAACTGCGCGCCGCCTACGACGACGGCACCGACGAGGGCGACTCTAAACTTGCCAACTTAGACGAATTTATCGCCTCGGTAGACGACTTTGTGCGCCTCAATCCCGACGCCACGCTCGACGAATACCTCAACCAGGTGACGCTCGCCTCCGACACCGACGACATGGACGACGGCAACTACGTCACCCTCGCCACAATTCATTCGGTCAAGGGTCTGGAATTCGATAACGTCATAATATGCGGGCTCGAAGACGGCATAATGCCCTCCTCGCGCTCCGAAAAAGACCCCAAATCGCTCGAGGAGGAGCGCAGGCTGATGTACGTGGCAATCACCCGTGCCCGCAAGCGGTTGTATCTCACGCGCTCAAAGTCGCGCTATCTCTACGGTCACCGCGACCGCACCATGCCCTCGCGCTTTATCGGCGAACTTGCAGAAGAGCTCGGCATCGACAAAACTTCGTCCTACGGTTCGCCTTACGGTTCTTCGTACGGCGCGGGCGCGTTCGGCGGCGCATATGGGATGGGTAACGGCTATTCTTCGTACTCCTACGGTGGAAATTCTTATGGCGCGCGCAGCTCCTACGGCTCCCGTTCATACGGCGGCGAAAGCTCGCGCGGCAGGGGCGTTTACTCGTCGGACGAAGGTTACGAAAGCGACGTTCCCCCTGCAATGCCCAAACGCGTGGAGAGGACAAACTTTTCGGCGGCTACGACATTCGGCAGGGCGCAAAGCGCAGGCAAATCCAAAAATTATGCCGTCGGCACAAAGGTCAAACACCCCAAATTCGGCATGGGCACGGTAATCGCCGTTAAAAACGGCGGCGCGGTCATAAACGTCGCGTTCGACGGGCAGGGCATTAAAGAACTTTCGGCGGCGCTCGCCCCCTTGGAGATTATATGATGGACAGAATGAGACAGCTCGTTGACACTCTCAATCAATGGGCTTATGAATATTACGTGCTCGACGATCCCTCGGTTCCGGACAGCGAGTACGACAAACTTTACGACGAGCTGTGCGAACTCGAACGCTCGTCGGGCGTAACTTTGCCCGACAGCCCCACCCGCAGGGTGGGCGGCGAACCGCTCAAAGCATTCGAGCGGCACGAGCACATAGCCCGCCTTTATTCGCTCGACAAGTGCGTGACTTACGACAGGCTGTCCGCCTTCGTCACCCGCGTCAAAAAGGTGAATGAGGACGCAGATTTTACCGTCGAATACAAATACGACGGGCTGACCATGTGCATAACTTACGACAAGGGCAGCTTCGTGCGCGCTACGACGCGCGGCAACGGCGTCGTCGGCGAGGACGTTACGGCGCAGTGTTTAACCGTTAAATCCGTGCCCCTCAAAATTCCCTTTCAGGGTCTTATGGAGGTGCAGGGCGAGGCGGTCATTCCGCTGTCCGCGCTCAAAAAATACAACGCGACCTCGACCGAAAAATTAAAGAACGCGCGCAACGCCGCCGCGGGCGCCATACGCAACCTCGATCCCGCCGTCACGGCTTCGCGCGGGGTGGAAATTTTGTTTTACAACGTCAACTATATCGAGGGCAAAAGCTTTTCCACGCAGGTTGAGATGTTCGACTTTTTAACGCAAAACCGCTTTAAAGTTTTCCCGTACCTCCGCGTATGTAAAAGTGAGGACGACATTATAGAGGCGTTGCAGGAGATCGAGGTCGAGCGCAAGAAGATCGACATTCTGACCGACGGCGCAGTCATAAAGCTCAACGACGTGCCCGCCCGCCGGGGGCTGGGCTATACCGATAAATTCCCGCGTTGGGCGATAGCCTTCAAGTTCGAGGCGGAGGAGGCGCAGACGACGGTAAAGGACGTCATATGGCAGGTGGGCAGAACGGGCAAACTGACCCCGCTCGCCCTCGTCGAACCCGTCGAACTGGGGGGCGCCACCGTGCGCAAGGCTACGCTCAACAACTTCGGCGACA
>ERZ1643251.1246-NODE-1246-length-29789-cov-9.697484_pt1 | contig 29789 bp, 28 predicted proteins | sample MGYA00579261_ERZ1643251 | MGnify/ENA primary metagenome ERZ1643251 (study PRJEB29033, sample SAMEA4952267) | chicken gut metagenome | biome: Broiler Chicken; feature: Gastrointestinal Tract; material: Caecum | place: Ireland | collected 2018 | study: Broiler... | reverse complement strand
CCACCACTATGATTAAACTTATACTCAATTCCTTCCGCATCTTTATAATAATCTTCTAAATATTCAGAAACATTTTTAATATTTGTTCCAATAGTAGTATAGTTTGTTCTAATTTTAGATAAAAGACTAGATAAAGTAGAAGTAGCATTATATTTACTTCCTTGAAAAGTAGAAATTTTACCGGCGTAATAGTTTTTACGAGAATTCAATGTATCTTTTTGTTTTTTTAATTGACTTGTATTAAGAACAATTTGATCCATAACACTATTACTCCTTTCTACTCACATCATTTAAATTAAGAATCCTTTTTATCTAAAATATTTTGCAATAGCTCCTTTTTCTTATTTTCATCAAACAATTTTAATTTGGCAAATACACTTTCCATTTCTTCATCATTTTTTCTTTCCCAAATAACCTTTTTTACATCCTTCTGATTAAAAGATATCGACTTACTGCTATCAAGAACTCCATAAGGATAGTAACATCCTAAATAATCATAAATCTTCTTTTTTTCAATTAACAAAGGATAATAACCAATTATCATAACCTTTGGCCCATTATTTAACTCTATAATCGTTCCTAAAGAAAAAAAATTCATAAATTCCCTCTATTCTAAAGTCTCTACTTGACCTTTTTTTAAATTTTGCAATATAACACCAGTCTGTTCTTTAGTTAATAAAGATTTCATTTTATTATTCCAATTTATTTGTTCTTCATCGCTATAACCGAGTTCAAAGACTTCCTTAATCTCATTGTGATCAAATAAAATATTACGTTCAGAGGTAATAATACCCTCAGGATAAATACACCCACAATAATCATAAATTTTGTTCATATTCTTCTTATCAACAGATGCATATCCAATAATCATTACTTTCATTTCTAAAGAATCTATTTTAACTAAAGTACCAATAGGCAAATACTTCTCGGATTGAATCAAACATCATCACCTACATTTCTACACTTCTCTACTATAATAAAAATACCATAAACTAAGAATTAATTCAATACAACACACAAAAAAAGAACCAAATGGCTCTCAAAAATTATTTTATGTTCTCTATCTCCGCTAGTTTCTTTTCCATATCAATACGCATAAATATTGGTTCTGGATTCTCAACCTCATAGACAGTATCTTCACAGAAAGTATTATCTGCATCTTCAACATGGATTTGTCTCAAAATTTCCTTACTAGTATCAGGCATAAATGGCGCAAGTTCTAAGGCACAAACCTTAATACTTTCAAGCAAATGATAAAGCACGGTAAGAAGTCGTTCTTTTTTATCTTCATCCTTCGCCAAAGACCAAGGCATAGTATCATCAATATACTTATTAGATTTTCTTAAAACATCAAAAATTGCATCAATAGACTTTCCAATTTCAAGATGATCCATACACTCATCCACTTTACCTGGAAGGTTTTGAATACTAGAAATAAATTCTTCATCCAAATCTTCTCGAATATTTTTATTTTCTACCTTACCATCAAAATATTTCTTTGCCATAGAAATAGTACGATTAACCAAATTTCCTAAGATATTAGCAAGATCCCCATTAATACGTTCAATAATCAGTTCATAATTAATGGTACCGTCATTAGCAAAAGGAATTTCATGAAGCACGTAATAACGGATGGCATCGACCCCAAATAAGTGGACTAAGTCATCAGCATACATGATATTACCTTTACTCTTACTCATTTTATCATTATTCATTAAAAGCCAAGGATGACCAAATACTTGTTTAGGCAATGGCAAATCTAAAGCCATTAATAAAATGGGCCAATATATAGTATGAAAACGAATAATATCCTTACCGATCAAATGCAAATCAGCTGGCCACCATTTATGAAATTCTTCACTTTCACCATCCACATCATACCCGATATTCGTAATATAATTTGATAATGCATCAATCCATACATAAACAACATGTTTATCATTAAAAGGAACTCTTACACCCCAGTCAAAAGAAGTTCTAGAAACACACAAATCTTGAAGACCTGGTTTCAAAAAATTATTTAACATTTCATTTTTACGAGATTCTGGTTGAATAAATTCTGGATGAGTTTCAATATACTCTATTAAACGTTCTTGATATTTTGACATCTTAAAGAAATAAGCTTCCTCACTTCTTTTCTCAACATCTCTACCACAATCAGGACATTTTCCATCAACAAGTTGAGTTTCCGTCCAAAAAGATTCACAAGGAGTACAATACCATCCTTCATACTGCGATAAATAAATATCTCCTTGTTGATATAACTTTTCAAAGATATGCTGAACTACTTCTTTATGATGAGAATCTGTTGTTCTAACAAACTTATCATAACTAGTATTCATAACATCCCAAATTCTTTTTATTTCCCGGGAAATATTATCCACAAACTCTTGAGGCTCTAACCCGGCTTCTTTCGCTTTTTGTTCTATTTTTTCACCATGTTCATCTGTTCCAGTCTGAAAATAAACATCAAATCCCCTTGCTCTTTTATAACGTGCAATTGCATCTGCCAAAACAATTTCATAAGTATTCCCAATGTGAGGTTTACCAGAAGCATAAGCAATTGCTGTTGTAATATAATATTTTTCCATAAACATCATCCTTTCCAAATTATTTCCCGGGAAATAATTAAAAAAAATCATAAACAAAAGGACGAGAAACCCGCGGTACCACCTTTATTTATGATTTTACTCATACACTTATTACGATAACGGTGTAATCCGTTTCAACTCCAGAGCCATCTTCTATAGAATTCCATTATTTACTCTCAGCCAACGTAAACTCTCTTGAAATATCCTTCTATATACTCTTTCCTTCCTCATTGAATAACTTAATTCTAACATAGAATTACAAAATGTCAATTTTATTTACTAATAATTTTGCAATAAATTGCATAATTTTTTTCTTAATTTCATCAATTTCCTGTGACTCTTCAAGCAAGAGTAATCCCAAAGCATCTCCAGATACAATCAAAGGAACTACATAATAATATGCCTCCTTCGACGTAGTAGGAAATAAAACTTCCTTCACTTTAGAAACATAACTCTCCCTTTCTTCCAATAAACGATTTAAGGTTGGATTATAAAGAACATTTAAATAGTCTGGAACTAAACTTGCAACGACCTTATCTCGATCCATAACAAGAATAGATAATCCCATCGTATCATAAGCATATTGAATAATTGTCGTCGCAATATTTTCTAAAGAAAGAAGAAGCGAAGTCTTTTTCAAACAAATACTTTGATTATCTACAAATATCTCTAAGCTTTCTCCATCACGAATGCCTAAACTACGTCTCATTTCTTTAGGAATAACAACTCGACCTAATTCATCTATTTTTCGTACTACACCAATTTCTTTCACAAAAAGTTTCACTCCAATCTAATAAGTAGTTTGGAATGTTAAGAGTATTTTATACTTCTAAATCATCAAGAATTAATTGAAGTAACTTTACAACGTCATAAATAAAATGCTTTTTTTGTTGTAACAAGTTAAGTGATATTGTAATTTTTTTATTTTCATATTTTAAAGTAAACTTAGGATTAATATTATATGCTTCCAAAAACAACTTATCGCCCTTTATTTGACTAGAAATTTCTTCTGGTAAAGTAATTACAATAAGTCTTTGATTTTGCACTACTTCAGTAATATTCATCCGCTCAGCAAGTTTCTCAAACCATTCCTCATACATATATACTTCCATTTGAGGAGTAACTTGACCAAAACGATCAATAAGCTGTTCTTTTACATCAACAAGCTTTTTATAAGAATCAATTTCATTAATCATTTGATGTATCTCAATTTTTACTGTTTCATCAGACACATAATTATCTTCAATATGTGTTTCTACTCGAATTAAAGAATCTCCAGAATCTTCCTCTTCTACATATTCTCCCTTAAGTCTCTTCATTTCTTCTTCAATCATCTTCATATAAAGACTAATACCAACAGTATCTACAAAACCAGCCTGCTCACTTCCAAGCAAATCTCCTGCTCCTCGAATCGACAAATCACGCATTGCTATCTTGTATCCACTACCAAGTTCTGTAAAATCTTGAATTGCTTGCAGTCTTTTTACAGCAATATCATTTAACATTTTAGTTCTATTATATAGAAGATAAGCATAAGCAATCCTGTCACTTCGTCCAACACGACCTCTTAATTGATAAAGTTGACTTAGTCCAAAACAATCTGCATCATAAATAATAAGCGTATTTGCATTTGGTATATCAATTCCTGTTTCAATAATTGTCGTACTTACCAAAATATCAAAATCATGATTAATAAAACTTGTCATAATATCGTCTAACTCCATCTTTGACATCTGTCCATGAGCATAACGAATACGTGCTTCTGGCACTAATTTAGAAATCCGGCTTTGCATTTCCTCGATAGTTTCAACTCGATTATATAAAACAAAAATCTGCCCTTCTCGAGACAACTCCTTATAAATCGCATCCCGAACAATAAAATCACTTTCTTGAATAACATAAGTTTGCACAGGCGTTCGGTTCACAGGAGGTGTATCAATAATAGATAAGTCACGAAGTCCAGACAAACTCATCTTAAGCGTTCTAGGAATAGGTGTTGCCGATAAAGTAAGAACATTGACATCTTCTTTTAATTTCTTAATCTTTTCTTTATGAGTAACTCCAAACCTTTGTTCCTCATCAACAACCAGTAACCCTAAACGTTTCGGTTTCAATTGATCACTAAGTAATCGATGAGTACCAAATAAAATATCAATCTTACCCGATGCAAACTCCTCTAAAATAATTCTAGCCTCTTTAGGAGTCGTAAAACGATTAAAAAGACGAATTTCTACTGGATAATTACGAAAACGCTCAATCGCTGACTCATATTGTTGCTTTGATAAAATAGTTGTTGGACAAAGATACATTACTTGTCTATTATTACAAACCGTCTTAAACATGGCCCGAAACGCCACTTCTGTTTTACCAAAACCAACGTCACCACAAAGTAACCGATCCATAGGAACCGTCGAATCCAAATCATGTCGAATATCTTCAATAGCCCTTAATTGATCCCTTGTCTCATCGTATTGAAACTGTGAAGCAAACACATCTTCTTCTGCATAATCTTTATAAACTTCCCCAACAATACTATTTCGTTTGGCATAAAGTTTAACAAGCTCTCCCGAAATATCTCGGATTTTCTTTTGAACTTGCTGCTTTTTCTTTTGCCAACTAACAGAATCTAACTTATTAATTTGAGGTTTCATCCCATCTTTATCACTATATTTATAAATGGTTGAAATTTTTTCAACAGGAACATATACCTTATCATTTCCTAAATAAGAAATCTGCAAAAAATCTTTTTTCATGCCCTGCACAGTCAAAGTAATAACCCCAGCATAAATACCAATTCCATGAGTTCTATGTACAACATAATCTCCAACTTGCAAAGAATCTAATTCTCGAATTTTCTTGCCAATATGCAAATTATTTTTATAACGAACCTCAGTCTTGACCTCTTCAATATCATATGGACTAATAACTACAAAATTGTCCCAAAGAAACCCTTTATATAACTTTCCTTTGACAATATTAACAACGCCCTCTTTAATATCAGAAAGAGGAACAATAACTCCATCTACTAACTCTTTAATTTTATTGATTTGATTCGTTGTATCTAACACAAAAACAACCATTTTCTTCTGAAAAACAGCAGCTTCCACATAATCTTTTAATTTATCATAATCAGATCGAAAATTAAGAATTTCCTTTGTATTATAATGTTTTACTTCTTTATCTAAAGTTTGAGTAACCTGATTTAAATAAAGAGTTTTACTAGGATGTAAATCATCAAAAGAGAAAAAATGTTTCTTATTAGCAGTACCTTGTTCTTTATTATAAAATTCACTTTCTTCCAACAATTTCTCATAACTTACCTTTATTTGAGGATATTCTATAAATAAAACAGTTGCTTCGTCCAAATATTCTAATAAAGAACTATCCTCCTGTGTAGAAATTTCCTCAATCGGACGACAAACAATACTACTAATTTCTTCTGTTGTTCGTTGAGTTTCCGGATTAAAATAACGAATCGATTCAATATCATCTCCAAAAAATTCAATTCGAATAGGCAGATCCTCTTCCATTAAAAAAATATCCAAAACAAATCCACGAACCGCATATTCTCCAGTACTAGTTACCATAGAATCTCTAAGATAACCCAATTTTTCAAATTGACTAACCAATTCATCTCTAGAAATACTCATTCCAGACTTCAATTCTATCTTTAACTTTTCTTGCTCCTTTTTAGATGGCAAAAACTTCAAATACCCCATTAAATTCGTAACAACAATTCCCGGTTTATTAGAAATTTTATCTAATGTTTCTAGTCTTTTCAATTTTAACTCAGGGGAAACAGCTAACGCTACAGAAGTAAAAAAATCGTCCATAGGAAATAAATAAACATCAGAAGAATAACGACTAATAACCTTAAAAAACTTATTTGCATCATATAAATTAGCCGTAACCACAACAATAGAACGATGCTCTTTTTTAAAACATTCTAACACGTAAAAAGTGGATAACTCTTCTGTTAACCCTTCATTAACTGTGCCATCAACAAAACAAAATTGATCAAATAGTTTCATATATATCCCTACTTACTATTAAACAAATTCATTGTCTTCTCTATTCCATCCGTTAAAAAAGATAAAATAATCTTTTGATAAACAGAATAATTCTCTTCTAGCGTCTGCAATTCCTTTTTAGAAAAAGAACCAAGCACATAATCTTTCGTATCAATACTTTTATCATGTGCAATTCCAATCTTTAATCGAGCAAAGTCCTTTGTTCCCAAAGAATCAATAATAGACTTGATACCATTATGCCCACCAGAAGAACTATTTATTCTACAACGATGCGTTCCAAAAGGCAAATCTAAATCATCTTGCACAACTAAGATATCTTGAATATTAATTTTATAATAATCTACAATTTTACGAACAGCAATGCCACTTAAATTCATATAAGTAGTAGGCTTCACAAACAATACATCGATACCATGAATCGTTTCCTTTTTAATATAGGCTTGAAATTTCTTTTCCAAAGAAAAACCAGTCACAAAAGAATCTAAAATCATAAAACCAATATTATGTCTTGTATTTTGATATTCTTTACCAACATTTCCTAATCCAATAACTAATTTCATGAAGATTTCATCCTTTCTAAATTATTTCCCAGGAAATAATTTTATGAATTAAATATATTTTGATAACTCTCCCTATTTTCTATAGACAAAGTAGGTCTCACTTTACAACCAAACTTCCCATCTTTAACCAAACAAACCAAAACAATAATCGGAGCCTCTCCATCTTTAGAAGAAACAAATTGTACCTGTTTTACAGAAAACCCATATTTATGAGCATATACACATATTTCTTCAAGACGTTCTGGAATATGAACCAGATAAAATCGTCCTTTTGATTTTAATAAATAACTTGCCATTTCAACAAGTTGCTCCAAAGAAATTTTTAGTTCATGTCTTGCAATCCCTTTCATTTCATTATCATTAACAAATTTAGTATGATGATACTTAAAATAAGGTGGATTTGACAAAACAACATCAAAATTATTTCCCGGGAAATAATTTTTAAGTTCTAAAACATCTTTTTCTAAAATTGTTACCATAGAATCCATTGAATTATAAGCTACGGACTCTCTCGCCAACTGAGCAATTTCTGCTTGTATTTCTACACCAGTTACTATTTTTTGATATTTATGAGCTAGTAAAATTGGAATAACTCCATTTCCAGTACACAAATCAATAATATGTTCATCATTTTTTCGAATTTCTGCAAATTCTGCCAATAAAATTGAATCTAAAGAAAATTTAAATCCATCCTGAAACTGATAAACTTTTAAATTAGGATAATCATATAACCAATTAAGAACCTTCTTCATCTAAATAAATTTCCTTTACTTCATCATTTACAACAACTTTATAACGGCGATTTAATATATCAATACTAATAACGGTTCCAGTTCCATAAGATGTTTCTTTTGTTTCTCCTACACTAGGCATTCCTTGAGAATTTTGCTGATACTGTTCATCCTCATATGCAAGACAACACAACAATCTACCACAACATCCATTAATTTTAGAAGGGTTTAAAGCTAAATTTTGATTTTTAGCCATATTCATAGAAACAGAATCCAAATGATTTAAAAAAGACGCACAACAAAGTTCTCTACCACATATTCCAACTCCACCTACATTACTAGCTTTATCCCTAGCCCCAACTTGGCGAAGTTCTATTCTAGTATGATAAATACTAGCAAGTTTACGAGCGAGTTCTCTAAAATCCACTCTTTCGTCTGCATAAAAATTAAAAAGCAATTGTTTCCGATCAAAAGTAAAGCTTGCATCAATAAAATTCATCTGTAACCCTAATTCAGAACTAAACTCTTTGGCATGATTTAATGCTTCCTTAGCATCCTTTAAATTTTTCAAATACTCTTCATAATCTTTCTTAGTGGCAATTCTAATAATATTTTTTAAAGATTCTTTATCTAAATTCACATCATTCTGACTCATTTTAGAAACAACTTTACCAAACTGTAGACCACGTTCAGTATCTACAATCACAGTAACACGTAAAGGTATCTTTAAATTTTGGCCATTAAAATAATAAACTTTACCACGATCTTTAAAATTTACTCCATATATATTCACGATAAATCACTCCCTTCTAATACAAAACGGTCTAAAATTAACAAAGTATTTAAATTAAAATTCAGTTCATCAAGAATTTCTCTTACAAAATTCATCTTATTCAAAAAATAATCCGGATTTTTCTTAAGCAAAAAACGTAAATCCTCAAAAGAGTCATCTAAAGAAGAATTGGTTATTTTACATAAATACAAAGAATGATAAATATCAAAAATACTTTGAAATAAATAAAGCAACTCTTTTCGGTCGTGAATTAAAGGATTTAAAACGTCTTTATTATACAACAAAGCTGCATCAAAAGCTACAGAGACTTCTTTAATATAGTTAGGTGCTATGGATTGCCATATTTTAGGAATGCTATGATTTTCTTCTCCAGAATAATAGTCTAACAAAATTTGACAACGACTTCGCACAGTATCTATAATGTTTTCTTTATTATTAGTAATGAAAAAACCTAAAATAAAGTCCTCTGGTTCTTCAATAAACTTTAACATCGTATTAGCACTAGAAGCATTTAAACACTCAGCATTTTCTATAATATACACATTATATTTAGAAAATGTTGGTTTTGTTTGAAAAAGATGTTTTAATTCTAAAATTTGTTCTTTCTTAATCGTTGTCGTTTCTGGAGAAACAAATACTAAACTAGGTAAATTTCTAGTTTCTATCAAATGACAAAGATTACATTCCGTACAATCTTCACGAAATTCTTGAGGACAATTAATAACTTTTAAAAATTGTAACAAATTTTCAATACACTTTTCTTGATCATTAGTTTCAAGCAAAAAAGCATGAGCTAAACATCCCTCATGATAACTAGTTAATAATTTTTGTAATGCTTGACTTTCTTGCACATTAATTCACCAATACTATTTTACAATAAAAAACAAAATAATTAAAGAAGAAAGCCCTGGAATTCCAAGGAAAGTGACTATTCCAACCGTAACAAGATTAATAGGAATATAAATACTAAGTGATGATAAAAAATAATTAAAAGCATATAACATCAAAAACGCTAAAACAATTTTTCGTACCACTGTATAAATCTTTTTTTTCATAGTAGAATCCCTCTACCAAACAATATGAAAAAAACCGGATTTTATTCCGATATTTTCTTTCGATCTTCTAAAGCTTTATCCAGAGTAAACATATCTAAATAATCTATCTCAGCTCCACTAGGAAGTCCATAAGAAAGTCTACTAATTGTAACGCCTTTATTTTCAAAAATTTTTTTAATATATAAAGTAGTCGTTTCCCCTTCAATAGAACTTTTTAATGCTAAAATCAATTCAGGATGATCTAAATTTTCAACTCGTTTTACAAGAGAACTCAAATTAATATCATCAGCACCAATATTATCCATAGGAGAAATCAACTTATTTAAAACGTGATAAACACCTTTATAATTCCCAGCTTTTTCAAAAGCAAAAGCACTTTTATAATCTTCAACAACACAAATCAAACTATGATTTCTAGCTTCATCAGAACAAATAGGACAAACTTCTTGATCAGTTAAATAACCGCATACAGAACATGGTCTTAAATTTTTCTTTGCTAATATTAACATTTGACTCGCATTTTCTAATTCCTCTAAAGGAAGTTCTATTGTTGATAACGCCATTCTTTCGGCACTCTTATCGCCAATTCCTGGCATCTTTTTAAAAAATTCCTTTAAAGATTCAAAAGACTCAGGATAAACTGCCATATTACATCAAACCATCTAACATACCAGCATATTGTCCTAATTTTGCTTCATATTCTTTTTCAATCTTTTGAATAGAATCCTTCATTGCCATCACAATAAAATCTTCAAGCATTTCAATGTCTTCTTTAGATAATTCTTCCTTATCAATTTTACAACTAACCATTTCTTTTTTACCATTTAAAGTAACTTCTACAAACTCATATTTCCCGGGAAATAATTGAGCACTAATCTCATCTTTCTTTTTTTGTAAATCTCTTTGCATTCTTTGAGCTTGTTGCATAATACTTTGCATATTCATAATAAATTCCTTCTTTCTTTTTATATTAATTCTATTTTATCACGACTAAATACATTTGTCGCGACCAATTCTAAATCAGATTGCTCTTTAGGTTTTATATCATCAATAGTTTCTTCAAAAATAATCGTATATTTTTCTCCATTTTTTAAATGATTTACATAAATTTGTTTTTCATTCAACCATTCCTCTTCCGCTAAACAAATAAAATGCATATGTTCTGAAAAAGAAGGTTCAACCTCTCGACTCAAATCCTCTAACTTACTATTAACCAAATTAACTGTACTAGAAAGTTTAGAAGTTAAAATACAATAATCAGACGAAGACGCTACAATACTAGAATCAGAAATAATAGACAAAATTTCCGGCTTTAAATCTAAACTATGCTTTAATTCATTCCAGATTTTTTGATATTTCATTAATACATCCTTTTTTGCTCCAGCAAAACAATTATTAATACGAATTTTCTTCAATTCTTGAAAATACTTCATAAATTCTTCTTGTTGACTCTCAGTCTCCACTTCATCAGAATATCCCTCTTGAGATACAGGTTTCTCTTCTTTCTCCACAGATGTTTCAACTGGTTTCTCTGCTTCTTTCTCTAACTTTTCAGTCTTTTCAACAACTTTAATAGAAGGAGAAGTTTTAGAACCAGCAAGATGATCCAACAAAATAAGTTCGACTAACAAATACGGATTAACATTTATATTAATTTTATTCATACATTCATTTAATTCAAAAATAATTGCTTTTACTTGACTATAATCCAAACGACGAGCCTTAGGATTTTGTTTTAATTGCACTGCAACATGAGATAACTCCTGAATTAGCTTCTTTATAAAAATTTTATAATCAGAAGAAGAATTTTGTAAATCCTTAATAGCATTTTCTATTGCATCAACATTATTTTCTTCTATATTTTGAATTAAATCACGAATAAATTTTGTAGAAATAGACCCATAATTCGCCAAAATTTTATCTACTGTAATCTTTTCATGATTAGATGATAATTGATCTAAAAGACTTAACGCATCTCTCATACCACCCTCAGACAAATAAGCAATTTCTTCTATCGCTTCCTCATCTATCTCGATATTTTCTTGTTCACACACATAAGAAATTTGCTTTTTTAAGTCCTCCATTGAAAATTTACGGAAATTAAACCTTTGACATCTAGATAAAATCGTAATAGGAACACTTTCTACATTCGTCGTAGCCATAATAAAAATTGCATGACTAGGAGGTTCCTCAAGCGTTAACAATAAGGCATTAAAAGCACTAGAAGTCATCATATGAACTTCATCAATAATATAAATTTTGTATTTTCCCTCTGTGGGAGCAATCTTTACATTGTTAATAAGTTCCCTAATATCATCAACACCATTATTAGAAGCTGCATCAATCTCTATAATATCCGGACTGGAATCAAAAGATAAACAACTTGGACATTTACCACAAGCTTCACCATTCTCAATATGCTGACAATTAATCGTTTTAGCAAAAACCTTTGCAGTACTTGTTTTTCCTGTTCCACGAGGACCAGTAAACAAATAAGCATGCGATATTTGATTATGAATAATTGCATTTTGAAGCATTTTAATCGTGTAATCCTGACCTATAATATTTTTAAAACAATCTGGTCGATATTTTCGATACAAAACTTTATATTCCATGCTGAACAAACCTCCATATAAGCATAACTATTATACCAAATATCAAAAAAGAACACTATCTTTTTTTCTGAAAAAATGATTTAAGTAATTTATGATACATTTGTTCGCATCCATTTTCGCCATTTTCATAAAATTTTACAAATTTTGTCTTTGAAAATTCTTTTTTATAGTCCAATTTATCCAAAAGATAGTAAACATTAGCAATTCTAGACTGTTTAATCACTTCATAACACATAGAACAAGGCTTTAATGTAACATAAATGCTACAATCTGATAAATTCCATCGTTTTAAACGTTCCGAAGCTTGGAGAATAACATTAATTTCTGCATGCCCTAAAATATTATGCTCTATTTCACGAGTATTATGAGCACTAGCCAATACTTCATTATCCTTAACCAAAACAGCGCCAATTGGAACATCTCCTTGATTATAGCTAATTTTTGCCTCACTTATACACAAATCCCATATTTCTTCTATTTTCATAAAATTCTCCCAAAAAAAAGTGCACACAAACAGTGATTGACGTGGCTGCTATCTTCCGATCCTGACCAGGTTACAATATATTTGTTGCACGTACAAAGAATATCAAATTTTTCACAAAAAAGCAAATATATTCTTAATGTTTCACGTGAAACATCAGTTATTAACAAAAAAAACATCATTTATTATTTTAATATTAAATTTTTCTACAACTTAATTACAGCAAATTATGTTCCACGTGGAACGTTGTTATCCACCTCTTTTTTTTCAATTAAAATGAAAGTTGCATTTTTTGAAAAAAAATACTAAAAACTTAAAAAATAAGAGTAAAAATACAAATAAAATCGTATTTTGACTATAAAAAGCCTCCTTATCAACAAAAAAATATCAATAAATATAAAATCAATAATTCACAATGTTATCATATGTTTCACGTGGAACATTGTTATCCACTTTTATTTTTAGACTTATTTTTTAATTAAAATTTAAATTATTACAGATAATTATGAACTATTTCCGAAACAAATTAATTATCAACACAACTGCCAAAAAAATTTAAACTGCATTTTATAAATAGCATAACCTTAAATTAAAAATATATAAACTGATAAAAATAATAAAAAATAGCATAAAAAGTGTTAAAATCTAGACGTTTTTAGCAAATTTTAAATAGAATTTAACTTTATATTAAGAAAATTGTATCTATATACAAAATATTTTTTATTCAATGTTTCACGTGAAACATAGTTATTCACTTACAATATAATTAACTAAAATTTTAAAAAATTTTACATTTAATTATCTTTCTACCTACAAGAATTTTATAGGAATGTTCCATGTGGAACATTCACTTATTAACAAATTCATTTAAATTCAATACATAAACTTATACACTCAATACTTTTTTTAATTAAATTTAACAAAATTTATCAAGATTAACGTAAATTTTTTAAGAAATAACAGTATTTATACACATAAAAGCTACACATCAATAATAATCAAATCATTTTTTTAATTACATTTTATTCTATGTTCCACGTGGAACATTGTTATCCACTTTTAAATACAAAAAAATCAAATCAAAATAAAAATAGATTAATTCTATTAAAAATAATATATAAAGATATAATTAAGAATAAAATAAAATGATAATGATATAAAATAAATAAAGTTATGCACGAAAGAAGCAAAAGAAATTAACTCAAAATCATATTTTACAAACCATTCTTTTCAAAATTATAATGAAATGATGATTTAGGATTATTAAAGCTTTATGTTCCACGTGAAACATAGTTATCCACATCCTGTCAATGTTCCACGTGGAACATTAAAAAAGGAAAAGTCTTTTATGACTCTTCCTTTACTTCTTCAATAACATCAGAAGGATTTTCCTCTTCATGTTCAACAATACTAATTGTCGAAACATTTTGATTATCTTTTAGATGTATTAAACGAACTCCTTGTGTTACTCTACCCAAAGTAGAAACTTGAGCTAATGGTAAGCGAATTAACATACCTGTATTTGTAATAATTACAACATCACTATTATCAGTAATCAATTTAAATGACGCAATAGAACCATTCTTATCTGTAATATTAAGAGCTTTTACACCTTTACTTCCACGACTTGTTTCCCTGAATTCGCGAACATATGTTTGCTTGCCATAACCTTTCTCAGTTACGATTAAAATTTTATCATCATCAGAAGCAATTTCAGCACCGATACAAACATTATCTTCTAAATTAATACCCTTAACACCACTAGCTGTACGTCCCATAGGTCTTAAAGAATTCTCATTAAACTTAACCATTCTACCGGAACTAGAACCGATTAAAATCATATCATTTCCAGTAGTTTTACGTACACTAATAAGCTCATCTGTATCACGTAGAGTAATACAAATCTTACCATTTGTTCGAATGTTATCAAACTCTTCTATAGCCGTTTTCTTAACAATTCCCTTCTTAGTGGCAAATAACAAATACTTATAAGTATTATCCCTACTAATTGTAATTAAAGAATTAATAGACTCATCTTTATCGATTTGTAATAAGTTGATAACCGGAATTCCCTTAGATTGACGGCTAAATTCAGGAACCTCATAACCCTTTAATCGATAAACCTTACCCTTATTAGTAAAGAATAATACATAATCATGTGTGGATAAGTTAATCAAATGCTCTACAAAATCCTCATCATTTGTAGTCATACCTTTTACCCCGACTCCGCCACGATTTTGCGATTTAAAGGTATCTGTAGTAGTTCTCTTAATATAACCTTTATTCGTTAATGCAATCATAATATTTTCTTCTGGAATTAACGATTCATCCTCAATATACTCGATTGCAGTCATATCGATATTAGTACGACGTTCATCAGCATATTTATCCTTAATTTCAAGAAGTTCAGAACGAATAATAGCTAAAACCTTCTCATCACTAGCTAAAATTGCTTTATACTCTTCAATTTTCTTTAATAAGTCATTTAATTCAGCTTCAATTTTTTCCCGTTCTAAACCAGTTAAACGACGTAATCTCATCTCTAAAATTGCTTCAGCTTGAATTTCATCTAAACCAAACTTATTAATTAATTTTTCTTTTGCTTCTTCATCAGTCGAAGATTCTCTAATAGTTTTTATTACTTCATCTAAATGATCTAAAGCAATTTTTATACCTTCTAAAATATGTACACGAGCTTCTGCTTTTTTTAATTCAAATCTCGTTCTTCGAATGATAATTTCACGCTGATAATCAATATACTTAGCAATAATATCTTTTAATGGAAGTATAACAGGCGATTTTTGATCCAACATTAAAAAATTTATTCCATATGTTGTTTGTAATTGAGTATGCTTATATAAATTATTTAACACAACATTTGCATTTGCATCTCTTTTTAAATAAATAACAACTCTAACAGGATTCTCCAAATTTGATTCTTCATGTAAGTCACTAATACCGTCCAAAATCTTATCTCGAACTAATTCACCAATTCTTGATTGAAATTCTGCTTTATTTACTTGATAAGGCAGTTCGGTAACTATAATTCTAGACTTACCATTTACTTCTTCAATTTCCACCTTACCACGAATAGTTATAGTACCTCTACCAGTTTCATATGCTTTTTTAATACCACTATTTCCTAAAATAGTTGCACCAGTTGGAAAATCTGGCCCTTTAATATATTGCATTAAACCATCAGTATCAATATCCGGATTATCAATGTATGCAACACATCCATCAATCACTTCTCCCAAATTATGCGGTGGAATATTAGTTGCCATACCAACTGCAATACCCATTGTACCATTAACTAAAATATTGGGAAACCTACTAGGAAGTATTTCTGGTTCTTTTTCTGTTTCATCAAAGTTTGGTGTAAAATCAACAGTTTCTTTATTGATATCCCTAACCATTTCCAAAGACAATTTTGAAAGCCTAGCTTCAGTATAACGCATTGCCGCAGCTCCATCACCATCTAGATTACCAAAGTTTCCGTGACCATCGACAAGCATATGTCTAAAACTAAATGGTTGAGCCATACGAACCATTGCATCATATATAGATGAATCACCATGAGGATGATATTTACCCATAACATCTCCAACAATACGTGCACTTTTACGATGAGGTTTGTCAGGAGTATAGCCAGATTCATACATAGAATATAAAATACGACGATGTACAGGTTTTAAACCATCCCTAAGGTCAGGAAGGGCTCGAGCCATAATTACACTCATTGAATAACGAATAAAAGAACTTTCTACTTCATTAACAACATTATTTTCTATAATTTTATCCATCTAACACACCTCCCTAAATATCTAAGTTTTCTGCAAATTTTGCATTTTCTTCAATAAAAGACTTTCTAGGAGCAACATCTTCTCCCATTAAATCTGAAAATACTTTATCTGCACTCATCGCGTCTTCCACAGTTATTCTTCTTAATACACGATTATCAATATGCATAGTTGTTTCCCGTAAATCTATAGCATCCATTTCCCCTAAACCTTTAAAACGATTAACTATAGGCTTAGCATTAGGTGGTAACGACGCACGATACTCTGCTAATTCCTCATCTGTTTGCACATATTTAATTGTCTTACCATAAACAACTTTATACAAAGGAGGTTGAGCTGCGTAAACATGTCCAGCCTCAACAATTGGTCTAAAGAAACGATAAAATAACGTAAGTAATAATACACGAATATGATCACCATCAACATCAGCATCTGTCATAATAATTATTTTATGATAACGTAATTTTGATAAATCAAACTCATCACCAATACCAGTTCCAAACGCTGTAATAATAGTTCTAATCTCTTCATTAGCTAAAGCTCTATCTAAACGTGCCTTTTCAACATTTAATATTTTACCACGTAAAGGAAGTATAGCTTGTGTAGCAGGAATTCTTGCATCCTTCGCAGAACCACCAGCTGAGTCTCCCTCGACTAAAAAAATTTCAGAAATAGATGCATCTTTACTAGTACAATCTGCAAGTTTTCCAATAGTATTAAAACCATCTAAAGCTGTTTTTCTTCTAGTTAATTCTCTTGCCTTCTTAGCAGCCAAACGAGCCCTAGATGCAGTCATACACTTTTCAACAATAACCCGTGCTGCATCTGGATTTTCCATCAAAAAACGTTCTAATCCATTACCAAACACATCACTAGCTATCTTTTTTACTTCACTATTACCAAGTTTGGTCTTCGTTTGTCCTTCAAATTGAGGATTTGGATGCTTACAAGAAATAATCATAACGACTCCTTCACGAACATCCTCACCAGTTAGACTATCATCATTATCTTTTAATAATTTATTTTGTTTCGCATAATTATTAATCACACGAGTTAAAGCTTGTTTGACTCCATCTTCATGAGTTCCACCTTCAGTCGTATGAATATTATTCGTAAAAGAATAAATAGATGAATTATAACTATCATTATACTGCATAGCCACTTCAATCAAAATATCATTCTCTCTACCTTCTACATAAACAATATCGTCAAATAAAGGTTGTTTATTTTTATTAAGCATCTGTACATACTCAATAATTCCTCCATTATAATGGAAAATTTCCTTTTGCTCATCTTCTCTATGATCAATCAAAGTAATACGGATACCTTTATTTAAGAAAGCCATTTCTTGAAGACGTTTATACAAAATATCCCAATTATAAATAGTCGTTTCAAAACAAGTTGGATCCGCATGGAAAGTTACCGTAGTTCCTGTTCTATCTGGATCACAATCATCAATCACTTTTAAAGGTTCTACTGGATGTCCACCATTTTCAAATCTCTGAAAATATACATGACCATCACGATAAACTCTTACTTCAAGCCAATCAGATAACGCATTTACAACACTAGCTCCAACACCGTGAAGACCACCAGAAACCTTGTAACCTCCACCGCCAAATTTACCACCAGCGTGCAATACAGTAAAAATAGTTTCAATTGTAGATAAACCAGTCTTTTCATTCATTCCAGTCGGCATACCACGTCCGTCATCCTTGACTGTAATAACATTTCCCTTTTCAATCTCTACTTCAATATCATCACAGTAACCAGCCAAAGCCTCATCCACTGCATTGTCGACAATTTCCCAAACAAGATGATGAAGTCCTGCTTCATTCGTATTTCCTATGTACATTCCAGGACGTTTACGAACAGCTTCCAAGCCCTCTAAGACTTGAATATCACTATCACCATAATGTTCCTTCTTATCACTATTCATGTTCACTCTCCTCCACTACACTCCCTTGTTCAATATGAATTGTTTTATAAGAAAATTTTTTCAAAGACTTAAAATGATCCAGACTAGTTGTTGTAATAAAAGTCTGATAGTCACATTTTAGCAAAGACAAAATATTTTCTATTTTCTCTTGATCCAATTCACTAAACAAATCGTCTAAAATTAAAATAGGATAAGTCCCAGTTTTCTCTTTAAATATCTCTAATTCACTAAATTTATAAGAAATAATGGCATTTTTTTGTTGCCCTTCACTCCCATATTCTTTCAAATCTTTACCATCTAATAAAAATTTCAAATCATCCGTATGAATTCCAACATTCGTTTTACCAAACATCATATCTTTTTCTAAATTTTTCTGATACATCGCAAGAATTTCTTCCTTATTTTTACAATCATAATCACTAAGATAACGTATTTCTAACTTGCCTACTCCAGCGATTTTTTTGTAAATTGTATCAATATACTCATTAATAGCCGAAACAAACTCTAATCGCTTCTGATACAAATAAATACCATAATCCACTAATTTTTCAGTCAAAATATTCAAATACGATGAATTCTCATTGTGATGTTGAAACATTTGCTTTAAATAAGCATTTCTCTGCTTTAATATCTTATTATAATTATTTAAATAACGAAGATATTCTACGGTAACCAAAGAAATAGAAATATTTAAATTCTTTCGCCTGGTACTTGGTGTATCTTTAATAAACCTTAAATCATCTGGATGAAACAACACTACAGTAATTTTAGAAATATAATCACTTACTCTAGACACTTTATTATTATTAATCTTCACTTTTTTACCATCTTTTGATAAAAAAACTTGATAATTCGTTTTAAAGCGGTTATAAACATTTCCCTCGACCTTACATAATGAAGCATGAAGAGAGATTAATGTTTTTTCGCTTGCCAAACGAAAACTACGTGTCACAGCAAGAACATAAATTCCTTCTACTAAATTTGTCTTTCCAGAGCCATTTTTTCCATAAATAATATTAAGTGACGGATGAAAAGATAAATTTAATTTGGAATAATTTCTAAAATTCAACAACTTTAAAAATTCAATTTTCATAATAATGCCCCTTAATTTTGATTTACAGAAAAAATATAGGTACGGAAGTACACCTATACCTACAATCATTATATCACAAAAAAAGCTTATTTAAAACGTTTTTTTGAAGTTTTTCGCCCTCTTAAAGTACTTTCCAATCTTGTAGCTCTAAGAATTTGATTATCGATAATTCCATAAGAATATTTAAGGTACACTTTTTGCTGATTTTCAAATTCGATAACCAAAAAATTATTTTCCATATAGTAATTGTGGATATGTTTTAGACTTATCCACACACTGTCATGATAACGACTAGAAGAAGTAGGAAAAAAAATCATTTCTTTTGATTCTTCCACTATAATAGGCGCTTTATAATTTACTCCTATCATATCTTGAGTTCCTTTTCTTCTTCCATCCAAAGTACTTCCAAAATAAAGACAACTATCTTCCATAATAGCAGTAGTGCCCTTATTCACATAAAATACACTATCTGTTTCATAAATTTTTGAACAATGTTCGTTAATAGGTAATACAGCCATTGTTTCTTCATTAATTTCGTAATTTTCCAAACAAATCCCCCCTAAATAATGAAAATTGACTATAGAATAGCATAGAAAACTAGAAAAAAATGTCGAAAAAAATAGCTTTTCAGCTATTAATAAGTTTTAATTGGTAAAATAAGTTGAATTAAAGACTCATCCGTCAAAGACTTAAGCACAATAGGTTTTACATCATTATTAAGAAGAATCAAAATATCTTCATCTTTAATTGTTTTTAAAGCATCCATCATATATTTTGCACTGAAAGAAATATCAATATTAGACTTTTCATCAGTATCAATAGAAACTCTTTCTTCCGTTTTACCAATTTCAGAAGCATAAGAATTAATAATCATTTCTTTATTTTCAACTTTCATCTTAATAATATTCTTATCTTTTCCTTGCGTAAGAAGGGCTGCTCTATCAACGGCTCCCATAAATTCACTTTTCTTAGTTTGTACTATAATTTCAAATTCTGTTGGAATTAAATTTGAAGTATTTGGATAACTTCCTGACAAAATATTTGTTTGAAACTTCAAGTTCTTATATTCAAATAAGACACGATTATTAAATACATTGATAGAAACAATATCATCATCTACTAAAATATGTTCTAATTCAATAATATTCTTTCCTGGAATAACAATATTAACATCCTCTTGAACAGGTTGATCTAATTTAATATTTTTCTTAGCCAAACGATAAGAATCAGTCGCGATAACTTCTAAATAATCTCCATTAATTTTAATATTTAAACCAGTTAAAATAGGTCTCAATTCTTGATTAGAAATCGCAAAACTAGTTTGATTAATAAGTTCTTTTAAAACATCTCCTTTAATAGTAATAGGGTCTTTATGACTTAAAAGCTTAATACTAGGATATTCACTAGGATCTAAACAATTTAAATTATATTGATTAAAATCAGAATAAATCTTAATCTTTAAACTATCTTGCATTTCAAATTGAATAACATCACTAGGCATCTTTCTAATAATATCTAAAATATACTTACTACTAATAATAATAGTCCCAGTACTTTCAATATTCTTAATAAGTTTACTATCTATAAAAGACTCAATAGTAAGCTCACTATCACTAGCCATTAATGTTAAACCCTCTTCTTTTAATTCAAATTTAATACCATTTAATACTGGTATAACATTTTTTGTACTAATTCCTCTAACAACATTATTTAAATTTTCTAATAATATACTTTTATCAATTGCAAATTTCATAATTCTACCCTCTTTCTTTATTATTTATATATATTATTAATATTATTAATACGGTGGATAATGTGGATAACTTTAAGTATTCCTTATAAATACTACATCCATTGTCGAATTTTGTCGTGGATAACTATTCACATTTCAAAAAGTTACGCACATTACATCTTATTTTGTATCTCTTTAATCTGATTTGCTACCATAGGATTCTCCTTAATATCCATAGCTATTTTATCACAAGCGTGGATAACTGTCGAATGGTCTCGTCCACCAAACTCAAGCCCTATTCGATTTAAGTTTTCCTCCGTAAGTTGTCGTGATAAATACATCGCAATTTGTCTTGGATAAGCAATATCTGCACTTCTTCTCTTTCCTTTTAAGTCATCTACTGTAATTTTAAAGTAATCAGCTACTGCTTTTTGAATTCCCTCAATACTATTAGTTTTATAGATATTGTGATTAACGTAATCTCCAAGTGCTTCAATTGCAAAATTTAAGTCGACTTTCTCTGGAACAATCATTGCTGTATAGGCCATTAGCCGGTTCAGCGCTCCCTCTAAGAATCGAACATCATTTTGACAATTATTCGCGATATATTCAATAACATTTTCATCAATTCTAGTCGAAATTGTCATATTTTTAAGCTTAGCTCTGATAATTTTACAACGCAAATCAAAGTCCGGTGGATAAATATCTACAGGAAGTCCCCACATAAACCGACTTCTAAGTCTTTCTTCTAACAATTTCAAGTCATCAGGACTCCGATCAGAACTAATAATAATCTGTTTATTTGCTTGATGTAAGGCATTGAAAGTGTGGAAAAATTCTTGCTGAGTCTTTTCAGCACCGACAAGATACTGAATATCATCAATAATTAATACGTCTACTTCCCTATATTTCTTTTTAAAATTAGCCGCACTTTGAATATTATTCTTATTATCACTATTTATAATGTTGATGTATTCATCTTTGAACATTTCACTTGTTGTGTATAACACCTTTTTTTTCGAGTGTTCTACTATATAATTGCCTATCGCATGCATTAAATGAGTTTTTCCTAGTCCACTCTTTCCGTAGATAAATAAAGGGTTATGCACTTTTCCCGGTTGCTCAGCAACAATCATTCCAGCCGTTTTAGCGAGTCGATTAGAATCCCCTACTACATAGTTATTAAAGTTTAATTCAGGAATTAAATTCGTTTCCCATTCTTCATGGGTAGTCTCTACATTATCTACATAAGTAGGAATTGGAGAAAAGTTATCCACATTATCCACATTTTTCTGAACTTCTAATAAATCATCATCAATTTCCTCTTTTAATAAAAATTCAAATTCATAATTATGATTAGATACTTTATAAAAAGCATCATCAATTAAATTATAATAATTAGTTGTAAGAATTCGTTTATGTATTTCCATTGGAACTTGAATATATACTTTATTATCTTTAATCTTAATGAGCTTTAAATCATTAAACCAAGCATGAAAAGAAGCGGAATTTACTTCTGGATAAATTTCATTTAATACCGATTGCCAAAGATCTTTTTCATCCATTAAACCACCCCGCTTCACATTTATCAACATTATTCTACACTTTTTTCTCTCTCTTTCCAAGCACAAATTACCAAAACTTCACTTTTCCACAACTTATCAACATTACAAGCCAGCATAAAACCTACAAAAAAAGCAGTTATCCACATTATCCACAAATTTTTATTCACATCGAAGTGTATAAGTGAAAACTGTGTATAAAAATTATCCACATGATGTGAATATGTGTATAAATGTCGAAATATGTCGATAAAATAAGGAAAAATAAAAGAAACAAAATGTGAATAGTTATAAACAATAAGAATTTAACTGTCCAGATTTCAAGAAAAGATTGACTTTTATAAATATTTAATATTATAATAAGGGAGCTTTAAACGAAGGAGGGATACTATGAAAGTCGGAACTTATCAACCTAATAAGAGAAAAAGAGCAAAGAAACATGGCTTTTTTGCTCGTAAAGAGTCCAATATTTTAAAAAGTAGAAGAAAAAAAGGTCGTAAAAGACTTTGCAGTTAAAAAACCACATCTTTTATGTGGCTTTTTTTCATTTATGAAAGGAGTTAATCCATGAAAAGAACAGAAATGATTAAACCTCATCAAGAATTTTCCGAAATTATCCGAAATGAAAGATATTTAAAAAATAAAAACTTTTCTGTATATATAAGGAAAGGGAAATATAGTTATCCACATTTTGGAATAGCAGTTTCAAAAAAATTAGGAAATGCGGTCAATCGAAACAAATTAAAAAGAAGAATGCGGGTTATTTTAGATGAATACAAAAAAGAATTGCCGTTTAACGAGGATTATATTATAATAATGAAAGAAAACACAAAAAATCTTTCTTATCAAGAGTTGCAAGAGAGTTTTCGTGATTTAATGAAGAAAAGGAGAAAAAATGAAACATCAAAATAAAATATTAGCAATGATAGTAATCTGCATCATCTTTTTAACAAGTGGCTGCGGAACAAATGATTACTTGAAAGATGAAAATGGCAATATCATTGTCAATGAAGCGACTGGACAAAGTGTACAAAAAGATATATTATGTCAACCAGCGGCAGATTCAGAACTATATAAAATTTATCAAGACCATGCAGATCAATTATCTGTCAAAGTAGAAGACTTACCACTTTGTAGTGAATTTAGTCTAACATCAAATGAGTACAATGGTTTATGGGAGGCAATATTAGTAAGACCTCTAGCATTAGTAATTTTAAAGTTTGGTTATTTATTTAACAACTTTGGTATTTCCGTTATGTTTGTTGGTTTATTAATTCGTTTAATCTTATTACCGTTCTCACTAAAAAGTATGAGACAAACAAACAACATGCAAAAAGCTCAACCTGAGATTGCAAGAATTGAAAAGAAATATGAAAATAAAACCGACAGTGATTCGATGATGGCAAAAAGCCAAGAAATGATGATGGTTTATCAAAAATATAAAATAAATCCAGTATCAGGTTGCCTAGTTGCATTAATTCAAATTCCTTTATTCTTTGCCTTTTTATCAGCAATCAATAAAGTGCCTGCCATTTTTGAAGGCGAGCTTTTTGGAATGAATTTAGGAATGACTCCATGGAAGGGACTTGGTCAAGGAGAATATATCTACATTGTTTTAATCTTCTTAATTGTCGCAACGACGTATCTATCTTTCAAAAATACAATGAAGAATGGTCAAAACAATGAAATGATGAAACAAATGAATTTCATGTTTATGTTTGTAATTATCAGTATATCAATCGCATCATTTAGCTTACCAACTGCAATTGCCTTTTACTGGATTGTTGTAAATGGATTTGCTGTCGTGCAAAACTATATAATAAAAAAGATTTTGAGTAAAGAAGAACTTGGAACCAAACCAAAGTCTAAAGAAAAAAAATCAAATAAAAAAGTAATAGAAGTAAAACACCAAGAAAAGATAGTTTCAAAAAAAGACTCAAAAGAAAAAAAAGTTAGAAAGAAGTGATAATATGCCAGTAGTTACCGAAGCAAAGACTTTAATTGAAGCCATTGAAAATGCCAAGAATGAATTAAAAACAGAAAAAATCATCTATACAAAAAAAGAAAAAACAAGTGGTAAATTATTTAAATCTACCATGTATGAAGTTACAGCAATTTCAGAGATCGAACTTATGGATGAAATGAAAAAATACTTAAAAGAAATCATTGAAAATATGGGACTTACTGTTCAATTTGAAAGTTCAAAAAGAGAAGATACCTATGAAATTACTATGTATTCTGATAATAATTCTATCTTAATTGGTAAAAATGGCCAAACATTAAAGGCTTTAGAGACAATGGTTCGCGCAAAAATGAACATAGAATGGAATATATCACCGAAAATAGTTTTAGATGTAGAAAACTATAAAGAAAAAAGAATCGAACACTTAGAAAGATTAGCTATAAGACTTGCCAAAGAAGTTCGAGCAACCAAAGTGGATGCAGTTCTAGATAATATGAATTCCTATGAAAGAAGAATTATTCATAACAAATTATCTAACTTTAAAGGCGTATCCACGGTAAGTGAAGGCGAAGAACCAAACCGTCATGTAATTATAAAAGCAGAGTAATCTGTTTTTTTTTACAAGTATTAAAAATAATGGTATAATACCCGCGAATGGAAGTGGTAACATGGATACAACAATCGCTGCAATTTCAACAAATTCATTAGGTGTTGGAGCAATTAATATTGTGAGATTAAGTGGTCCGGAATCGATTGAAATCGTTAGTAAAATCTTTACAAATAAAAAATTTTCGACTGCCAAATCCCATACAATTCATTATGGTTATATAAAAGATAAAGATACAATCATTGATGAAGTTTTAGTAACACTTATGCGTGCTCCAAAAACTTATACGATGGAAGATGTAGTAGAAATAAATTGCCATGGTGGTTCTATTACCGCAAATAAAATTTTAGAACTGCTTTATACAAACGGAGCAGTCCCAGCAGAACCAGGAGAATTTACCAAAAGAGCATTTTTAAATGGCAGAATTAACTTACTAGAAGCCGAAAGCGTAGAAGATTTACTAGAAGCAAAAAATGAAAATGCCAGAAAATTAGCTTTAAATGGTATCAGTGGTAAAACTACAAAATTAATCCAAGATTTACGCGAAAAAATGGTAAGTCTACTTGCCAATATCGAAGTAAATATTGATTATCCAGAGTATATCGATGAACTACAAATTACCAAAGAAAACATCACTCCTGTATTAACAGAAATAAAAAATTCTTTACAAAAAATAGTAGAAGAATCTGAAAATGGTAAAAAAATCAAAGAAGGAATTAATATAGCTATTATTGGTCGACCAAATGTTGGGAAATCTTCACTTTTAAATGCTTTATTAGAAGAAGATAAAGCTATTGTAACTGATATTTCAGGAACAACAAGAGACATTGTCGAAGGGACAATCCAATACAAAGGAATTAATTTAAACTTTATTGATACTGCCGGTATCCGTGAAACTGAAGACATTGTCGAAAAAATAGGAGTAGAAAAAAGCAAAAAAATTCAAGAAAGTTCAGATATAACAATTCTAGTATTAAACAACAATGAACTATTAACTGAAGAAGACAAAGAATTATTAAAGAAAGTAGAACAAGAAAAGGGAGTAATCTTTATCAATAAAATAGATTTAACTTCTAAATTACCAGAATTAAAAACAACAAAAAAAATAATCAAAGGTAGTACTGTAAAAAATGTAGGACTAGAAGAATTAAAAGAAGAAATACTAAGTGAATTTTCCCTAGAAGATATGAGCTATAAAGATTTAACTTATCTATTTAATACAAGACAAATTTCTTTAGCAAAACAGGCTCTTCAAAACATAAACCATGTAATAGAAGAAAACAAAAAAGACATTCCTGTCGACATGCTAGCAATAGAAATTCGCCAGTCTTGGGAGTATTTAGGTCAAATTATCGGTGAAGCCTATGAAGACGAATTAGTAGATAACATATTTAAAAGATTTTGTTTAGGAAAGTAGGAGACTATGATACGTTTAGCAAAAAAAGAAGATTTAGATATTATTATGCCAGAAATACAAAAAGTAAAAGAAGAGATGCATGAAAGTGGCAATCCACAATGGGGCTATACTCCAGAAGAGTATCCTTCAAAAGAAGATTTTTTAGAAGATATTGCAAACAATTCATTATATGTATTTGAAGAAAATGCCCAAATAAAAGGATTAGTGTGTATCAAAGAAGATACGGAATATGAGTATGACCCTTATATCCAAAATTCTCATGAAAGAGCATTCGTTCTCCATCGGATGGCTGTATTTTTAGATTATCGTGGAGAACATATTAGCCAAAAACTTTTTAAGTATGCAGATGATCTTGCAAAAGAAAATCATATTTCATTACTAAAAGCAGATACAGAAGCACAAAATCAAAAAATGAATGCCATATTAAAGAGATTACAATATGAATTCAAAGGGGAGTTTACTCCTAATTATCCTGGAAAATATAACTATTATGAAAAAAGAATTGAGGTGAACAAATGAAATACGAAGTAATTGTTGTTGGTGGTGGACACGCAGGAATTGAAGCGAGTCACATCGCAGCCTTTAAAGGACATAAAACACTACTTATCACAATGAATAAAAAAAATATTGGAGATATGCCATGTAATCCATCAATTGGCGGGACTGCTAAAGGGATAATCGTAAGAGAAATCGATGCTTTAGGAGGAATTATGGGGCGTATTGCAGACATATCTCACTTTCAAATTAAAATGCTAAATAACTCAAAAGGTCCAGCAGTTCGTTCCTTACGTGCTCAAGCAGACAAAACAACTTATCCAAAAAATATGCAAAACGAACTAGAAAATACACCCAATTTAAGTATACTAGAAGCAACAGTGGAAGATTTAATTATCGATGGAGAAACAGTAAAAGGTGTCATCTTAGCAAATGGTGAGAAAATATATGCCGATGCAGTGATACTAACAACCGGAACATACTTAAAAGCAAACATTTTAATTGGTGCAGAAAATACACCGTCTGGACCGCATGGCGAAGCACGTAGTAATCATTTAAGCGATAACTTAAAAAAATATGGATTTACCATTCAAAGACTAAAAACAGGAACACCACAGAGAATAAAAGCATCATCTATTGACTTTTCTAAAATGACTCCAGAATATGGCGATGATACATACTGGACATTCTCCTTTGATAATCCTCCTGCTTACAAAATCAATGAACAACAAAAATGTTATCTAATTTATACAAATGAAAACACTCATAAAATCATTTTAGATAACTTAGACAAATCTGCTATGTATGGTGGATACGTTACCGGTGTAGGACCAAGATATTGTCCAAGTATTGAAGACAAACTAGTAAGATTTAAAGATAAAGAAAGACACCAATTATTTTTAGAACCAGAAAGCCTTTATTATGACGAATGGTATTTACAAGGATTTTCTACGTCTATGCCTCGTGACATTCAAGAACGTATGGTTCATAGTTTAAGTGGCCTAGAAAACGCAGTGATTTCAAAATATGCCTATGCCATTGAATATGATGCGATAGACCCTTTACAAATAATGCCATCACTAGAAACAAAAGTAATAAAAAATTTATTTACAGCTGGTCAAATTAATGGGACAAGTGGCTATGAAGAAGCAGCTGGCCAAGGCTTAATCGCAGGTATTAATGCGAGTCTAAAACTAGAACAAAAAGAACCTCTCATTCTAAAAAGAAATGATGCCTACATTGGAGTTTTAATCGATGACTTAGTAACAAAAGGAACCGCGGAACCGTATCGAATGCTTACATCACGTGCAGAATTTCGTTTAATTCTTCGCCATGACAATGCGGATTTAAGACTTAGAGAATACGCTCATAAAGTTGGAAGTATTACGAATAAGCAATACCAAAACTATTTAGATAGAGTTACCAAATTAAAAGAAGGAGAAGCATATTTACAAGAAACAAAATGCAAAATAACTCCAGAAGTCAAAGAAATATTTATAGAAAACCAAAAAGAAGTTCCAAATGCAACCGAGTCTTTATATAATCTATTAAAAAGACCAGAAATTACTATGAATTTTCTAGAAAAAATAGTAGAAATTCCACTAGATAACCAAACCAAAGAGGAATTAGAAATTCAAATAAAATATGAGGGATATATCAAAAAGACTTATAAAGAAGTTGAAAAAATGAAAAAGCTCGAAGAAAAAATAATTCCTCAAGATATTGACTATAAAAAGGTAAAAAATTTAGCGTCAGAAGCTCGTCAAAAACTAGAAAAAATTAGACCAATTTCTGTTGGACAAGCTGCCAGAATTAGTGGAGTAAATCCTTCTGATATAGCAATATTAAGTGTTTATTTAAAGAAAGAGTATGGGAAAGATGAATAAAGAAGAATTAAAAAGTTATGTAAAGGAATTAGGAATAGAACTAACCGAAGAAATGTTACAAAAACTAAACGATTATGCAGACTTTCTACTTGAATACAATACACACACAAACTTAACAGCAATAAAAACAAAAGAAGAAGTGTATCTAAAACATTTCTATGATTCTTTAACTTTAACTAAAATCGCTAATTTAAAAGAAGGAACTTTGCTAGATGTTGGAACTGGAGCAGGCTTTCCTGGGCTTGTTTTAGCTATAGTATTTCCTAATCTAGAAGTGACATTACTAGATAGCAATAACAAAAAAATTACATTTCTAAACGAATGCATTGCCAAATTACAAATAAAAAATGCTCATACAGTGTACAGTAGAGCAGAGGATTATACCAAAGTTCATCGTGAGTCTTTTGATTTTGTAACCTCAAGAGCAGTGGCAAACTT
>ERZ1643251.1244-NODE-1244-length-29859-cov-29.477654_pt1 | contig 29859 bp, 44 predicted proteins | sample MGYA00579261_ERZ1643251 | MGnify/ENA primary metagenome ERZ1643251 (study PRJEB29033, sample SAMEA4952267) | chicken gut metagenome | biome: Broiler Chicken; feature: Gastrointestinal Tract; material: Caecum | place: Ireland | collected 2018 | study: Broiler... | reverse complement strand
CTTGCAAAACCCGTGCAAATATGGTATAATTAAAATGAATAGCAAGGAGAGAAAAATCTGGTATTGCTGTCCGATCTGCGGGCAAAAACTTTGCCGAATTGATGCGGACAGTGAGGCAAAAAACATCTACATATTGTGCAAACACTGTCGGCGCGAAGTATGCGTAACAGTTTGAGCCTGAGCCTTTGAGCCTGAGCCGTTTGATTTTGGATACTCATTGAGAGTACCCGATTTCAGACGGCTCTTTTTGTTTATCTGACATCTCCTGTTTTTATAGATTGTTCATTGGAACACCTCCTTTCTACCCGCTGCTGCACCGGGCAATGCAGCGCCTTTCCCCCTGGGGCAACAGCAGGGGGATTTTGAGGGAATAAAATGCTAAATTTCGAGAATTTAAATAAAATGAATTTTGCTGGGGTACCTCCTTATGGTATCCCGGAAATTAGGCCGGAGAAAATTGAGATTAGTAAAATAGAGTGGATACCTTTTAATTTTGCAAAAACTGCAAAGAACAGACAAAAAAAAGGAATCCACTTTTTTGTAGATGATTACCAATTTGTACGACTTTGGAATACCCCGGAAAAGTACATAAACCTTTTGAGCCAATTTGCTGCAGTTTGCACACCGGATTTTTCGCAGTACACTGATATGCCGGTAGCCATGCGGATCTATAATCACTACCGCAAACATTGGCTGGGCGCATATTGGCAGGCACATGGGATAAAAGTCATCCCGACAATATGCTGGTCAGACCCGGAAAGCTATGCCTATTGCTTTGATGGGGAGCCGGTGGGATCGTCAGTAGCAATATCCAGTGTGGGGACGCAAAGCAATGCGGAATCGAAACAATTGTTTGACCAGGGCTGCCGGGAGGCAATCAAGCGCTTGGACCCCGTACAAATCCTGTGGTACGGGACGTGCCCGAAAGAGTTTGATTGGAATGTTGTAAAAATAAAAACGATGCAAGAACATGTAAGAGAGAGGTGCAAAGATGGGCGGTAGAGGAGGAGCGTCGACAAGAGGCTCGGAAAGCTTTTATTCCCCGCAATTATCAGGCAGCGAAAAGCAAGTGGCGTGGGCAAGGGATATTTTGCGTGAACCATACACGAACGCAGGTTATAGCGCAAACAGCTATGAAAGAATAAACAGAGAGGCAAAGGGGAATTCGAGAAGCGGATGGGCACAAGATGCGGCTGCTTATCGGTCTGCGCAAAAGACATACAATGAGCAGATAAAGCTAATGGAAAAGCGTTTCGGTGGAACGATACCGGCGAAAACAATAATAGATCGCAGATTTTCGTTCAAGGGAGCTATGGAAGACATAATACGCAAAGAGCTGGACAAGCGAGGTCGCAATCCACTAAAGAGATAAAGGAGGGCAGAGCACGGATGAATATGCGAAAACTGATGTACAAGTTGCAGACCGCGCTCTGTCTGCGTGGAGATAAAGTCAAGATCAACCAATTCCAGACGTGGTCGGAGCAGGGCCAGCGCATGGTGACAAAGTATGTATTGTCTGCCACTCGCAAGGTCGGGGATACCGAAAAGACCGTCACGCTGCTGCAGACCTATAAAGCGTCGGAGGTTGTGCAAAAGCTGGCGGAGCTGTATGGCGGTGACAGCGCGTGAAATTAACCAAAAAGCAAAAAGATTTTTGTGAATATTACCTGCAAACCGGGAACGCGACAGAGGCAGCGAGGAAAGCGGGATACAGTCAAAACAGCGCGAAATCAATCGGGCAGCAAAACTTGACTAAACTAGCCATATCCGAATATATTGAATCCCGCCGGGCGGAAATGGACAAGTGTCTAATCGCCGATACCGATGAAGTGCTGAAATTTTACTCCTCGGTAATGCGGGGAGAAGTTAAGGATCAATTTGGTCTGGAAGCGTCGCTGTCAGACCGGCTCAAGGCTGGAGACAGCTTGATGAAGCGTTTCGCGGCGGCGGGGTATAAGTCGACAACCGAGCGCACTGATGACCCGCTGACCAAGTCGCTGATCGAGGAGGCACAGAGATTGGAGGGGGAGGACAATGCCGATTAGCCAAAAGCAAAGGCAGATCATGGCCTTTCCCTTTACACATTTTGATGCCCTCATCGCAGACGGCGCGATTCGGTCGGGTAAGACCTCGTTTATGATGCTCGCTTTTGTGGATGATGCAATGCGCCGGTACAATGGTCAGCGGTTTGCGATCTGCGGCAAGACGGTGGATTCGACCGTCAAAAACATCGTCGTGCCCTATTTGGGCGTCACATGGGCGCAGGACAAATATAACCTGAGCTGGCGGCGTGCTGACAAGGTGCTGCTGGTATCGGACGGAAAGCACCAGAACATCTTTGAGGTGTTTGGCGGAAAAGATGAGAGCAGCTTTAGCTTGATTCAGGGCCGCACCCTTGCGGGTGTATTGTTTGATGAGGTGGCGCTGCAGCCGCGCTCCTTTGTGGAGCAAGCGCTTGCCCGCTGCAGCGTGGAGGGCAGCCGGTTCTGGTTTAACTGCAACCCCGAGTCACCGAAACACTGGTTTTACGAGGAGTGGGTTAAAAAGCCTGAAAAGCACAACGCCTTGCACCTGCACTTTGAACTGGACGACAACCCAGCTCTCACCGAGGAGATCAAGGCGCGCTACCGCTCCATGTACAGCGGCGTGTTTTACGACCGGTACATTTTGGGTAAGTGGGTGGCGGCTGACGGCATCATCTATCCGCAATTTGACGAGGCAAAGCACGTTGTCAAATCAAAGCCGCGCGATTATGCAAAGTATTATGTTTCCATCGACTACGGCACCCACAACCCAACGAGCATGGGCCTTTGGGGCCTGTACAATCGCAAGTGGTACCGGGTAGCGGACAGCTACTTTGACAGCGTCAAGCAGATGCGGCAGCGCACGGATGAGGAGCATTACAGAGAGTTGCACAACCTGATTACCGACAACACCGGCGGCAAAAAGCCGGTTGCGGTGATTGTGGACCCGTCGGCGGCGAGCCTTATCGAGTGCATCAAGCGGCATGGAGAGTATCGTGTGCGGCAGGCGGATAATGATGTGTTAAGCGGGATCGCCAACGTCTCCACCGAGCTTAATGCAGGCAGGCTGCTGTTTTGCGATTGCTGCCATGAGATATTTGACGAATTTTTGTCCTACATTTGGGATCAAAAGGCGGCAGAACGCGGCGAGGACAAGCCGGTCAAGCAGTACGACCACGCGATGGATGACATGAGATATTTTGTGCAGACAGTGCTCTATAAAAACAAGGGTCTGCGGATTGGAGGGATGTAAATGGAACTAGAACAGGCGCGGGAGTATATCCGCAAGGCGCAGCGGGAATTTGCCGAATGGCACAAGCGCGTCGAGGTGAGTGAGCGATATTACGCCAACGATAGCGACATCAAGCGTACAGGCGCAGCGGCCATCGATGCGGTCAACAATTACCTCAAGGAGCTGGGCATTAACCCTCTGCGATCGGCAGACAACCGCATCCCGACCAATTGGCATGAGATTATGACGGTCCAAAAGGTGGCTTACCTTTTTACCTATCCGCCGATTTTCACGGTTGGACAGGATGACGAGCTGTCAAAAGAGGTCAAAAAGACGCTGGGAGACGAATACAAAAAGGTGATGACTGACCTTGCAACCTATGCGACCAACGGCGGCAAGGCGTGGCTACAGTATTGGGTTGACACTAGCGGCAAGTTTCGGATGGCGGCGCTGCGGGCAGATGAGTGCGTCAAATTTACCGACCCGATGGACATCTCCCGACCAATGATTGCACTGGTCCGCCGGTATACCCTGGAGGACAGCCTGGGGCAGCAGATCCCGCACTATCAGGTGTGGGACAAGGATAGTGTGCTCTACCTCAAGGGCGGGCAGCTGGAAGCGGAGGAGCTGATGATCGACGGTGAACCGGTGACAGGTTTGCCAAATGATTTTGACGAGATTCCATTTATCGAATTTTGTAACAACGACAAAGAACAGGGCGATTTGCCGAAATACAAAGAGTTGATCGACATGTACGACAAGGTCATCTCCGGTTTTGCCAACGATCTGGATGACATTCAGGAAATTGTCTGGGTGCTCAAGGATTACACCGGCGAAAATGAGCAGACAATCAGCATCCCCCAGCGGGATGAGGAGGGCAATATCCTCTACGACGAGGACGGCGACCCGCGCTTAAAGCAGGTCAACAAACCTATCAACCTCCTGCAGCAGATCAAGGCGCAGAAATATGTCACCGTAGACGAAAACGGCGGGCTGGACAAGCTGTCCATCGAAATCCCGCATGAGGCCAGAGATGCGGCACTGACCATCCTGCAAAAGCAGATATACATATCCGGCATGGGCGTCGACCCGAACCCAGAACGCACCGGGCAGGCAACCGGGGCCTATGTGGATCACCTGTACAGCCTGCTCGAACTCAAAGCGGGCATGATGCAGGCACAGTTTGAGGCGGCGCTCAATAAGTTAGTGCGCGCCATCCTCGCACACCTTGGCAGGACTGATGACCTGACCATCGAGCAGACATGGACCCGCAACAAGCCCAAAGTCGACAATGAGATTGTTGAGCGGCTTAACTCCACCCCATCCACCGTTATGTCGGACTACACCAAGCGCCGCAAGCACCCGGACATCGATGACCCGGATGCAGAGGATGAGTTTGTTAAAAAGGAGCAGGAGGAGGCGCTGCAGAACATGATGGACAGCTTTGGACAACCGCAAGAGGTAGGCAATGAGCAGTAACTACTGGGAGCAGCGCGCGGCGGAGAGCGTCAGACGCTATGAAAAGGCAGTCAATAACCGTCTCAAAGAAATGGTGGCAGCCTTTGAGCAGGCCAAAAAGGACCTGACTGCGCAAATCTATGCCTTTTATGGACGGTATGCCAATAACAATGAGATCACGCTGGCAGAAGCCAAAAAGGCGCTGAGTCGCAAGGAGTTGGCAGAATTTAAGGGCAATCTCGCAGAGTTTGAGGCATTGGCCCGCAACAGTATCGGAACGTTTAATCTTGAGTTGGAAAACATCTCAACAAAAGTGCGGCTGACCCGGCTGGATGCGCTGCTGGTACAGGTCGACGCCACGCTGCAGGAGCTATACCAGCAGCAGCGGGAGAGCATCAACCGGACAGTAGAGGACGTGGCAGTCGAAGAATACTACCATACCCAATACGATATATCAAAATCCACCGAGCGGGTCTTTGCCTTTGCGCAGCTGCCAAAGGGATTTGTTGAGCAGGTGCTTGCTGAGCCGGTGGAGGGGTTGGACATCTCATCCAGGCTATGGCGACAGGATGCGGACGTAGGCTTTAAAATCCGCCAGACCCTTAACCGCATGTTCACCGAGGGGCGGCCTCCGCAGGATTTTGCGGAGGAGTTGGGCAAGATGATCGGCGCGGTGCAGGTGGACAAGGACGGCAACGTCACCGGAAGCGGCAAAAAGTATGAGGCTTACCGGCTGCTCTACAATGAGAGCGCATACGCCACCGGGCAGGCGCGGCTGCAAACCTATCTGGAGACCGGCGTGCCCTATTATGAGATCACCGCAACGCTGGACACAAGGACAACCCCGACTTGCCGCTCGCTGGATGGCTGCATCTTTTCTGCCACTAAGGGCGGGGATGTGCCGGAACAGTACAAAAAGGCTGGCAGCGAGTATCAGCGCGCCGCCTATGATACCAGCCGGGTGATTGTGGGGGTCAATTATCCACCTTTTCACGTAAATTGTCGTACAGTGGCAACCCCCTATTATGAGGACACCGACCGCAGCATGATGACCCGCGCAGCCCGCGATGCGGACGGCAATCCGATCACCGTCCCGGCAGATATGACCTATCGGGAATGGTACAAAAAATACATAAAAGATAGACAATAACCGCGAAGAATAGCGGTGAAGATAGACAGCCGAACCCCAAAGAACCGGGGCCGAAGAAAAGGAGACTGAAAACATGGCACTTACACGCAAATACCTAAAGGCGATGGGGCTTGAGGATGATAAAATCGATCAGATTATCGAGGCACATACGGAGATCACCACCGCGATTAAAGCAGACGCCGACCGATATAAGGCCGACGCCGAAAAGCTCTCCGAAGTACAGGCGGAGCTTGATAGCTTAAAAGCCATGAAGGACGATGGCTTGCAGGCTAAAGTGGATCAGCTCACAGCAGAGCTGACAGAAGAAAAAGCAGGACGCAAAAAAGACCGGCAGGAGGCAACCATCCGTCAGGAATTAACCGCGATGGGCGCGCAGGATGTCGATTATCTGCTCTACAAGCTGGGGGATACCTCTGAACTATTTGATGAGGATGGGCAACTGAAAGACAAGGACGCTTTTGCCGAAAAGACAAAGGCAGACTACCCGAACCAGTTTAAGGCAGAGTCGACCAAATCCAAAGGAACCCCACCGCCGCCAGCAGGCGACCGAGGGGAACCGCACGCAACCAGCCTCCGGGAAGCGATCCTGCAGCAGATGAACCAGAACAAATAAAGGAGAGATATTATGCCAGTAACGCTTGCACAGGCAAAACTGAATGTCCAGACCGATCTGGACGCATACGTCATTGACGAATTTAGAAAATCGAGCTTCCTGCTCGACAATATGCCGTTTCACGACGCTGTCAGCCCAACCGGCGGCGGTGCAACCCCGACCTATGGTTATACCCGCCTGATTACCCAGCCGACCGCAGCATTTAGGGCGATCAATCAGGAGTACACCCCGAGCGAGGTCAAAAAACAGCGATATACCGTAGACCTCAAGGTTTTCGGCGGATCGTTCGAGGTTGACCGCGTCATCTCTGACATGGGCGGCATTGTGGATGAGGTCCAGCTGCAAATGGAGCAGAAAATCAAGGCAGCGGGCGCACTGTTTAACGACAAGGTCATCAACGGCAACAGCGCCACCGACGCAAAAGAGTTTGATGGCCTGGATGTAGCTTTGACCGGTAGCGACACCGAATTTAACAAGACTACCGCCATCGACCTGTCCACCTCTGCTACCATCGACACCAACTACAAGGCATTTGTTGACATGATGGATGAATTTATGTCGCTGCTCAACGGTACCCCGTCCTTTATCGCGGGCAATACCAAGCTCATCAACAAGATTAAGGCTATCGCCCGCCGCGTCGGCCAGTACCAGATGACCCAGAACGACCTGGGACAGACAATCAGCACATATGGTGGCATCCCACTGGTAGACCTGGGCGCAAAACCGGGCTCCAATGATCCGGTCGTCAGCATCAACGGCAGCGGAGAAACCTCTCTGTATGCAGCGCGCTTTGACCTGATGGACGGTTTCCACGGAGTTAGCATGAATGGTCAGCCGATCATCCGCACCTGGCTGCCAGACTTTTCCACCGCCGGCGCAGTCAAGCGCGGCGAGGTTGAGATGGTCGCAGCGGTCGCGCTCAAGGCGACCAAGGGCGCGGCAGTATTCCGCAAAATCAAAGTTCAGTAAGGAGGTGGCCGCATGAAATACAAAGACACAAAATGGACCGGCGGCACTCCAATTAATGGGGAAATGCTGTCTGCCAACGGTATCTATACCGGGCAGCAGAAGGGCACCCCGATGCAGGGCAAGGACGAGACGGCGGCCAATGCTGACGCCTACTATACCGAGCATGAGACAATCCACTTTGGCACCATCATGCAGGACGCCGAGGACACCAACGCTCCGCAGCCGCTCTATGAGGTATATTATGACCTCAACGGCGCGGTGGGCACCGTGCCCGCAAGCCAAAGCCAAAGTGATTTTGGAGCAAGCATCACCCTTTCCGCCGCGCCGACCATCACGAACTATCCGGGAGACAATGATAGTTTCAAAGAATGGAACGAAAGCCCTGACGGAAAAGGGACTACCCATGCTGCAAGCTCGAGTTTTGCCCCAAAGAAAGACACCAAGCTCTATGCCATCTACCAAAAGAGCGCGTAAAGGAGGCATAGATTGTGATTATCAAGGCACCAAACCCAATCACCGGATTGCATGTCTCGCTGCAATTTCGCGACGGCGTGGCGCGCACCGATGACCCGTGGCTCATCCAGTGGTTTCGGGAGCACGGCTACCGGCTTGAGGAGGAGACAAGCCACCCGGAGGAGGACCAAAATGCAGGCAGAGCAAAAGTACGCAATCGTAAAGATCATATCGCTGTATAATCTGCCGGAGGAGCAGCAGGAGGCGGCAATCGGATTTGTCCCATACGCCGCTCAGCTGCTATTGACCTATCTGGGACGGCTGGACCTGCCGCGACCGCTCTATTCCATCGTGGCGCAGCTAGCAGTCGCCCAGCAGGTGGCGTCCGGGCTGATGAGCGAGGTAAGCTCATCCAGCTCGGAGAGCGGCAGCAGCTCTACCACCGAGGCGGGTGTCAAGTCGATCACCCAGGGCAGCACGACGGTCTCATTTTCCACCGCTGGGGAGCAACAGCAGAGCGCGGCATCTACCGCCAACAGCTCCAAGGTGGCGATCAGCCCTCAGCAGGTGCTGGAGGAAAACAAAGCCTACTTGTCCCGCTTCCGCCGGGGGGTGGTGCTGCCGTGAACCTGACACAGGCTTATGCGGCGGCGCGCGACCTGCTCAAGCCCCTGTATGTGGACAGCGCGGATGTGGCCCGCAGCGTCAAAGATGGCAATGTCGTGGGCTGGCAGACGGTGCACACCGGCATCGCCTGCCACCTGTCCCCGAATAGCATCCCTGTGCTCAATCAGGGAGAGCAGATCGCGACCGCTCCCAGCGACTACACTGTATTTTGCCTGCCGGACGAGGACATCCGCGAGGGCGACCGGCTCACCATCACCCACCTGGGAGAGGCGGCAGAATATGATGTCGGCACCGTCCACCTCTATGAGATCAACCGGGTGTGCAAGTGCAAAAGGCGGGGGATTGTATGAGCGTTTATTTTCAGAATTTCGACGGATTTTTGCAAAAACTTAAAGAGCTAGACGCAGATTGCGATAAGGCCGCGCGCAACGTGGTCAATCGCATGGTCAATGAGGGCATGGCCGAAACGATGAAAGAAACGCCGGTGGATACAGGCTATCTGCGCGAGAACTGGCAATCCCGCCCGGCCAGAAAACGCGGAAACGGATATTCTGGCAGTTATTCGAACAATGTATTTTATGGGCTATATGTCAATTACGGACACCGCCTTGTACGCAACGGAAAAACAGTCGGATATGTCCCGGGTTTTTTTATGCTGGAGGCGGGGCAAGAACACGTTAGCCGAAACTATCAGCGGTGGATGGACACCGAAATCAAAAATATCAAACAGAAAGGGGGATGGTGATGCAGCTGAACGCCAATATCCAGATCGACCAATATCTGGCCGACAAAATCGAGGCAAACGACCTCAACTGTGTGGACTGCTTTAAGCTGGCTGCGGCAGAACACCTTGCGGGACTTTTTCCCGCTCTGCCGGTCTATCTTGTCCCCCAACAGCAGACGAATCCGATCAGGCAGCTGCCACCGGCTCTTTTTGTGCAGGTGTTTGACCTGCACCGGGAAAAGCGGCTGGGGACCCGCGCAGAGTGGGCGCTTGCGGTCAATGTCGCTTACATAAGCGTCGACAAAAACGCCGAGAGCGAGCAGCAGGACGCCGCTGTGCGCATTATGGACGCAATCGAGCACATCCCACCGCTGGAGGGGATGGAATATCCTTACACCATCTACTCCTCGGACAGCAAGACGGCAGACGGCATCGTCAATATCACCGGCACCTTGACCGTATGGGAGCGCCGCACCGACGACGCACCGATCATCGAAGTGGCCGACACCAACATCTACATCAAGGAGGGAAAGACAAATGGCTGTAGTTAAGCAAGTATTGCCGGGCGTATATGCGCAGGTAATTGCGGGCGACCGGGAGGCAGCTCTTTCAGCGCGCGGCACTGTGGCAATGGCGCTTGACCTTGACTGGGGCGAGCAATTTACCACCCTGCTGCGCGGAAACGATACTGTAGCACCGCTCGGATATGACCTGACCGACCCGCACATCAAGCTCATCAATGAGGTGATGCAAAATGCAGGGACCCTGCTGCTGTATCGTCTCAACGCCACCGCCGGACAGCCTGCGCAGGCGACCCTTGCAACCGGCATCACCGCAAAGGCGATCCACAACGGCGCGCGGGGCAATGACATCAAGGTTACTGTCACCCCGGACGAGGATCTATTTATCATCCGCACCTATCTGGGCACCCGTGAAATGGACGCCCAGGCGGTCAGCACACCGGCCGACTTTGTAGCAAACTCTTACATCTCCATCGAGGGCACCGGAACGCTGGAGGCAAAGACTGTTGCCCTGACCGGCGGCAGCAGCGGTGATGCAACTGGCGCAGATGGATACGACGCGTTTTTCGACGAAATTCAGAAGCATGAATTTAACATCCTGTGTTATCCCGGCACCGATACCATCATCAAGGGCAAATTTGTCACCTTTGTGGACAAACTGGCAGACGCTGGTATCTATACGCAGGTGGTGCTTAATGCCCCGGCATCCAGTGGCACCAACATCATCAACAACACCGTCGGGGGGAAAACAGCCCAGTATGAGCTGACAGCAGCGGAGGCTTGCGCCACCATGGCGGGTATCCAGGCGGGGTGCGGCATCGAGCAGAGCGCAACCTATTACACGGTATCTCACTGGACTGGGGTCAATCCAAAGCTCGACCGGTGGCAGCAGCAGACCAGAACCCAGGCGGGCGAAATCCTGTTTGTTGAAAAACAGGGCCGTGTCTGCGTACTGTACGACATAAACACACTGACCACCTTTGACACCGATCATCCGGCAGATTGGGCCAAAAACCTTGTGGTGCGCACCTTAAATGCTATCGTCTCTGATCTGACAAAGATGCTAGAGGAAAAGGTGGTCGGCAAAATCCGCAACTCTAAAAATGGGCGCAATCAGATTAAGGCAATGTGTGTCAAACTAATTGATGAAAACTATCAGGACCCCGGTTATATTGAGGATTTTGAGGCGGAGGACGTCACCGTGGAGTGCATGGGGGACACCGAGCGCGACAGCGTCAAGGTAACTGCCGGCGTGCGTGTCGTAGATACCGCCGACAAGATCTATCTGACCGTTATCTCGTTGTAAAGGAGGGAAATTAAATGGCCAAAGAGAGACTGAAAAATATCCCGTCCGGCAATGACGGTGACGGCTATTGCATGGTGGGCGGGGAGATGCTCAATGTCTTTAAAATCCGCAAAATCTCCCCGAAACTGACCGGCGAGGTAGAAAAAGGCAACTTTTTAAACGAGCGCATGAGCCAGCACGCTTTGCGCCGGGTGGAGGGCACCTTTTCGATTACTTACTGCCCAACCTCGCATTTTGTTAAAATGATTAAGCAATGGGTCGAGACCGGCGTATATCCAGACATCACCATCCAGTATTACAACGAGATCAACGACGTGCATGGGCGCGGGGAATATCAGCTGCGCTTTTGCATCATCAACGATCTGGAGATGGGCATGCTGGATGATGAGAGCGTCGCTGCGATCACCCATACCAGCGACGGCAGTTTCGACGAATTTGACATTATCAGCGAAATGCACTAAGGAGAAACAACATGAAAAATCTGAAAAACTTTTTGCACCCGAAACGCCGTGAAAACTGCAGGTTTGTGCTGTCTGATGCTTTCGTTGATGATGTCGGTAAGCCTCTGGAGTGGGAGATGCGACAGGTGAGCGCTGACGAGGGCGTGGAGATCGCCAAAGAGACCGAGGGCTTAACCAACACCGAGGTCATGGCCTATTATATTGCACAGTCGCTGGTAGTGCCAAACCTCAAAGACGCTGAACTGGTTAAAGCAATGGCTGAAGAACACAACGGGAAAATCATGAAGCCGCATGAAATCCTACGCGCTCTTGTGACCGACGGAGAATTTTCCAAGCTCATCCGCATCTGGAACGAGCACAACCAGGCAACGGTCAAATTTGGCGACCTAGTAGAAGAAGCAAAAAACTGATTGAGCAGGGCGACGACCTCTTTGCGCAGTTGGCGCACGCCGCCCTGCAAAATCATAACATCCTGCCGGAAACCTATTATCTGCTGTCGGTGCGGGACAAGGCGTTTATCGCGGCTTCCGATGCTGTAGCAGCGGAGAAAAGAAAACCATAAAAAAGGAGCGTGATCGGATTGCCGCAGGAATTACGGGCTGTATTTACAATTGCAGATGACGGCAGCGTCACGCTAAAAACGCTGGCGGTCGGAGTACAAAAGGTTAAGGACAACCTAAAACAGGCTGGAACTGCCGCCGACCAATTTGGCGACACGGCAGCATCGGCAGCCAACGATGCACGCAAAGGGCAAGAACGGTTAAATAACAGTGTGCAGCGAACAGAGGATTATTATAAGCAGGCAGGGGCAGCGGCAAGGGGCGCTGCCAGCGCGGGAAGAACAGCCGGGCTTTCGGGCACTGGCTCCGGCACCGGAATTGAGGATATCGATCCCGACCGGCAAAGCCCTTTCCCGACCTGGACCACTCAGGCCCTAGACTTTGCGGCAGCAGGCCTGGCAGCCAAAAAGGCGTGGGACGGCACAATGAGCGCGATTAACCTGTCTGCGATGCAGCAGGTACAGGAGACCACCTTCCAGGCGCTGCTCAACAGCCAGGAGGCAGGCTCTGCGCTATACGATTATGTTTCCGCTTATGCCCGTACCTCTGCGCTGGGCCGCGAGGACATCGCCAACGCGGTGACCGCTTACAGCGCCTACACCAAGGACATTGACCAGCTGGAGCAGCTCATCAAGATGACCGAGCGCCTATACGCCAAGGACCCGACACAGGGAGCCAGCGGCGCGGTATTTGCGATGCGCGAACTGTTGTCCGGCGACACAATGAGCATCAAGGACCGCTTTAACATGAGCGGGTTTTCGGGCGAAACTATCCGAAACTTTGCAAATACTGGAGATATTGAGGGCCTGCTCAGCTATGTGGACGCGCAATTTAATAAGTTCGGCGCGACACAGGCAGTTGTGGATGCAAACTTTGACAACCTGACGACACAGACCAACATCTTTGCCTCCAACCTCCAGACCGCCATCGCGGAGAGCGCCACCCCGGCGATGGAGACGCTGTCCGGCACGATGCAGCAGCTCAATGAGGACATGGATGCGGGCAAATTCCAACCCTTTATCAACCTCATGACAAATGGCATGCAGATGATTGCCAGCGCGGCGGCGTGGGCCGGGGAAAACCTCAATTGGTTACTGCCGATTGTGGTCGGATTGGTCAGCGCGTTTGTCATCTACAAGGGCGTGACGCTGGCTGCAGCGGCAGGACAGGCCATCTTTGCGGCGGCCACCTCGCTGATGACCGGAAACATCATCGGCACTGTGGCGGCCCTGCTGGCGCTGGTAGGCGGGATGACGGCGGTTGCGGCGGTGAGTGATTCGGTCGCCGCGCAGACCACCGCAGACCTGGAATCGGTCAAAAAGCAATACGCCGACATCCAAAAGGGCCTGCCGGAAACGACCGCTGGGGCCACCGTACCGGTCGAAGTGTCCAACACCGCCCCGATCTCGGTCAAGGGTGAGGTGGAAATTGAGGAGGAAAACCTCAAATATATGCTGGACATCCAGGGGCAGAAATGGCTGGCGAAGTTTTCTACCGCCACGCTGGCCCCACAGCTTGTCTTTAACGGCACAACCATCGAAAAGACGGCTGATTTTGACGAATTTGCCCAGGTGGCGCTGGACAGCCTGCAAAATGCGGTCGACACAACCGCCGCAGGCGTGTACACATAAGGGAGGTGACAGCGGATGCAGTACGACGTCTATTTGGACGACATCTTTTTCTACGGCGTGACCGACTTTTCTTTTTCGGGCGACCGGGAGCTGGTGGTCTATAACGGCATCGGGCTGGGCTATTTTCCCAAAGCGGACGACCCTAACCTGCGCACATGGTCCTGGACCTGCGAGCTGCAGGAGAGGGCAGAGCACTACCATGACAATAACTTTCGCAAAGCGTCTGAAATCTTCCGGCTGCTCGAAAATCTCAAGAGCAGCAAGGACCCGTCCCGCCTGGTGGTCAAGGGTGAGAGCAAGAGCCTGTCTGAGCAGGTGCTGCTGGAGGGGTACACCTACAAGGAGCTGTACAACGGCGTGTATCAGGTGGCGGTCAACGTCACTGAGTACAAAGAGGCGGCGGTGCGCACCACCACCATCCCCGAAATCCCGAGGCCGGGGAAAATACCGGTTGAACAGGTCATTGAGGTGCAAGACGATGAAACCGCCTACGACAAAGTGCCGGAAGCCGAAGAATCCTGGAGCGATAGCAGCGACACAAACACAATGCACGGTACTGTCCACGATCCGGTCAACGGTGTGTATATCGATGTAGCTACCGGCCAGGAGACTACCGACATTGTGGATTCTGACGGAGATAAACAATTGATTTGGGTGGGCGACCGCAACGAACACACCTATATCAACAACATTACCGGGGAGGCCCAAACAGCGGGAGAACTGCACATTGACTGGGGCGGCATTAAGGATTGGTTATTTGGGGACAGTCAGCTGGGCCAAGCATTGGATGCAATCAGTGATGGCTATGACAGCTTTGCGGAGCATATGGGATGGCGTGATGGATGGGACAAGCCGGGACAGGCGTAAGGGGTGCAGAAATGGAAGAAAAAGGCAAGCTTCTAGTAATGGACAACGAGGCGGGCGGCGTCTTTGACCTTTCCGACGTAGCGGGCGACGTTAAATTGCAGCACGTCTGGAACGACGGGGCGAGCACTTTCACCTTTACCTATCCCCGGCAGGGCGGGCGGCGGTTTGCCAACGGCTCGACGGTCACATTTCAGTACGACGGGGCCAATATGTTCTATGGCTATCTGCAAAAGACCAGCGGCGACCGGACAAGCTATAAGGCCACCTGCAACGACCAGTTGCGGTATTTTAAGCCCAAAAACACCATCTTACGCAAGGAAATGCCGCTGTCAGACTGGATCAATCAGGTGGCAGCGGCGGTATCGGACAACGACCGCATTCGGCTGGGGAGCATCGACAGCACTGCGGTCAACCTCTCCAAAAAGCTGTTTGACAGCAAGAGCCACCTGGATATGCTCTATGACGCCATCGAGGAAAATTTGGGGCTGAATGGTTACTGGTACACCCTGTACGATGACTATGGCGCGCTGGCACTGCGGGACACGCTGGACTTGCGGCTGCCGCTGGTGATCGGAGATGAGAGCCTTTGCACCGATTTTGACTACGAGAAAAGCATTGAATCGGACGATGTGGCAAATTACATCAAGCTCGCAAAGGACAACGAGGAAGCAGGCGTGCGAGAGGTATATGTAGCGCAGGACAGCGCGAACATAAGCCGGTGGGGTAAAATCATGTACTTTGAAAAAGTCACCACCGACCGCAATGAAGCGCAGATGCAGCAGTTGGCGCAGATGCTACTGGTGCTCAAAAACAAAGAGGCTCAAACCTTAAAGCTCGACGCCATCGGAGACACGCGAGTGCGGGCGGGCAGCGGCATCAAGGTGGAGCTGGCCGCCGAAAACCTCAACGCATGGATGGTGGTGGACAGCGTGACACACACCTTCACAAGCTCGCAGCACACCATGAGCATGAATTTGAGATGGGGAGAGTGGACATAGTGGCGCTTGAGGATTTTGGCAAGCGATTAAACAAAATGGTCAAGCAGATTGTCCGGGATTATGTGGACAATCAGAATATGTCCGATACCGTCTATGCGACGTGGACGGGAGAAGGGCTGAAAATCGATAACAAACCGGTCGAAATTGACAAGGATTTTGTGGAAATTCCCGAACACCTCAAAAAATACAAGGTCAAGGTATCCTTTGACCTGACGCAGGAGGAGCTTGACAACCAGGTGTTGATTATCAAAAAATCGGGGGAAAAGGTGGAGTTGTCAAGGCTGAAATTTGACAAAATTCCGATGGAAATCGAATACGACAAAATGGAAGCGGGGCAGCGGTATCTGGTGCAGCAGAAACAGGGAGCGCAGACCTATGTTATTATCGACCGCATCCCGGAGGAAGAATCATGAGTGTATTGCAATCTTATCAGGCCATGCCGGACAAGCGTCCAACCAGTGTGACCTACCAGCTGGACCTAAAAACTAAGCGGCTGGGCCGCAGGATGTGCCAGTCGGTGGAGGCCATCAATCAGGCAATCTTTCTGGCGCTGTCGGTCGAACGGTTTAATTACAAAATCTATCCTCCTGACTACGGCGTGGAGCTGGAGGAGCTGATCGGCAAGCGGCGCAGCTATGTGGAGGCGGACATCGAGCGGCGCATCAATGAGGCGCTGATGCAGGACGACCGCATCCTGCGCACCCGAGATTACAGCTTTGCCTTTGACCGCGAATCGTTGGAGGTGCAATGCACGGCGGACACCATCTTTGGCTCTGTGCCGCTCACAAGGAGGTTTACAATTGGCGACAGTACAAATATTAGATGACGGCTGGCGGTATGCCGACCTTATCAAATCAATGCTGACGCTGGTCCCGGACGATGTGGACAAGCGCGTCGGCTCGATCATGTACAACACCCTTTCGCCGACGGCTTATTTTCTGGCGCGACAGAACTATATGCTGGGCTTTTTGATGGGCCTGCAGCTTTTTGCCGACACCGCAACAGGGGACTGGCTGGACAGGGTCACAAACGACTTTGGCATCAACCGCGAGCTTGCCACCCAGGCGCTGCGGCAGATCAACACCTTTGACACCGACAACAACCCCTATGACGTGCCCATCGGCACCCGGTTTGCCATCGACGAGGTGACCTTTACTTTAACCGAGAAGATCGGGACGGGTCAATATCAGGCACTATGCGACCAATACGGCACCATCGGCAACTGGCCGCGCGAAACGCTGCTTCCGGTGGACAACATCGGCGGCAACTTTGGCTATGCGCAGCTGGTCAGCGACCCCATCATCCCGGCGCGGGACGATGAGACCGATGACAGCCTGCGGGAGCGGTTTTATTTGTATGTCCGGGCCAAGCCCTACGGCGGCAATAAGGCTGACTATAAGCTCAAGGTTATGGAGATTGCGGGTGTCGGCGATGTAGCTGTGTTCGGTGCCCCGGTCATGGGTCCGGGGCAGGTGGGCATCATCATCACCGACGACCTGGGCAACCCGGCCAGCGAGGAGCTGATCGAGCGGGTCAAGGACGTGGTCAAGGAGGAGGGTGACGGCATCGCCCCTATCGGACACAAGCCAAGTGTCAAAACGGTGACCGAACGCAATATTGATGTGACGGCAACCCTCAAATTGAGAGACGGCGCACAATTTGAGCTGATAAAGCCCAAGGTCGAGGCGGCGCTCAAGACCTATATCGAGGGGACCGACTTTGAGGAGGACACCATCTACTACAGCAAGGTCATCGCGGCCATCCTCGACGCAGATTTGAGCATCCGCGACGCCACCGACGTGACGCTGGACGGCACGACAAGCAATGTCACCCTCTATAAGACCTTTGACCTGTTCCAGGTCCCGCGGGTGGGCACGGTCACTTTGGAGGAGGCGGAGACGATTGTCTAAATTTTACGACGTCAAGGCCGACTACCTGGGAAGCCTGCCGGAAATTTTGCGAGATATCGAAGAGATGCAGCTCTTTGCGAACATCATCAACCCCTACCTGGACGCGCTCAACGGCAAAATCCGCAAGCTGACCGACAACAAGACTGTCACCTATGCGGACGCAGACGGCATTGCACGCTGGGAGGAAATTTTGGGCGTCTCTCCCCCCATCGGGGCCACGCTGGAGGACCGGCGCAACGCCTGTCTTGCCAAGCTGCGGGCACAGGGCGTCATCAACCTTACGACGCTGCGCAACGTGGTGGAGGCTTATCTGGGCGTGCCGGTGGATATTGAAATGTGGTGGGACGCAGAAAATCTCACCTGGCAGCAAGTGCGGGAACAGTACAAAACCTGGAAAAACGTGGGCCGCAAACGGTGGGGCGATTTCCATCGGACAGCGGAACCCTATGTGATCTATATCTACTACCGGGGCACCAACAAGATCCCCGACCTGTCCCCGCTGTACGAAATGCTCTATGAGATGATCCCGGCCAACCTCATCATCAAGGTGCTGTACAAGTACCAGACATGGGGCGAGGTCAACGACCAATACGACCATTGGAGCGAGCTGCGCGGCCAGAGCTGGGGCATCATCCGACTGGGCAATCGAACGCTATAAGGAGGAAATATGGAAACATCAAAGTATATGAAACTGAACATCATGGGCGAAAGCGACGACGCCGACATCACTAAGGTGGCGGAAAACTTTAACAAGATCGACGAGGCGGCGGAACTGTGGTCCAACTTTGGCAACACCGGTACAGTGCTGGAAACCGAAAGCGACTTTCAGATCGCGAACGAGTTTCCGGTGCCTGATGACGAAAACGCCATCTTTGCGATCACCGTCAAAATGCCCCGCGCCTTTGCCGAGGGGGATACCATCACAGTGGCGGGCATCGCCTACAACCTCTATCAGGGCACCGATCCGGCTTTAAGTGAAGCGTGGAAGGCAGGCGAGGTTGTGACTATCAACTTTGACAAGACTTCTCGCCGGTGTTGGGCTTCTGCTGGCGGCGGCGCACCGCGACCGCTCCCGGCGCAGGTCAGCAACATGGCGGCGAGCGTACCGGAGAGCGACACACCATCCATTGTTTTTACCTGGACAAATCCCGTTGACGAAAACTTTGCGGGCATGGTGCTGATTGTCAAGGAGGGCAGCGCGCCAAACGGCATTACCGACGGCGTGCAGATCTATAAGGGCACCGGTACCACCGCCACCTACTCGGACGGATTGCAATGGGATCACACCTACTTTGGACGCGGCTTTGCGTATAACAGCCAAAACAAGTACCAGATGGACGCCACCGGTGCAATTGCATCTGCGACCCCATCCAATATCCCCGATCAGGTCAGCAATGTGGAGCTTGTGGGCAATAAGGGCAGCGCAACCCTGACCTGGACAAACCCGACCAATTTAAGTTACAGCGTCACCAAGGTCATCCAGAAAATCGACAGCGACCCGGAAAGCCCAACCGACGGCACCGAGGTCTACAGCGGCACCGGCACAACTGTGACGGTCAACAACCTGCAGGACAGCATCAACTATCATTTTGGCATCTTTGCGCTGAGCGAGGACGGCCAATACAAACCGCCTGTCACCAAGACATACACCCCGCAGATTTGGCCGAAATACGATTATACAGGTAATCACACATTACTAAAAGATAATGCAGAGCAGGGTTGGTGGAGAATCAAATTTCTTTCTTCCGGTGTCCTCACATGGCTGGATGAGGATGCACAGATTGATGCGTTTTTGGTCGGTGGCGGAGGATCAGGCGGAAGTTTTGCAGGTGGTGGCGGAGGTTACACAGACACTAAAAAGGGGATAAACATAACTAGAAATGAAAGAGCAGAGATTACTATTGGAGCTGGAGGGAATTCCAATAATTCAGGGGGAAAAACCAGCTTTAAAGAATACAGTGTTAACGGTGGGGGATCCCCATATGGTAGCTATCGGGGGGCAAATGGAGGATCCGGTGGTGGCTCTGGTATAGATACAAACAATTCGAGAGCAGGAGACGGAGGAAGTGATGGAGCGTCAGGAGGAAGCGCAGGGAGCTACTCGGGAGGAAGCGGCCAGGGAAGAACCACAAGAGAATTTGGTGAATCTGGTTCAGATTTATATTCTGGCGGAGGTGGTGGAGCGGCTCTTGCCTCTGATGGATATGCATACGGGGGTTCTGGGGGATCAGGAGCGGTACAGCTTGCCCAAAGTGGTTCTTTTACGGGTAATGTGGGCAGTTATGACTATGGCCTTGGAGGTGGCGGAGGCGGATATGGAGGAGGCGGTGGAGGAAGCATCGCTATTGGAAGCGCTGGGTATCGATATGCATCTGGCGCTCAAGGCATCGTCATCATCCGCAACGCCCGAACCTAAAAGGAGGTACATACCATGAGACACGCACTGATTGAGGACGGCAAAGTCGTCAACATCATCGAGATCGACCCACGCAACGCCAGCGACTTTAAGGACGCGGTCACCATCCCGGACGGGGTAGGGGCCGGCATCGGCGACAGCTATCGCGACGGCCGCTTTTACCGATACAATGAGGAAACCCAGCAGGAGGAAGAAATCCTCCCCTATGACCCGATGGCAGCCTATGCGCAGGAGCTGCAAAACTATCAGACCGAGCTTGCACAGCTCACGGTCGATACCGACTATCGTTTGTTAATGCTCGAATTTCAGAGCATGGCATAAAAATTTTATTTTTTAGGAGGTAAGTTTATGGCAACTTACGAAATGATCAAAACTCTCATCACTCTGGACAAAGCAAAAGGCACACTCAACAAAGAAACATGGCAGGCAAAACTGGACGTGTTCTTGATGTTCAACCGCATTGATGCAGACCAGTATCAGGAACTTGTTGAGTTGATGGGCGCAGAGAAATAATGCTCTTTCAAGCTCATCCATGTGTCAGAGCGGCACAGCACAGATGGGTGCTTTCCTTCAAGCCGGACACCCCCCAACCTTTGGGGGGTGGCGGCGGGGGATGGGCACCTCGGGGCGCATTATATCACAGGCGACCTTGTACGCAAGGACGGTGTTGTCTGGGAGGCCAAAAAGGACATGATCCCCTGCGTTTGGGAGCGGACCGAGGGGAATGAGTGGAAATTAAGGAGTGATTTGTCTTGATTGTATCAGGCACCAACCTAACAATGACCCGTGGAGACAGCGAGTGCTTAGAGGTAACAATCAGCGGATATGAGCTGCAGCCGGGGGACAAGCTGGAGATGACGGTGCGTCCCTATGTAGGCGGCAAGATTTTGTTACACAAGGAAATCACCGAGTTTGAGGGGAACATAGTGGATATACCTATTTGGCCAGAGGATACACAATCGCTCAGCTTTGGGGTATATGTCTACGATTTGCAGCTTACCTTTGCGGGCGGTGCAGTCAAGACGATTGTAAAACCGTCCCGCTTTACAGTTGCGCAGGAGGTGACTTATGACTACTAAGATGGATGTAAGGGTACCGACACTTGACCCTTGCCCGCAAATCAACGTAACAATTGAGGGGGCAGGCAGCCCCGGCAAGGATGGCGCACAAGGCCCACGGGGAGAACCCGGGCCGGAGGGACCGATGGGGCCGGAGGGGCCGCAGGGGCCAAAAGGGGGCAAGGGTGACACCGGCGAAACCGGGCCGATGGGGCCGCAAGGGCCAATAGGGCCGCAGGGTGAGCCGGGGCCGCAGGGAATCCAAGGGCCGCAAGGGCCGCAGGGTGAAAGGGGCGAAACCGGCCCGCAGGGGCCTCAAGGGCTTAAAGGTGACACCGGTCCTCAGGGTGCGCCGGGAGAGCAAGGCCCGGCAGGTCCGCAAGGGGAGCAAGGACCTATCGGGCCGCAAGGGCCTAAGGGTGGCCCGGGGTTAGGTGTCCCGGCACCAACCGCGCAGGACGCAGGAAAAGTCCCAATGGTAAACGAATCGGGCGACGGGTATGAGCTGAATAAGGTCGCGGTAGACGCTTACACTAAGGCAGAGAGCGATGCGCGCTATGCGCCGATTGCTGCCGCGATACGGCCAACGGTGACAGGGGAGACAATCAGCGTCAATGACAGCGTGGAGTGGCCTTTACAGGGCTTGACCCTATACGGCAAGAGCACGCAGGACGGGACACCAACGCCGGACAACCCTATCCCGATTGTGAGCGCGGGAGATGGCGGTACGATCACAGTGACAGTATCGGATGGCGCGGATCAGTCTCAGACATTGCCTGTGTCTACCCCTAACGGCCTCCTCGGAATCCCTGTAACCAGCGGGGGAAACTACACCGACGCGGACGGTCAGCAATGGGTTTGTGATGAGGTTGATTTTGCGAGGGGTAAATATATACAGCATGTAAACAAATTTGTTTTTAGGGATACTATGTACGCACAAAAAGAGTTATATGGAGATGTAAAAGGTTTTGGGTTCAGTACTTATTCTGATAGTAATTTGGGCTTACCGTATGGAATAAGTAATTGCGGCAAAATAATCATGAGAGGGCAAGGGATTTACGGGGATATTTTTATACAGGAGAATGGCTGGACAATTGTTTGTGACCCCGATTTTTTGCACTGGGCTGATGTAACCACCTTTAAGCTCTGGGCAAATAACAAATTAACGATCTTTTATGCGTTAAATAATGCGACAGAAACCGACCTCACCCCCGAACAATTACAAGCCTATGCGGCGCTAAAGACATATGCTCCCCGCACAACAATCCAGACCGATAGCACACCGGCGGCGGGGCTGGCTGTCCGATATGTGGCAGACGCACAAAAATACATTGACAACAAGCTCAACACCATTAACACACGGCTTTTGGAGGTAAAGACAAATGTATGATGTAATTAGGGATGTTATCAACACGCAGCGTTATGTGCTGGCCGATATGCTGCACAAGATTGATACGCTTTGGGCGCAGGGAGATCTTGACGATGAGCAGCGTACAGAGTTGATTGCACTGGCGCGGGATAAAGCAGACATGGCGCAAGAAGTTAACGTGTTGGCAAGGCTGGAAGAGCTGGAACAGCGTGTAAGAGCGTTGGAGACCGGCAGTACAGAGCCGGGGGAAGCATATCCGGATTATGTGGTGGGCAAGTGGTATTACAATGGCGACAAGATCACCTTTGAGGGTGGCAAATATCAGTGTATTGCGCCGGATGGGGTTGTGTGCGCGTGGTCGCCAACAGAGTATCCGACATATTGGGAGCTGGTAGGCTAATGACCAATGAGGAGTTATTGCGAGAGGTACAGCAGATCGCTAGCACGCAGATAACACCCCGCAGGACAAAACGTGGAATTTTTGGCAAAATCATTGTGCTGCTGTGCCTGCTGTCAGGGCTAGGGGTGTGCGCCGCTTATTTTGGCTTTTGCTGGGTGAGCGGCACCGCGCCCAGCGAGGCGATTGTGGCGGCGATGCTGGCGTACACCTATGGGGAGCTGTGGCACTGCCGCAAGATCAAGGAGAGTAAAAATAAGGACGGTGATAAGTAGTGTACAAAATCGTACAAAAGAGCACGGCCAACCAGTCGAGCCGGGGAAATTACAAGCCCTGCCTGATTGTCTGGCACATCGCGGACGGTACATATAATGGGACAATCGGGTGGGAACAAAATCCCGCCAGTCAGGTGTCGAGCCACTTTGTGCTTGGCCAAAATGGTGAGGTCACCCAAATGGTGCCGCTGGACAAGGCGGCGTGGACACAGGGAGTTGTTAATCGACCAACCCACCCATACGTCAAGGCACACAGCGGGGTCAACCCGAATCTCTATTGTGTGTCCATCGAGTGTGAGGGCAAATGGAGCGAGACGCATGGGGCGCTGACGGACAAGCAGCTGCAGGCGGCGGCGTGGCTGACCTGCCACATTGTAGAGGAGATTGACCGCATCTATGGCATCGAGATCCCGATTGACCGCGATCACATGATCGGACACTATGAGATTAACCCCGTCACCCGGCCGCACTGTCCGGGAGAGGATTTCCCCTTTGACCGGCTGATTGCGCTGGCAAGAGGAGAGGATGCGGAGCCGGTGCAGGATGAGACAGTGAGCCTACCTTATACAGTACAGTGCGGGGCGTTTGCAAGCGCTGACAACGCCAACGCGCTCAGGGACAATCTGTCCGCGCGCGGGTATTATTGCTACCTAACTGACCATCTGGGCACGCTGCGGGTGTGCGTGGGCAAGTTTGCGACCAAAGAGGAGGCGGCAAAGACCGCCAGCGACCTTAACCGCAAGGGCTTTGCGGGATTTGTGACGACAATTTAAGGGGGATATGAGTATGATTGATATTACCGAGATTGTAGTGGCAGTGCTGGGACTGCTGGGACTGATTGTGACCACTGTACTGGTGCCGTGGATCAAGAGCAAGATGACCAACGAGCAGTGGCAGATGATTGTCAACTATGCCTATGCGGGTGTGCAGGCGGCAGAGATTATTTTTAACGCGCAGGGCCAGGGTGAGGCCAAATTTGAGTGGGTGGCCGACTATATTGAGCAGCAGTGTGCTGCGCATGGCATCAAGATTGACGGCGATACTATTAAAGTGGTAATCGAAAACGCCTGGAAAGAATTCGGGCTGGACAAGCATGACAAGGAGGCAAAATAATGGCACTCAACGCATATTACGGCAGCAAAAAGGTGCTGGTTTTGGGGCTGGACAACAGCGGACTGGCAAACAAGATCGTCAAAGCGATGCAGGCAATCAACATGGGCGGCGCGACAGCAAAGCAGGCCCCGGCTAATTACTCTGGCTATTATCTGATAAGCGAGATGCAGCCGGACTACACCATCTTTGTGCAGCGATCGGAGGGTTGCCGGGTGCAGCCCTGCCGGGTGGACGGCTGGCCAAAGGAGCGGTTGGGCGTGTACGCCTCCCGCAAAGTTGACAAGAGCCAGGAGGCCAAACATCTGTACAAGCACCCGCTCAAGATGCTGGGGCTTGACCCTTATTTTAACGGCAATTACAAGATTGATTTTGAGGAAGTCAGCGATCTGCCGTGGTTTTGGCAGGATGACAGCCCAATGATTTATCTGCGCGTGCCGGATGTTGAGGGCATCGGGGAGGCGGTGGCGGAAGCTGTAGCCGACTATTTTAAGAGATAATTTGAGGTGATGGGCATGGTGGAGTGGGTAACAAAATACTGGCTGGAGGCGCTGTTTAGTGGCCTGCTGGGCGTCGTAGTATGGGCGGCTAAAAATCTGTGGAGACGGCAAAAGGCCATCGAAAACGGCATCGAGGCGTTGCTGCGGGGACAGCTAGTTAGCTCTTACTATCACTATATTGAGCGCGGCTGGATCACTCTGCACGGGCTGGAGGCGGTAGAAAAGATGTATGCCGAATATCACAGCCTGGGCGGTAACGGTACTGTCACAAAGCTGGTAGAGGATCTGCGCGAGCTGCCGGTGTTGGACAAGGCCAAACAGACAGCAGATTGTGGGCGCGAGTGTCCAAAAAAATAATTTAAAATATTGCGGGCAAACCTCTTGACTTTTGTCTGGCAAAAGTGTTATAATTATGCCAGACAAAAGAAAGGAGGGTAGCGAATGTCTCCAAGAACAGGGAGGCCGACTGATAATCCGAGACCACACAAAATCAGTATCCGTATAAATGACGAAAGCAAAAAAATCCTGGAATCTTATTGTGAACAAGAAAATGTCACAAAAACGGAAGCGATTGAGCGTGGAATAGGAAAATTAAAGGCCGACATAAAAAAATAACGGTCACGCCGCACCGTAGGAAGTAAAGCGTAACCGTTATGGAACAGATGGTCGCCCATCTACAATCTATTATAGCAGATGGGCGGCCCTCTTTCAAGGGAAAGGAGCCAAAATGAACTATTTTAGATTTCATTCCGCCCTGCACCGCACCCGCAAGGCGCAGGCCATCATGGACGAGCTGGACAGCAACTATATGTCCAGAGACAGCATTACACAGACCGATTTTGAGCAGGTAAAACTGCTGTGCGACGCGGTGCGGGACTACCTGCACGGCATCGAGCAGGATTTGTCCGCACTGTAAGACGTGGAGGTGAGCGGATGGCGCGAGCAAGGTTGAGGCTGCCGGACGACCTTGAGCACCTGACCAAGGATCAGATGACAAGGTCCATCGATCAGGCGTGTCTGGGCATCGAGGACACGCTGATCGCGCAGCAATACCTGCTGGACAGACTGCCGCAGGTGGATGTCGCCGCCGAGATTGGATGCGATCGCTCCACCATCTCGCGCCGCTTGCCGTACATCATCGCCAAGGTGCAGGATACCGCGAAAAGACTATACTAACACGACCGGGCCGGGGATAAAACCCCGGCTTTTTTTGCGCACAAAACTGCACACAAGCGCACACAGACACACCCTTTCGCCCCGCAACAAAGAGGCAAAAGAGAGATAATAAAGACAGGGGAAAACGGGAGCACATCCCACCGGCGCGGTACACGTCGCCGGGCCGGCTTCCCCGATTTTGACCAAAAGGACGTGTAAAAATATGGCTTACCCCTATCCACCCTACTCCTACCTGCCGTATATGCAGGGGTACAATCAGCCCGCGCAGCCGATGCAGCAGGCGGCCCCTGCAATACAGCAACCCCCACAGCCATCCATCAAGGTCCGCCCTGTAGCCTCCGAGGAGGAGGCGCGGGGCGTGCCGGTGGAGTTTGATGGCTCGCTCATTTTGCTGCCGGACATGGCACACGGCGCGATCTATTCTAAGCAGCTTAATATGCAGGATGGCTCTGCAATTTTTAGGCGGTACATGATAGATATGCCCGACAGTGCCCCGCAGACAGCGCAGGAACCTATTTTACCTGCTGCCCAGTACGCAACACTCGAACAGCTGCAAGAGCTCAAGGACGAGCTGGACGCGCTGAGAGCGGCAACCGAAAAGCAGGACAAACCAACGACCAATAGGGGAGGCGCAAAAGCATGACAAATCCCATGCAGATGATGATCCAGATGATGCAATCGGGCGCAAACCCGATGCAGTATCTGCAAAATATGGCGGGCCAAAACCCGCAGGCAGTGGCGATGATGCGGCTGATCCAAGGCAAGACGCCGGAGCAGCTGCACACCATCGCGACCAACATGGCCAAAGAGCGGGGGACCACCCTCGACGAGGTCGCCCGGCAGATGGGCATCAAACTGCCGAAATAGAGTGATTGACCACTCCCCCTTATCAGTTGTCGGGTCTTGAGAAAAACCGAGAATCCGAATCAATGCGGCATTGCCGCTTGAAATAATTGATAAAGGAGACTTGATAATGGATAACGAAATGCTTGCCGGTTACGCGCTGGGACAGGACAGCAACAACAATGGCGACTGGGGCATGGGCGGCGGCTGGTGCTGGATGTGGATCATCCTGATGATGGGCATGTTTGGCTGGGGTGGCAACGGCTTTGGCTGGGGCAACAACCGCAACGGCTACGGCCAGTGCGCAACCACCTCTGACGTGTCCGACGCATTTAATTTTAACCAATTAGACAATGGCATCCGTGGTCTGGAGAGAGGCCAGTGCGACAGCACTTATACTCTCAACAATGCGATCATGTCCGGTTTTAACGGCGTCGACAACGCGGTCTGCCAGCTTGGCTATCAGACCCAGCAGGGCATCAACAGCCTTGCATCTCAGATGGCTTCCTGCTGCTGCGACATCAAGGGCGGACAGAAAGATATTGAGTATGCTGTAACCACTCAGGCCAGCGGCATCAACAACGCAATCCAGGGCGTGCGCTATGACATGGCGACCCAGGCTTGCGACACCCGCAACCTGATCCAGACCAGCACCCGCGACATCATCGACGGACAGAACGCATCCACACGCGCTATTCTGGATTTCCTGACCCAGGATAAGATTTCCAGCCTGCAGGCCGAGAACCAGGCGCTCAAATTTGCGGCAAGCCAGAGCGAACAGAATGCTTACATCACCGCAAATCAGGCTGCACAGACCGCCGAGCTGATCCGCAGACTGGGCAGAGATTGCCCGGTACCTGCATACGTTGTGCCTAACCCCAATTGCTGCTATGGCAACGGCTATAACGGCTACAACAATGGCTGCGGCTGTGGCTGCTAGCCTATTATCATCCGGCAGATAGAGCCGTCGATTAAACTATAGGGCGGCTGTCCATTCGGGCGGTCGCCTTATCTTATATGGAGGTATCATTATGAGTTGCAAACCAGTTTGCCAGCTGTGCAAGCATCTGGTTATTAGCCAGGCTGTCACAGATGATGGCGGCAATGTGCTGATTAACCTGCCAGCAGGCACTTACAACAATGGCGAAAAATATTGTATCGTAGTGGCGCAGAGCATCCCAACCACCGCGACCATTGCATCCCCGGTATACATCACCATCGGCACCGGTACCGAGCAGTACCCGCTGACCACCAGCAACTGTGTACAGGTCACTGCCTGCGGCATCCGTGCCCGCACTCGGTACGCTGTCTGCGTCAGCACCAACGCGACCGGCGGTAGCTTTAAGATGTTGGGCCGTCCATGTTGCGCACCGAGCAACAACCTGTCGGGCATTAACGGCACTGCACCGACCACACCAGCAGCATAAGGGGAGGGAAAAAGAATGAATAAAGGGATCACCAAAGCGATGATGCTGTCCAACAGCGGCAAGAACAAGGGCAGCAGAGCGAAAGATAACAATCAGGATTATGGCCGCGACTACAATCGCATGGATCGCGACTACGATAGCCGCGATTATAACCGGATGGGCCGCAATAACAGCGGTTACGATGATGATCGCATGGGCCGCGAAAGCCGTTATGATCGTAGCCGTGAGGATTATCCGCGAGACTATGACCGCATGGGCGGTGGCTACGGCTCCCGTTATGGCCGACGGGAATATGATGACCGTGATATGAGCCAATACGGCAATATGGGCCGCCGGTATGGCCGCGAGGCGGAGGACTATGACGACTACGGCAAGGAGAGCCGCGACCGCATGGGACGGCGCAGAGAGGCCGGTGCACGCTATGAGGACGACGATGACGAGGACGGCGGCGCATATCGGTTTCGGATGGACGGCAAGCTGGACATGGGCAAAGTCGACCATGTTGACAAGCTGACCGCTCCAAAGGCCGAGGAGATCACCCGCAAGATGGTCAATGAGGACGGCAGTAAGGGCGCGCACTGGAACATGGACCAAACCAAGCAAGTGATGGAGCAGCGCGGCATCCAGTGTGATCCGGTCGAGTTTTATATCGCCATTAATATGATGTACTCTGACTATTATCCTGTGGCCAAAAAGCTCAATGTTAACTCAGTAGAATTTTACGCTGATATGGCAAAAGCGTTTTTGGATGACAAGGACGCAGGCAAGGACAAGCTGGCAAAATATTTTGCGTATGTCGTAAAATAGGGCAAAGAAAAGGGAGGCGGAAAACCGTCTCCCTCTTTTTTTTGTTTTGCGGATAACGCTGATATAGCGTTGTTGCATTTATCCACAAATTTGCTAACGTATTTCTACCCGCACTCGCCGAAGCGAGTGACAAAAAAATCGCACAATTAAATTTTTCTATTCACACCTGTAAAACAGGTGACATAAATTATAAACAATTATTTCTACGGCTGTATTATATCAGGGCGTTTGCCGAAATGCAATAGGATATTTTAAAAAAGCTTGATTGATGCAAATTAGAATAAAAATATGCAAAAATATGTTGACAAATGCAATTCGCCATGCTATAATATAATCAAGATAAGAGATACAGATAAGGCAAAACAGAAAGGGCGGTCAATATGACAAAGTACAACAAATCCAACATCATGAGAAACGCTTGGGCGCTTAGAAAATCTGCTAACGTGTCGATGAGCATCGCACTGAAATCCGCTTGGTCGCTGGAAAAAGCCATGATGCAGGCCGAAAAAGAAGCAGCCGCAATCGACTGGAATACCAAAGTGGCTGTTAATGACTGGGTTAAGTACGGCAAAAACCGCACCTATGTAGAGATTAGGGTCTATACAAACGCCTGGAACCGCAAATCCACCTACAAACTGGGTTACGTTGACAATCTGGCGGGCGTATTTGTTGCAGCATAATCAAAGCATAAAGATAAGGAGGTCAAAACAATGACAGCGACAAACCGCGAGGAAATCAAGAAACAATATCGGGAAATGTACATCCGGTTTTTAGGCAAAAAGCCTAGTGAGTACGAGAATTTTTTGGTAATGCTTGACGAATCCTATCCTTATTGGGATGAACTCCAAAAAATGGAGAAAGAGCACCCCGAATTAAAGGATACGTTCTACCAAATCCAAAAAGAAGAAAATATTGCGTACGAGGTCAGAAACAGCACCTTAAAGGGAAGCGAAAAACAAATCGCGTGGGCCGCAGAAA
>ERZ1643251.1243-NODE-1243-length-29862-cov-5.457879_pt1 | contig 29862 bp, 26 predicted proteins | sample MGYA00579261_ERZ1643251 | MGnify/ENA primary metagenome ERZ1643251 (study PRJEB29033, sample SAMEA4952267) | chicken gut metagenome | biome: Broiler Chicken; feature: Gastrointestinal Tract; material: Caecum | place: Ireland | collected 2018 | study: Broiler... | reverse complement strand
TTTTTCTCAGAAGTCTGACGTCCTTTTCTAACTAACTGGTTAAATGTTGGCATTCTTTTTCACCTCCTATGACTTATTCGTTTCCTCACGGGTTATTCCGTAAGGGGCTGCGGATAATTATGTCATTATCCATTTGGGCGCACAAAAAGAACAATGCCCTTTTCTGCACACTAAATCAGTTTATTACGTTTATTTGGGAAAGTCAAGGGATTTTTTGCATTTTATCTCCCTGTTTATTTTTAAGCTTTTTATACACGCTCGCCCTGAACAACGTATACACCACAGAGGTGATGGGAATGAAGATCAACATTCCCACAACGCCCATCAGGCTGCCGCCGATGGTCACTGCCGCCAGCACCCATATGGACGGGAGTCCTACCGAGCTTCCCACCACCTTCGGATAGATCAGATTTCCTTCGATCTGCTGAAGCACAAGGAACATGATCACAAAGATGAGCGCCTTTACCGGGTCTACCATCAGGATCAGGAACGCTCCTACGATACATCCGATAAATGCCCCGAATATGGGAATAAGCGCAGTAAACGCAATAAGTACGCCGACAAGAAGGGCATACGGCATACTGAAAATACTCATTGCGATAAAAAACATCATCCCTAAAATCAGCGCCTCTACGCACTGACCCGTCAGAAAGCTGGAAAATGACTTTGCCGCAAGTGAACACACTTCAAGGCACCACTCCACATTCTTCTCCGGAAGAAACGCATACATTACCTTCTGTACCTGCACACTGAGTTTTTCCTTCTGCAGGAGCACATAGCACGCAAACACAAACGCAATCGCAAACGTCGCCACACCGCTTACAATAGAACCGATGGCAGACATCGTAGAATTGAGCACATTGCCCGCACCGTTCTGGAAGAATGCCACCGCGCTGTCCATCAGTTTTCCCACATCCAGATTTAAGCTGTCAATCCACGCCCGGACCTCGCTGTTGTCGGTGAACAGTTCCTCAAGCGCCCTCTGGGCTTCCGGAATAAATGTCTGAATATTTTTCCCAAGTGAAAGGATCGTCTGTGTCAGTTCCGGTATGACCACAAACATCACAAGAACAACCACCCCGATCACAATGGCAATCGTCAGCACAAGGCTTACCGGACGGGCAATCCTCCGAGCAATCTTCTTGTCCCTCAGACGGCGGTGTCCGAAGATTTTCTTCTCCAGAAACTTCATCGGTACATTTAATACGAAGGCAATCCCCCCGCCAAGCAGAAAGGGAAAAATAATACCGAATGCAAACCCGATCCACTCAAAAAGGATATTATAGTTCCATAAAGCAATCAGAATGATAATTGTAAAAAGGATCAGTTCCTTTATTTTCCGCATATTTTCTTTATCGAGTTTCATAGATGTTTGTTCTCCTTCTGCGCAGCTTTTATCTCATCTTCCGAGACACCCGCAGCGCTCATAATATCCCCCGGACTCATGCCATTTTCCAACATTTGAATGACCAGTGCGCGCCTGCCCTGTTCGATTCCCCGTTCAATTCCCTGCTCAATCCCTTGTTTTATCCCCTGTTTTATCCCTTGCTCTCTCCCCTGTTTTATTCCTTGCTTTATTCCTTGTTCGATTCCTTCCTTTAAACCTTGTTCGATACCCAGTTGTCTGCCTCTCCTCAACTCTCCTCCCATCAGACTGTTATAATCACGCACCGCCTTTTCACGTGCTTCGTACTCAAGCCGCTTGCGTTCATCCGAACTTAGTTTCTCGAGCTCAGAATAGGCCTCTTCTATATAAGGATCTGTCTTTGCCATTTCTCTGAAATCCTCCTTCTTCTTCCCATTAAAGAACCTCATCCACCGGATAATCCCGTCCTCAGCCTGATCTTTCTTTGGCAGCTTCTTGAGTTCTAAAATATGAAGCTCCATCAGATCTGTATAAGGAACTCCTGTCTTCATATCACAGAACAGTATTTTGTGGTAACACCTTTTGTCCTCCGCGTAATGAATAAAATCAAGGATACTTACGTGAATACATTTTTTCAGTTTCTCATAAGGCTCGCCTTTTTTGAGCTGTCCTGCATACATCTTGCTCAAGTAGAACAGAATGCGGTTTGTCCAATAAGCAAAGTTCAGCACCTGCATCTCAAGATCCAACTGCGCGCCATCCTCAAGGAGCACTGCCACATCAAGGATTCCCAGCTTGTCATCGGAATAGTCCTGTTTTAGAGACGCAGGAAGAAGAGTTGTCTCCTGAATCTCCTCCGGATCTTTCCCAAGCACTGCCGCTATAAAGCCCTTTCTCACCTTATCATTCTGCATCAGCTCTTTAAAACAAAAATCTACAGTGGGAAGCATAATAAAATTGTCAGTTACTTTTTCCATATGAGTTCTCCTTTCCTGTGTGAAACAGACTCCACGCAGGAAAAGACCTCTCATCTGCCTCTTATTGTAAACATATCATTTACTCCTGTAAAGGGTAATCGTGTTTTCCTGCAATATTCTGGTAACAGTTTAGCCATACAGTGCGCGGGAAGCACACAGTGCGGTTTTACGAATGGCGCGGACTGAACTGTTACATATTCTGTTTCGTTTTACTTTACTGTTTTTGTGGATGTTCACCTGAATATAGGCACGAAAATATCCCCGCTCCCTCTGCGGTCAAATGAATAAATCCCTGATGGCCAGAACGACCTCTTTTATGTAGGTATAGAATAACACAGCCGGACAAAAGCCGCAACTGTGTTTATAGAAATTTTATTTCCGGCGGCGATTAGGCAGCCATTTAATCCGGGAAAATTTCTTTAATAAAAATATCCGGAAGCGACGCATTATATTTTAGAAGCGCAATGCCCGGTGGAAGAAATTTCACTGTTCAACCTCTTCCGCCGGGAACCGCTTCTTCAAATTCATCGGTCGCTTCCTACCACTTTACAAAACAGAACTGCACCAGAGCAAACAGGCACATACAGATGATCTCTTCCAGTAAACAATCATCTTTTCAGATATCTTCCCCGCCGCGCTGTGCAGCTCTCCGGTCGTTTATTCTCTAACTTCCGTATTATACAACCAGAAAACAGGGCCGATATCGCAAAAGACTTTCCGAGAAGGGACAGGCGCAGTTGGATGACTTCGAAAGGGGATTCTTAGTAAAACTTAAGGTTCTGGATTTGTCCGTTAGGACTTTCGGTGGAATTGTCTGAGCGGATGTGAGTTGTCCACCGAAAGTCCTGCTTTTGGGGTAAATTCAGAACCTCTAGTTTTATTTATTCCCTGTAGCGGAATCTCACCGCGCCTGTCCACTCTCGGAATATGTCTTAGCGATCAGGCCTGTTTGGGTCTGTTTGACTTAGGGAACATTAGTGAATTAATGACCGAATAGCCGCCTTCTATATTTTATATCAGCGCCCACCTTACACAGTCTTTGCTTTTTCTACAAACACTTGGAATGTATCTGTTCCTTTAAGCTCACGGTTTTCTGAAATCACTACATCCTTGTCCGTGATCACATACTCGATGCTTGCTCCTGCTTTAACGACTGTATCCTGCATGAGTACGCAATTCTTTACTTTTGCTCCCTTTTCGATCTTCACGCCGCGGAACAGTACGCTGTTTTCCACTTCGCCTTCAATAATACAGCCGTCGGCAGCCATCACGTTATCAACTTTAGAGCCTGTCATGTACCGTGTCGGGTTATCATCTCTGATCTTCGTGTAAATCTTAGAACCCGTGAAAAGCGCATCCACATTCTCGTCCTTAAGAAGCTTCATGTTCTCCTCGAAATAGCTGCGCATATCGGTGATGCGCGCACAATATCCGTCGAACTTGTACCCCTGCATATTCAATGTCACGAGATGCGGTGAAAGAATGTCTCTCTCATAGAATACATATCCTCTAATAAACGCCTGACTGATCTGATCAATCAGTGTCTCTCTGGCAATCGCGTAGATGTTCATAGAGAAATTCTGCACTCCTGCCGCCTTGGAATTGATCTTAATGTTATTCACACGTGTATTCTCAAGATCAAAAGTATAATAGAGACTCTTTGTGTCTATGCCTGCCTCTGCAAAGCTCTGCGGAAGCTCCTCCTCCGTATACGCCACGGTAATATCCGCTCCGCTTTTGATATGCGCTTCCAGAAATGCAGAAAAGTCAAAATTCACGGCAATATTGGCATCTGCCATTACCACGTATTTCTCTTTTTGTGATTTCAGGAAATCCAGAATACTCGCCAGAGCCTCCACGCGGCCATTATAGATCTTCACTGTCTTTTCCGCAAATGGCGGTACAATGTTAAGGCCTCCGTTTTTCCTGACAAGATCCCATGCGCGTCCCGAACCGAGATGATCCATCAGAGAATGGTAGTTTTTGCGCACGATCACGGAAATGTTGTCAATCCCGCTGCCCACCATCCCGGACAAAACAAAATCAATCATGCGGTAACGACTCGCGAAGGGAATGGAAGCCATCAGACGGTCCGTCACCAGTTCCGGCACAAGATCATCATAACTGTTCGGGAAAATAATTCCCAATGCGTCTACATTTGATTTTACCATTGCTCTTCACCGTCCTTTACATTATTGCTGACCATTGCGTTTGGCCCAATCTTCGCTCCATTTCCGATCGTAACGCCGCTACCTACCGTTGCCACGCCGTTTTCCTCGCCGTCCGGCATTGCGCCTACGACCGCGTTTTCACCGATCACCACATTTTCGGCAACAATACAGTGCTTCACCACTGCGCCCGCCTTGATGGTCGTTCCGCCCATAACAACAGCGTCTTCGACCTCCGCGCCGGGTTCTACCTTAACGCCCGCGAACAGGATGGAATGCTTCACATTTCCGTTGATCCTGCATCCGTCAGTTATCATAGCATTCTCCACAAGCGCGCCCGCGCCAATCTTGTGTCCTGTCATACCGCTGTTTCGGCTGTAGATCTTCCAGTCTTCCTCAAAGAGATCAATGCCGCTGTGCTCCGGATCGAGCACTTCCATGTTTGCCTCCCAGAGCGAGGGAATCGTTCCTACATCCTTCCAATATCCGCTGAAATGATACGCGTACATCCGCCTCTCATCTCTTAGAAGGTTGGGGATGATATTGTTTCCAAAGTCATTTTCAGAATTCGGATCCGCCTCATCCTCAATCAGATATTTTTTCAGGATGTTCCAGTTAAAAATGTAGATACCCATGGATGCCAGATTAGACTTCGGCTCCTTCGGCTTCTCTTGAAACTCCGTGATCTTGTCATTTTCATCCGTCACCATGAGTCCGAAACGTGACGCCTCCTCCCACGGCACTTCCATAACAGCCACGCTGAACTCTGCTTCCTTTTCCTTGTGGAATTTCAAGAAATCGCTATAGTCCTGCTTGCAGATCTGGTCGCCTGACAGAATGATGACATACTCCGGATCGTAGCGGTCAATGAACGAAATGTTCTGGTAAATCGCATTGGCCGTACCCTTATACCAGTCCGAGCCGGATGCCTGCTGGTACGGCGGAAGCACATGTACGCCGCCCTGAAGCCGGTCAAGATCCCACGGCTGTCCGTTTCCTATGTACTCGTTGAGCACGAGCGGCTGATACTGGGTCAGGATACCGACCGTATCGATGCCTGAGTTCACACAGTTCGAAAGCGGAAAATCGATGATACGATATTTCCCGCCAAAGGGAACTGCCGGTTTTGCCAGATTCTGCGTCAGGGCATAGAGCCGTGAGCCTTGTCCTCCGGCAAGAAGCATTGCAATCATTTCTTTTGCCATAATTCTTCCCCTATTCTAAAAATATTTTGCCGCTGTCCACTGTATGATGATAATCAGCCTCCAGCGTCAATAGCCTAATACAAATTGTACTATAAACATCCAGAAAGGTGAAGCGATTTATACAAAAATTACAAAATTTTCCATAAATAGTTCATCTATTTCATTCAGAAGCATTTTTATAAAAATGTACGGAAGCGGAGAAGATTTTGAAATACATTCAACAGTCAGGGAGACGCGCAGTATTGCTTTCCGGCTGTTTAGTTCGGGAGCTTCACATCTGGTAGATTTAAGAAAACGAAATGCTTGAAGAACCTTTCGGAGCGGGTGAAGGAGCTGCCCGGGTGACTTCGGAAGAAGAGTAGTAAAACTTAAGGCTCCGGGTATGTCCCTTAGGACTGCCGATGGAATTGTCTGAACGAAGTGAGTTGTCCATCGGCAGTCCTTGCTTTTCGGACATAACCGGAACCTGCTAGTTTTTCTATCTTCTGTAGCGGAATCCCGGCAGCCATTCATCCGCTCCGAATACGTTTTTAGCAATTCGGTTTTCAGATTCTTCAAGAAGAAGTTCCTGAATTAAACGGCTGCTTATCTGCTCATATCCGCGAAAAATCCCCCTGCCGTCCTGTTGTCCGGGATTGCAGGGGGATTCTCCTATGCTTCTTATTTCTCACTGTAATGATGAGCTTCCTCGAGCATCATATCCTTCACCTTCATCAGTCGGATCTGGGTACTCCTCTCGTTCTCATCCAGCTTCATCGTAATATACTTGATGCTTTCCTCCGTCTCGGGGATGATCACATGCTCCAGCGCGTTGACGCGCCTTCTCGTCTTCTCGATCTCTGCCGCCATGAGCTGGCATGCTTTCTCACACTCTGCCAGCCTGATCATATCAGGCAGTACGTCTGCCAGTGACTTTACCGCCCCGTCCAGATCGCTGGATGTGAAGGCAAAGCCGTAAGAATAGATGTCATTCTCATCAGCAGTCCTTGTTTTATACTCAAAGGTCGGAATGTCAACACTCATGACATTTTTCTCCCCGGCCTCTAAATTCACTTCCTGCTTCGGCGCCATCAGAGCCGTATTAAGAGCGGCCTCTGACATTCCCGCCTTGGCAATGACAAAGTTGCGGTTCGCGGATTTGATACCCGCCTCCACTGTCTTGCGCACTTCCATATTCTCACGGACAAGATCAAGATACTGACGCATGAGCTCATCACGTTTATCCTTTAAGAGCTTGTGACCGCGGATCGCGGTGATCCGTTTCTTTTTCAGACGGGTCAGCTCCATACGGGTAGGATTCACCTGTTTCGCCGCCAAAACGCCACCTCCTTAAATATTCTTCCATACACTTCCATTCGTTGCGCGGCATCTTCCGTCACATGTGCACCGCGGAACTTTTTACACAGTCCGGTCACACAGCTCGATTCCGCTTCGCTTCATCTCGCTGCGGACGCCCGTCAAATGCACGGAGCCGCGATACGGCTTCCATAAGCCAGCTTATGAGCCGTCTCTCTGCTCCATGCGCTTGACCGGACTGTTATGCGTCATAGTATTGGTCGAGATATTTATCGTCGATACGTTTCAGCTCTGTCCTCGGCAGCATCCGCAGCAGCTTCCAGCCGATGTCCAGCGTCTCCTCGATGCCTCTGTCCGCGTTGTATCCCTGTGATACATACTCCTGCTCGAAAGCGTCCGCGAACTTCGCGTACATAAGGTCGATCTCGGTCAGCGCCGCTTCTCCGAGGATGACCATGAGCTCCTTGGCATCTTTGCCTCGCGCATACGCGGCGAAGAGCTGGTTCATGGTATTGGAGTGATCTGCGCGTGTCTTGCCCTCGCCGATACCTTTATCCTTCAGACGGGACAGGGACGGCAGTACGTCGATGGGCGGTGTGACGCCCTTTCTGTAAAGCTCGCGGCTTAAGATGATCTGTCCCTCTGTGATGTAACCGGTCAGGTCAGGGATCGGGTGGGTCTTGTCATCCTCCGGCATGGTCAGGATCGGGATCATGGTGATACTTCCCTTCTTGCCGTTCTGCCTTCCCGCTCTCTCGTAAATTGTTGCAAGGTCTGTGTACATATATCCCGGATATCCACGGCGTCCCGGCACCTCCTTGCGGGCCGCGGACACCTCGCGGAGCGCGTCCGCATAGTTGGTGATGTCTGTCAGGATAACGAGCACGTGCATCTCTTTTTCAAACGCAAGGTACTCTGCCGCAGTCAGCGCCATCTTCGGCGTTGCGATACGCTCGATGGCCGGGTCGTTTGCAAGATTAATGAAGAGCACGGTACGGTCAAGGGCTCCTGTCTGGCGGAAACTCTCGATGAAGAAGTTGGATTCCTCGAAGGTGATACCCATTGCCGCGAATACTACGGCGAAGTTTTCATCTGTGCCAAGCACCTTCGCCTGTCTCGCGATCTGCGCGGCAAGCTGTGCGTGGGGAAGTCCTGACGCGGAGAAGATCGGAAGCTTCTGTCCGCGGACAAGTGTGTTCAGTCCGTCGATGGCGGACACTCCTGTCTGGATGAACTCCTCCGGGTAGCTTCTCGCCGCCGGGTTCATGGGCAGGCCGTTGATGTCCATCCTCGCGTCCGGAAGAATCTCCGGGCCGTCGTCGATGGGGCGTCCCAGTCCGTCGAACACTCGTCCCAGCATATCCTCGGATACGCCCAGCTCCATGCTCCGTCCAAGGAAACGCACCTTGCTGTTGGATAAGTTAATTCCCGTGGAGCTCTCAAAGAGCTGTACGAGCACGTCGTTTCCGTTTACCTCAAGCACCTTACAGCGCCTTGTTTCGCCGTCCGCCAGCTCGATCTCTCCCAGCTCGTCGTATGTCACGCCTTCTACGCCGCGCACAAGCATCAGCGGTCCGGCGACTTCCTGTATGGTTCTGTACTCTTTAGGCATTTACCGTTCCTCCTTTACAAATGCGTTGGCAATCTGAACGCTCAGTTCTTCGTCTACTTTCTTATACTCTTCATCCAATGCGTCCTCGTGAACGTATTTGAAACGTCCAATCTGCTCCCTCACCGGCATGGAGATCAGCTTCTGCAGGGAAGCTCCCTGAGAGAGCGCCTCTGTCGCGCGGTCATAGAACGCGTTTACAAGGAGCATCATCATATGCTGCTTTTTCAGTGATGTATAAGTGTCGATCTCATGGAACGAGTTCTGGTGCAGGAAGTCCTCGCGGATGGAGCGCGCTGCTTCCATTTTCAGGCGGTCGCCCGGTGAAAGCGCGTCCATACCGACCATCTTCACGATCTCTTCCAGCTCAGCCTCTTCCTGTAACAGGGTCATCATCTTCTGACGTCCGCTCATCCAGTCGTCCGCCACCTGACTGTTGAACCATTTCTCCATATCATCCAGATACAGGGAGTAGCTGTTCAGCCAGTTGATCGCCGGGAAATGTCTCTTGTACGCCAGTGCGGAATCCAGTCCCCAGAACACCTTCACAATACGAAGCGTGGCCTGAGACACCGGCTCAGATGTGTCGCCACCCAGCGGAGACACGGCTCCGATTACGGAGAGCGCACCCTCGCGGCCTTCTTTACCGAGGGATGTCACGCGGCCCGCGCGCTCGTAGAACTGCGCCAGACGGCTTCCCAGATATGCCGGGTAACCTTCCTCGCCGGGCATCTCCTCCAGACGTCCCGACATCTCGCGAAGAGCCTCGGCCCAGCGGGATGTGGAGTCTGCCATCAACGCTACGGAGTATCCCATATCACGGAAATACTCTGCGATGGTGATTCCTGTGTAAATGGATGCCTCGCGGGCAGCCACGGGCATATCCGATGTGTTTGCGATAAGGACGGTTCTCTGCATCAGAGGCTGTCCTGTTTTCGGGTCTTTCAGCTCTGGGAACTCGTTTAACACGTCCGTCATCTCGTTCCCGCGCTCGCCGCATCCGATGTAGACGACGATGTCCGCCTCCGCCCATTTTGCAAGCTGGTGCTGAATGACCGTTTTCCCGCTTCCGAAGGGCCCCGGCACTGCCGCCACACCGCCTTTTGCAATAGGGAAGAAGGTGTCCACCACGCGCTGTCCTGTGACAAGCGGCATCTCCGGCGGCAGCTTCTTCTGGTACGGGCGTCCGCGTCGCACAGGCCACTTCTGCATAAGAGTAAGTTCGCGGTCGCCTTTTTCTGTCTCAACGACTGCCACGACTTCCTCTACTGTAAATTCTCCTGCTTTGATCTCTTTAATCGTTCCTTTGACTCCGTAGGGCACCATGATCTTCTGCTGTACGAGCACCGTCTCCTGTACGGTACCGATCACATCCCCTGCCTCTACCTCGTCTCCTACTTTCGCCGTAGGAACGAACTCCCACTTCAGGTCACGTTTCAAAGACGGCACTTCCACGCCGCGCTTCAAGTTGTTGCCTGATACTTTCATAATGTCGTCCAGCGGTCTCTGGATTCCGTCGTAAATGCTGGTGATCAGTCCCGGTCCCAGCTCAACGGACATGGGCACTTCCATGGACTCTACCGGCTCGCCCGGCCCTAAACCCGAAGTCTCCTCATAGACCTGAATGGACGCTTCATCGCCGTGCATCTCGATGATCTCACCGATGAGACGCTGCTTAGACACACGGACCACGTCAAACATATTTGCATCGCGCATACCTTCCGCGATAACGAGAGGTCCTGCGACTTTCTTGATAACTCCTGTGCTCATTAGTTTACTCCTCCAAACAGAATATCTGACCCGACCGCCTGTTCCACGGTCTTCTTCACACCTTCCACTCCGGCTCCGGTATTTCCCGACACACCCGGGATCTGAATGATCGCCGGCAGCGCCCTCTCGCGATACTCGTCAAGCGCGCTGCCAAGCTCTGCAGCCGCTTTCTCGGTGATGTAGATGATACCGTACTCACCTTCCGCGAGCTGCTTTAACTTGTCGCGCGTCTCCTCCCGGGTCTTCACAGGGCAGATGCTAAGGCCCAATGTGGCGAACCCATAGATGCTGTCATAGTCGCCGATCACTGCAATCTTATACATACATCTCCCTTATCCTTTCCCGGATCGCGTCGTCTGGGAAACCGTTCTGCTTCCCGGTGAGGATGATCCGAACTGTCTTGATCTCATTTTCCCGCGCAATCAGATACCCAAGCAGGGGACCTACGGAAAATGTCTCATATTTCTGTGGTTTCAATGTCTCTATCATACGGTTGTCGCACCAGCGCTCGAACGCGGACGGCGATTCTCGCAGTGCCTCCGCTCCTCCCGCGTAGGAAGTACCTTCCAGATATTGTGCGATCTCGTCCGCTCCCGCAAGAGCCGCCCGGATGAGCTGCTCTACGTTCACGCCTGTACACTCTGCCATAGCGCTCCTCATAAAGTCCGCGCTCTTCCCTGTCTTCTGGGAACGAACCGCAATCTTGATGTCCGCGATGGCTACCGTGGTGTCCGCGTAATCCTCTATGATCGGCTCGCCCGAGCGTCTGCCCGCCTCATAAATGGCTTCCAGCGCCGCCTTGTCAACCATAATATCGCAGAGCTGTCCGTCCCTTGTGTGCAGGAGCGTCTCAAACGCTTCCTCCGCCACCCGGCTCATGTTCCCCGGAAGTCTTGAGAACTCTCTGCTCTCAATAATCTGGAGCATTTCCCTGCCCGGGATCTGGCAGTCGTCGTAGAAAATGCCCGGATTCTGCGTCTCCGTGCACACCTCCTTGATCGCTGCCTTTAAGTTATGGTACAGCTTCGGATACGAAAGGACGTCGAACACGCTCATGTCCGGTGCAACGTCGCGGATCACTTCCCATGTCTTTTCTTCCTCGCGCTTTAAGACAGCGTCCATGCCCCCGCTTACGGACACATCGCCCCAACCCTTTTCCATCACGAGCTGGAGCGCCTGCTCCGCCGTCTTACACGCTAAGAGCTGCTCAATGACAGCGTCGGAAAACAGGGATACTTCCAGCGCACGGATACGCGCAACCGCATACGTATATTTTGTATTACCCAAGTCAAACCCTCCTTACGGCTGCGTTTATCCGAACAGAAGCCTGTTCACCTGATCTGACAGCTCCTCCCGCTTTGCGTCGAACACTGCCTTTATCGTACAGTTCTCTTCGATGCCGCCGTACACGAGGAGAAAGCCTCCGTCGATGTCTCTCGCTTCGTCACTGAGCGTCAGGCTTCCGCCTTTATTCGCGGCGATCGTCTTAATCTTCCCGGAAAATCCTTCCGGCATACGCCCGAGATCCTTAGCTGAGAAACAGATCTCTCCCTCTTCGGGAAGTACATATCTCTCAAGCAGCTTCTCGAGCATATCAAAATACTCTTTTACTTCCAGATTCATGACCGTGCTGTACGCACTTTCAAGCACATGCGAGATCACTTCCTGCTTCGCGGCAAGATACGCCTGCTTCCTGCGCATGTCCACCGAGGACGCCACGCGCTTCGCGTAGTCGGCTGCGTCGCGTTCCGCCTTTGAAGAGATTCTCCCGGCCTCGGCTTTTGCTTCTTCCTCCGCCGCCTTTATGACAGCCTCGGCCTCCGCGTTCGCCTTGTCCATAATCTCCTTCGCAGAGTGGTCCGCCTCCTCGAGAATCCGGGATTTCATTTTATCCAGTCCACTCATGTCTTGTTCTCCTTATACCTGAATCCCGTTTACTGCAAGGAAAGAGATAAGGAGCGCAAGGATGGCGTATGTCTCAACCATGGCCGGGAACAGCATGGCTTTACCGAACTGATCCGGTTTCTTTGCAACGATGCCGATAGCAGAAGCCGCCGTCTTGCCCTGTGCGATACCTGAGAGAAGTCCCACGATACCGATCGGCAGACAAGCCGCAAGGATCATAAGTCCTGTTGAAACAGACATGTCCACTACTCCGCCGCCTAAGATACCGATCTTGGACAATGTGATGAAGCCTACGAGCAGTCCGTACAGACCCTGTGTACCCGGAAGGAGCTGGATGATAAGCACCTTCGCGAACTTGCTCGGATCCTCTGTTACAACTCCTGCCGCCGCCTGTCCGGCGATACCTACGCCGAGCGCGGAGCCTGCTCCCGCGAACAGCACTGCCACAGCCGCTCCCAACAACGCATAAACGATTCCTAATTCACCTGCAATACTCATGATAAAGTTTCCTCCTTAACATCTGTATATTTTGTATTTTCTTTAAAAGGAGCGAACGGGCGTCCGCCGCCTTCGTAAAACTTTCCGAAAAACTCTACAAACTGTAGACGGTTCGTGTGCACATACGCGCCCAGCAGATTGATTGCCAGATTCAGCGCATGGCCGACGATGAAGATCACGATGAAGAAAATGACTCCGACTACATTGTTCGGGAGCATACTTCCCATCTGATTGATAACGGATGCGATAACGCCCGTCGCAAGTCCCAGCGCCAGCAGACGCGAGTAGGAAAGCACGTCGCTCAGCCATCCGGTGATATTGTACAGGTCATACGCGCCCAGCGCCACTCTCAGCGCCGGATTCTTGTTATCCCTGCCTGACATAAGCACAATCCCGACTGCCCCGATGACCGCCAACGCCTTTGCCGTTGTGTTCAGCCATCCCGGGAACACGATGTTCGTCTGCGCAATAGACGCGAAAATATCGCTTGGCAAGAGCATCAGGATCAGTCCCACAAGGAGCAGGAACCAGAGCACCACGTCACAGAAGAAATCCATGACCTTGCCGTCCCTTAAGCACATGTAGCCTTTGATTCCCAGACCCACAAAGAGATGGATCACGCCGAAGAGGAGTGAGTACACCAGAAGCTTCATTGGATCGTTGAGCGGGATGAACCACAACGCCGGAACCGTCATTGCCGTCCCGAAGAACTTCTCTGACACAACATCCACGATATTACCGAAATACCCTCCGAACAGGATACCCCACACTAATGTGGAAAGTCCGCAGTAGAAGAATAATTTCAGTGACTTCTTCATGCCGTCCGACATCCTCGGAAACTTCAATACGAGCACTCCGCAGGCAAGGGCGACGATTGCGCCGTATGCCGCGTCCGAGAGCATCATTCCGAAGAAAAATACATAGAAAAACGACATGATTGTCGTCGGATCCAGCTCCCCCTTGTGCGGAAGTCCGTAAGAATCTACGATCCCCTCCATGTTTTGGGAGAACGGATTGTTCTTTAAGATAACCGGGGCTTCTTCATCTTCCTTTAATTCTTCCACATCTGCCATGCAGTCATACCTGCCTGTCAGGTAGTCCGCCACATGCTGCGCCTCGCACTGTGGAATGTATCCGCTGATGACAAATGTGCGCTCTGACTGCGGAAGACTGCCAAGCACTGTGTATTTGTCGGCGCGGACGCGGTAATAGTCCGCCATGATCTTTAATTTCCCTCTCTGTTCCGAAAGACTCTTGATCTCCTTCTCGATCCCGGCAATTTTCTCCCGGCAGGCTGCGATCTGTTGCTCCAGCTTCTCCTTCTGGACTGCCGGCACATCCTCCCATGTCTGGGACGGCCTTGCAAAGCCTGCGCTTCTTAAGGCTTCTTCTACCGCAGGGATGTCTTCTTTCAGACACAGCACGGCCAGATAAACCATGCTCTGCTCCGAAAAGATGAGATGTACGTCTGCTTCGGCCTCAGGAGCTTTCTCCGCCAATATCCCATATACGGCCTCCACCGTGGTGCCGCCGGGCATCGTACCTAAAAACATACCTGCCCGCTTCGTATCCGCAGGACGGAGAGGCACGTCCAGCGCAAGCCATGGCTTCAGACTTTCTATACTGTTTGTCAGCTTCGTGATATTGGCAAGCTGTTCTGCATGCTCACGGTCAAGCTCATAGATGGCCTTTGCCGTTTTCAGCAGTTCCCGCCGTTCTTCCCGGACCTGCTGTTCCTCTGCCGGGTCGATCAGTTTCTTTCCCTCAAGGGACGCGAACATGGACTTAGTCTCTGGGGCGTATTTCTCAAGAATTTCCAACGCCTGATCCGCAGACGCCGCCGCCTTCTCAAAACCCATCCGCTGCCCTGCGGTGTCCATCTTTTTAAAGTCCTCATCCTCATCGATGACATGGTTTACTTCAAGTACTCCAAGACTCTGCAGTTTTTCAAGGATCGCTTTTCGGTCTTTCTTTAAGGCGCAGATGCTGATTCTCTGCATCTTAAGTACCGCCATTTACTTATCCCTCCTATCTTTATCGCTCTGCTGTATGCTTTATACTGTTTCCCGCGCTTACGACATAAGCCGTTTCAGACGGGTTATGCAAGCAGCGAAATGACCAGCTCCACTGCCTCTTTCTCCCGCCCGAGCGCGGAATCCTTGAGGGCCTCTACCTCTTTTTCCGTCTCGGCAAGCGCGTTCGCCTCCGCCCGGTCTCCTGCCTGCTTCGCATGGACAGACACTTCCGCCGCCTGCCCGCGGGCATCCTTAATGATCTGGTCCGCAGTTCGTAAAGCCTGCTCTTTCGCGGCCTCCGCAGTTTCTCTGCTTTTTTCTTCCGCCGATCTTACAATCTCATCCGCCTTCTTCTCGGTCTCCCGGATCGATCGGATCGTCTCTTCTACCATCCTTTGTACACCACCTTTCCGCCTGAATTTATCCTGTTTTATTTTCTTAGTTTTTCCATTGCCCCTCTTTTCATACGACTTCTACTGCAACGTTTTTTGCATACAGGCTAATGCTATTATATACTAAATTGTCGGAGTATTCAAAACATTTATTAATTCTTTTGATTAAAAATTATTTATGGTGCTTATATTTCATATTCATGTACTCGTTATATTTCCAAAAAAGCTAAGCGCCTGACCTATTTCAGACGCTTGTTGATGAACCATTTTTCACAAATCCTTCTTTTCCATTCTTCTTTTCCCAAGATAATTAATCCCCAAGGAAATGATCACGAAATACAGTATATATATGATAATCTCTTTAATAACCAGCGTATCCGCATTTGTAAACTTACCCAGATAAAACAGCGGCGAGACATATCCAATCACTCTGGCATAAGAGAGCAGATTCATAATCACATACCCTATCATATAAATCCCAAGGCATACCACAGGTTTAAATTTCGTCGATAACATAACCATTATTAATATTGTCATTATCCAGAACAGACACACCGCGCAAATCTGCACAAATTCCAATACACCATTCGCATCCCACAATATACCCGCCGCAATGTCTTTCCTTCGGATTAAAACGAAATAGTAAAAGAGAAAACTGCTGCCCATAAGAAGGATGTCTGCAACAAGATTATACACTGTCAAAGCGTATAGCTTCCCTCTGTAAATCCGTCTGCGATCCCCCACCCTATTCAGATAAAGCAAAAGGCTTTTATCTTCTATTTCCGTCCCTAAAGTACGGGCGGCAATGATTGCTAAAATAGCTCCAAAAATAAACATTGACTGCGACATCTGAAACATTGTCACAGCAAAGTTCATAGCTGTGATGTTTCCATCTCCACTATACGTTATGATATCCGATCCGACTGAAAGACCGATTGCATAGAGGGCTGGCACAAGAAGAACCGCAAAGAATAACCATGTATCTTTCCTCTTGCATATCTTATATAATTCTGTCCGAACGATCAGTCCCATATTCCCTTTCATACCTTCGTCTCCCCCAAAAACAGCTTTTTCAAATTATTATTTTCTATAGATAATCCTACGATATAGTACCCTTCCTCTAATAACTTCTTTTGTATATCTATAATATGTTCTTCATTCTTGAAAAAAACGGCCTCATTATTGCAGGTAATAGATGGGCTTGTTTCTTCCAGTTTGCGTTTCAGCAACTCGCTTACTTGATGGTCAACCCGCAATATAAACGTCTTTGTCTTGGATATCTTCTGGTCTAATACCTTTACTCCGTTCTGGATCATAACAACCCGGTCGCATATCTCATCTACATCGTCCAGATCATGGCTTGAAAAAAGCACAGGCACCCTTTTATCGTGAGCCATCTCAATAATCACTTGTTTAAAAAGTTCTTTTCCTATGGGATCCAGCCCTACAAAGGGTTCATCAAAAACAAGCATATCCACTTCCGCCAACAGACTTTGACACAGTCCCAGCCGCTGTTTCATCCCGAATGAAAATTCCCTGACTTTTTTTCGTCTGCTTTTATATAACTCTGTTTTTTTTAACAAATCAGAAATTCTTTTATCATGCTTATCTCTTCCTGCAAGTACGGCGAGATACTGTAGATTCTCTTCTGCAGTCAGATAATCAAAAAAACTGGGTTCAATCAAAATACCTACTTTTTTTAAAAGCTCCTTTTCCTCCTGCAAATTTTTCCCCTTGAAATAAATGCTGCCGGAAGTGGGTCTGATGTAATCACAGATCGCATTCAATAATGTTGTTTTCCCGGCTCCATTTTTTCCAATCAGAGCGACGATCTCTCCTTCATATATTTTCATGGAAAAGTCCGTTAATGCCTTTTTACTTCCATACTGTTTTGATAATTCATTGACAGATAAAACTTCCTGCATCCCATCACCTCTTCCGTTTTGCTATACAGATAATACCCTCTCTTTACAAGAGCACACACGGTCGATAAAGAGTAAATTTTGCGCCCTGCTGCGTTACTTTCAATCAGCGTACCACTCGGTACGCTTCATTCAAGTGCCTTGCAGGACACAAAATTTATCTCTTTTCGACTCTGCGACCTCAAGCATGAAGATTTTCGTGCTTTGCAAGGCAGACGATTGAGGTGTACTGGGCGTACACCGATTGAGGATAACGCCGCAAATCACGAAAATATCATGGGTTGAGGCGTGTGTGTCCTTGTAAAGAGAGGGTATGTTCCTATGAAATCAAAAACGCTCCGCGGGGATCGCACTGCGGCGGAGATGAAGATGGCGCCGGAGCGCCCCGCCGTAGGCGGAGAATCCTGCATGGCAGGATTCGTTTTGATGTATTGCATACGAGGGATATGGCAGAAAAAAGTAGTTGAAAACCATTATCATTTATGCTATCATCACTATTGGTTAGTTGAAACTATTTAAAATAAGTTATATAAAACCAAAACTGGAAACAGGAGGAAAACATGAAGAAAAACCCGTTTAAGATTATCTGGCTGTTGTTCGCGTTTCTGTCTCTTGGCATCGGGGCAGTGGGAGTGATCCTGCCCGTCCTGCCGACTACGCCTTTTCTTTTGCTGGCGTCCTTTTGTTTTGCAAAGGGATCAAAGCGGTTCCACAGATGGTTCATGGGGACGAAGCTGTACAAGAACCATCTTGAGAGCTTTGTAAAAGAGCGGGCAATGACGTTAAAGACAAAGCTGTGCATCCTGCTCCCGGCGTCCGCGATGCTCATCTGCGCGGGACTTCTCATGCAAAACCTGCCGGGGCGGCTGTTCATTCTGTTTTTGATCTGCTTTAAGTATGTCTATTTTTTCACCCGGATACGCACGGTCCGGCCGGAGGCAGCGCGGGGGCGCGTCTCGGAGGATAAGGCCGGACAGTGGATGGAACAGGAGGATGTCTGTGGATAAGAGCGTCAGGACAGAGAGTAAAAGAGAGAAAGAAAAGCGGGTCGTCGATATGATGATCCGTCTCTATTGCAGGAAAAAGCACGGCGGACACAGAGATAAGGGTGGACTGTGCGAGGAGTGCAGGGCGCTTAGGGATTATGCGGCGCTGCGGGCAGATAAGTGTCCGTTCATGGAGACAAAGACCTTCTGCAGCAACTGCCGTGTGCACTGTTACCGCCCTGACATGAGGGAGAAGATCCGTCAGGTCATGCGTTTTGCCGGGCCGCGTATGCTCCTCTGTCATCCGGTCATGGCCCTGCGCCATGTGATCAGCTCCGTCAGGGAGAAGAGACGGCTTGAGAGGGAGACATTTCCCCGGAAAGGGGAGCCTAAGGCGGGGGACACGCCCGGATAAGGGGTACAGACAGGAAATACACAGGAAAGGAATTGAAAAAATGATAAAGACAAGGCTTATGAAGCTGTTGAAAGGCTCGGGGAAATACATCGGCGCCAATATATTCTGGCAGTGGCTTGCCCTGCTCTTCCAGATCGCGTCGGTCTGTTCCGCGGGATATATGATTCAGAAGCTATATGAAAGAAATCTGGAGCCGGATACGATGTTGACGACAGGCGGGATCGTGCTGGCTTCTGTTGTTGTACGCTTTCTTTCAGAGAAGATGGCGGCACGGGCGTCATACCGCGCCAGCGCACAGGTGAAGTCCGTCCTTCGCCGCCGGATCTATGAGAAGATACTGCGCCTCGGAGCCTCTTACAAGGAAAAGACCGCGACTTCCGGGGTTGTGCAGGTGTCCACAGAGGGCGTGGAGCAGCTGGAGATTTATTACGGCAGGTATTTGCCGCAGCTTTTTTACAGTCTTCTTGCTCCGGTGACGCTGTTCGTCATCCTTGCCCCGATCAGCGTCAAAGCATGCGTTGTGCTTCTGATCTGTGTCCCCTTAATTCCGCTGTCCATTGTGGCAGTGCAGAAGTTTGCCAAGAAGCTGCTGAGCAAATACTGGGGAATATATACGGAGCTGGGAGACAGTTTCCTTGAGAATCTTCAGGGACTTACCACGCTCAAGATTTATCAGGCTGACGGACAGAAAGCGAAGGAAATGGACGAAGAGGCGGAGCGGTTCCGCAGGATTACGATGAAGGTGCTGACCATGCAGCTTAATTCCGTGAGCGTCATGGATCTTGTCGCATACGGCGGGGCAGCGGTTGGGATGATCGTCACTGTGCGGGAATATATGGCGGGGAATGTAAGCCTTGCGGGAGCGTTTTCCATCATCCTGCTTGCGTCGGAGTTTTTCATTCCCCTGCGTCTGCTTGGTTCTTTCTTCCACATCGCTATGAACGGGATGTCGGCAAGCGACAGGATATTCGCTATCCTTGATCTGGAAGAGCCGGAAGATGGATACAGGAGACTGTTCGAAAACGGCACGACAAAAGCAGAGACATCAAAAGAGGAACTATCGGAGAGGCAGATACAGGAAAAGCAGATCGCGGTCAGTCTGTCCGGCGTAGGTTTTTCTTATGAGGCAGAGCGCACCGTGCTGAGGGATATCTCTTTTGATATGCCTGCGGGCAGTTTTATCTCCCTTGTGGGAGTGTCCGGCTGCGGCAAGAGCACAATCGCCGCTTTGCTGATGGGGCGGAACAAAGGCTTCACCGGGGATATCAGCCTCAATGGATCTCCGCTTGGCGGGATTCGTGAGGAAGATCTGATGGAGAACATTACTTATGTAGGACACAACAGCTATCTCTTCAAAGGCACCGTGGAGGAGAACCTGCGCATGGCCGCGCCGGACGCTTCCCGCAAGGAGATGGAAAGTGTGCTGAAAAAAGTGAATCTCTATGATTTCCTGAACAGTCAAAACGGACTTGCGACGAAGCTGGAGGAGCAGGGGAGCAATCTCTCGGGCGGGCAGCGGCAGCGCCTGTCTATCGCCAGAGCGCTGCTCCACGACAGTCCGATGTACATTTTTGATGAGGCGGCCTCTAATATTGACGTGGAGAGCGAGGAGAAGATCATGGAAGTTATACGGGAGCTGGCGAAGAGAAAGACAGTTTTGTTCATTTCCCATCGTCTGGCGAATGCAGTGGGTTCGGATAAGATCTGCTTTTTGGAGAGCGGAGAGATCAAAGAGAGCGGTACACACGAAGAACTGATGGAACAGGACGGCGGCTACGCCCGGATGTACAGGCTTCAGAAGGAGGTGACGGCATGAGAGAAGAAGGAAACGAAATGAGAGCGGAAGGAAACGAATTGAGGACAGGAGACGGTATAAGGAGAGCGGACGATGGCATGAAGCCGGGCGCGTCAGGAAAGAGAAGGAGCGGTGTCCGCATCATGGGTCAGTTGATCGGACTTGTCCGTCCCCTTCTGCATGTGATGGCGGCGGCTGTTCTTCTCGGAGTATTCGGGTATCTTTGCGCCATCTTCCTGACTGTCCTTGCGGGCGCGGGACTGCTGCATGTGTCCGGACTGTCACACGGCATAGAACCGTGGAAAAATATATCGCTTGCGATGATATTTGCCTGCCTTGGCGTCATGGCTGCGCTGCGGGGCGTACTCCACTATGGGGAGCAGGCATGCAACCATTATATTGCCTTTAAACTCCTTGCCCTGATCCGCCATAAAGTGTTCGCGGCTCTGAGGAAACTCTGTCCTGCAAAACTGGACGGGCGCGACAAGGGGAATCTGATCTCGGTCATTACCTCGGACATTGAGCTTTTAGAAGTCTTTTATGCCCATACGGTCTCCCCTATAGCCATCGCGGTTATCACAGCAGGGATCATGGAGGCGTTTTTCTTTCATTATCATGCTCTCGCCGGGATATTTGCGCTGGCGGGTTATATTGCCGTGGGGGTTGTTGTGCCTCTGTGGAACTCTTCAAAAGGGGCGGGGAAAGGTATGGAGTTCCGCACAGAATTCGGAGAACTCAACAGCTTTGTCCTTGACTCATTGCGGGGAGTGGATGAGACGATACAGTACGGCGGCGGACGGGCGCGGGCAGAGCAGATGGACGAGCGGAGCGGCCGGCTGGACAGGAAACAAAAGGAGATGAAGGTTCTAGAAGGGACGCAGCGGGGTGTCACGAATATCCTGATTCTTATCTTTTCCTTTGGCATGCTCTTTCTGACCGCATGGCTTACCATAAAAGGCGAGATGGATTTCGAGGGCACACTGCTGTGCACGATCCTCATGATGGGGTCTTTCGGCCCTGTGGTCGCCCTGTCGAGCCTGTCCAACAACCTCATGCAGACCCTTGCCAGCGGGGAGCGTGTGCTTTCGATCTTAGAGGAGGAGCCTGTGATAGAGGAGGTACAGGGTATGCCTGAGCAGAAGTTCGGGGATGTGGAGTGTGAGCATCTTGACTTTGCCTATGAGGAGGAGCAGATATTAAAGGATTATTCCATCTCCATCCCACGGGGCGGCAGTATCGGCATCCACGGGAAGAGCGGCTCGGGCAAATCCACTCTCCTTAAGCTGCTCATGCGTTTCTATGACCCGGACAAAGGGGATATCCGCATGGAGAGCCGCAGCCTTTCTTCTATTAATACAGAGAACTTAAGAAATATGGAGAGCTATGTCACACAGGAGACTTGTCTGTTCCATGATTCTATCGCCAACAACATCGCCGTGGCGCGTCCCGGCGCGTCCCGAGAGGAGATCATGGAGGCGGCGAAGAAGGCGTCTCTCCATGACTTTGTCATGAGCCTTCCCAATGGATATGACACACCGGTGGGAGAGCTGGGGGATACGCTCTCCGGCGGAGAGAGACAGAGGATCGGCATTGCGAGGGCATTTCTCCACGACGCGCCGATGCTCCTTCTGGATGAACCGACCAGCAATCTGGATTCCTTAAACGAGGGGATCATCCTCAAATCGCTGCGGGAGAGCTGTAGAGATAAGACGGTGGTTCTTGTGTCCCACAGAGAATCCACGCTGGCGGCAGCGCAGAAGATCTATCATATGAAGAGCGGGAGAATTTCTTAAAATATAGCAGCAGTTGTTCCTGTGCAAAGCCCGTGGGTTCAACCAACAGGCCGCCAAACTGGTATGTGAAAAATACATAAAATAGTTGTAATTTCTTTTGGATTTTAGTACAATATACCCATGATATGCATGGGTGAAAGATAAGAGCGCATGTAAAATAACTACATAACAAGGAGGCAGCAGCATGAAGGTTTACAGAACGGATGAAATCAGGAACGTGGTATTGCTTGGACACGGTGGAAGTGGGAAGACGAGTCTTGTGGAGGCAATGCTGTATGTATCAGGCGCCACGAACCGAATGGGAAAAGTCGATGACTCTAGCACGGTCAGCGATTTTGATAAAGAGGAGCAGAAACGCGGATTTTCTATCAGCACAAGTCTGGTGCCTATCGAGTGGGAGAAAGCAAAGATCAATATCCTCGATACGCCGGGATACTTTGACTTTGTCGGCGAGGTAGAGGAGGCTGTCAGCGCGGCGGACGCGGCGGTCATCGTCGTATCCGGCAAAGCGGGCGTTCAGGTAGGGACAGAGAAAGCATGGGAGCTGTGCGACAAGTACAATCTTCCAAGGATGATCTATGTGACAGAGATGGACGTGGACGACGCGAGCTTCCGTCAGGTGGTGGAAGACCTGACAGCAAAATACGGCAAGAAGATCGCGCCGCATTTCCAGCCGATCCGTGAAAATGAAAAGCTGGTAGGCTACATCAACGTGATCAAAAACGCGGGACGCAGATACACGGGAATCGGGCAGAGAGAAGAGTGTGAGATTCCGGACTACTGTAAGGCGAATCTGGAAATCTTAAGAGATTCCCTCATGGAGGCAGTCGCTGAGACGAGCGAAGAGTTCATGGAGAGATATTTCAACGGAGAGGAATTTTCCATCGAGGAGATCCGTGCCGCCATGCGTACAGAGGTTATGGACGGCGATATCGTTCCTGTGGCAATGGGTTCCAATGTGCAGGCGCAGGGCGTTGCAAACCTTCTGTCTGATATCGTCCGTTTCTTCCCAAGTCCGGACAAGAGGACGTGCGCGGGAATCAACCGCAGGACGAACGAGATCTTTGAGGCAAACTATGATTTCTCAAAATCAAAGACAGCTTATGTATTTAAGACAATGGTTGACCCGTTCATCGGAAAATATTCCTTTGTAAAGGTATGCTCCGGTGTGCTTAAGGGAGACGATATTCTCTATAACGCGGATACAGAGGCCGAGGAGAAGCCGGGCAAGCTTTACACGATGTGCGGGAATAAGCCGTCAGAGGTGAGCGAGCTGTTCGCCGGAGATATCGGAGCCATCGCCAAGCTGGCGAACACCCGTACAGGCGATACACTTTCTACAAAAGCATCTCCGATCTCCTACGCAAAGACCGAGTATTCCGCTCCGTATACATATATGAGATACCGCGTGAAGAATAAAGGCGACGAGGATAAAGTATCACAGGCGCTTGCAAGGATGACGGCTGAGGATGTGACCCTTAAGGCTGTAAACGACAGCGAGAACCGCCAGACACTTCTCTATGGAATGGGCGACCAGCATCTGGAGATCACTGCCAGCAAGCTTGCGGCCAGATATAAGGTAGAGATCGTGCTCGAGACGCCGAAGGTTGCCTTCCGTGAGACGATCCGCAAGAATTCAGATGTGGATATGAAGTATAAGAAACAGACCGGAGGACACGGACAATACGGGCACGTTAAGATGAAGTTCGAGCCGTCCCATGATCTGGATACTCCCTATGTATTCGAAGAGTGCGTAGTCGGCGGCGCTGTCCCGAAGAACTACTTCCCGGCAGTGGAAAAGGGACTTCAGGACTCCGTGGTGAAAGGCCCCCTTGCGGGATATCCGGTAGTGGGCGTGAAAGCGACGCTCTATGACGGTTCTTATCATCCGGTAGATTCCTCGGAGATGGCATTTAAGACAGCGACAAGTCAGGCGTTCAAGAAAGGCTTCATGGAGGCTTCCCCAGTGCTTCTTGAGCCGATCGCTTCCATTAAGGTCACAGTTCCCGACGATTACACAGGAGATGTGATGGGCGATCTCAACAAGAGACGGGGACGCGTGCTCGGTATGAATCCGATCGCGGGCGGCAAGCAGGTCATTGAGGCGGACATCCCGATGACAGGACTGTTCGGATACTGCACGGTGCTCCGCTCCATGACAGGCGGACGGGGAACTTACGAATATACATTCGCGAGATACGAGCAGGCTCCGTCTGACGTGCAGGAGAAGGAGATCGCGGCAAGGGCATCTGAGGAGTAATAACACATTCGACAGAAGTGGATGCAGGATACCCGGATATAGAAAATCCGGATACAGGAGACTGCAGGACTGATCAAAGTGTAAAAACATACAGGGAAATGATTCACCCCGGAGGGCATAATCAAGTGCTCTCCGGGGTGTATTTATGTCAGACGGCACATGAACTGTTACGGTTGAGTCCATCCTTGTACTTCCGGAATAAAAATGTTATAATTGCCCTATTATTTTGAGTAAGATATTTTTGGAAAATATCGTTAGTGAAAGTAGGAAAGGAAAAGGAAAATGAAAAGCATCAAAACAAAACTGCTCATTGCGCTCACAGTCATCATTGTGCTCGGCGTTTATTACTACGTCACGCTTCCGGCGATCAACATTCATTCATCGGAGACATGGTTTTTTCTGATCATACTGGGACTTCTGGCGGCCGCGGCATTTGTGCGGAGAAAGAGGCTGAACCGCTATAACATCCGGGAATCAAAAGGCCTTAAAGTGATATTGGGGATCGTCAGCCTTATCCTTGTAGTTTATTTGGTGGGGGCGCTTCTGTCATCGCCTATTATAAACGCAAAGAAATACCAGCAGCTTATGAATGTGGAGAGCGGAGAGTTTACAAAAGACATCGAGGAACTGTCTTTTGACCAGATTCCGCTTCTGGATAAAGATTCAGCGGAGCTTTTAGGCGACAGAAAGATGGGAAGCATGGTGGACATGGTTTCTCAGTTCGAGGTTGACAGTCTGTACTCACAGATCAACTATCAGGACCGCCCGGTGAGGGTATCGCCTCTTAGATACGCCAGCCTGATCAAGTGGTTCACCAATCAGGGGGAAGGTATACCGGCATACATTAAGATTGATATGGCGACACAGAACACGGAGCTGGTGAAGCTGGATCAGGGGATGAAATATACAACAAGCGACCATTTTAACCGCAATATATACCGCCACCTGCGTTTCCGTTATCCGACGTACATCTTCAACGACCTAAGCTTTGAAGTGGACGAGGAGGGGACGCCCTATTGGATTTGCCCGGTGAAGAAATATAATATCGGGTTGTTCGGCGGCGAGACAATCGGGCGTGTCGTATTGTGCAACGCCATCACAGGGGAGACTGAGGATTACGCCATCGAGGATGCGCCCCAGTGGATCGACCGGGCATATTCAGCGGATATGCTGGTACAGCTATATGATTATTATGGAACTTTGAAACACGGATTCTTCAACAGTGTGCTCGGGCAGAAGGACTGCCTGAAAACGACAGACGGATATAATTATCTGGCAGTTGAGGACGACGTGTGGGTATACACGGGTGTCACGTCCATCACCGGCGACCAGTCTAATGTGGGATTCGTGCTCATGAATCAGCGGACTATGGAGACGAAATTCTACGAGGTAGAGGGAGCCACAGAGGCCTCAGCAATGTCCTCAGCCGAGGGTCAGGTGCAAAATCTTCATTATACGGCCACATTCCCTCTGCTCCTTAACATCTCCGGAGAACCGACGTATTTCATCGCGCTTAAGGACGATGCGGGACTGGTGAAGAAGTATGCCATGGTAAACGTACAGAAATACCAGATTGTTGCCATCGGGGATACGGTCAGCCAGTGCGAGGAAAATTATACGACGCTGATGTACGAGAACGGCATTAAACAGACGCCGGAGGACACCCGGGATGTCTTAAGTATCACCGCGGCGATTACAAAGATCGCGCAGGGTGTCGTGGACGGAAATTCCCATTACTATATTATGGTAGATGGATCGGAGGCAATATTCGATATTCCTGTAGTGGATTTTATTGATATCATCCGTTACGATGTGGGAGATGAAGTGACCATTGAATACAAAGAAGGAGAACAGAGCAATACCGTGCTGTCTCTAAATGGAGTGGAGAAGCCGAGAGGAACGGCCTCACAGCAGGAGGCAGACAGTGGGGATTCCGCTGCGGCTGGCGCTGATGATACGGACGCGCAGGAGTAGTCAAAGATCCCGATGCAAGCATGCCCGCTTGGCCCGTTGCCTGCGGAAGTAAACAGGGGAAAGCAAAAAAAGGGATGTGCACATCCCTTTCCTATGTGTAAGGTTATGGAATCTATGCGCCCCGTGATGCCGTCAGGATATCACGTTGCAGTCATTGGAATCTATACCCGGAATATCTTTCTTCTCGGCGCTCACGCTCAAGTAGAAATCTATGTTGTTTTCAGTGGAAATCTTGTTCAGTTTCTTAAGGAAAGCCGCAAGACTTTCAAGAGTGATATTGGCCTGCTTCAGAATGCTGTCGATGAAGACGGCTTCGATGTCGTGGTTGCCGGCTGCCATGCCGTAAAGGAAGCCTACAAATTCTTCAAGAGTGAGGATATCTGGATAATCTGCCATACGGATCACGCGGATATTGAAATCCACTGTGTATGTATCCTTGTGGCTCTTCTTAATAAATACTACATTTCCGTTGCTTGTTTTTACCTTCTCGTTTGCAAGGTCGATCATTTGCTGTGTCTTCCCGCTGCCTCTTGGGCCTGTTACTAAATTTACCATGGCGAATCTCTCCTTTATGTAAGTATTGTTTGAGACTGTTTCACCTCTCAAATATCATGAACCTATTATACACTAAACTTATGTATGTAACAACTAAAAAAACATAAAAAAAATAAAAATTTTTGAGCAATGTGCCTATATTGTTGATAAATAAAGCAGATACTATATCAGAGGGGCGGATTTTAACGAAAGAACGGTGATGAGAAATGTTCTCAAAAACTATATTGAAAAGTGTGCTGCAATGTGATAATATTTTTGCAAATGAAAATCATTCTCAAAAATATGGAGGAACCATGCCTACAGAAGTATTATCACATTTCCTGAAAAACAGTGACAGAAAGCTCAGACTTGGATTTCAGGTGGCGCTCCAGTGCGCACCGTTTCTGAAAGGCCTTAAAGTGTCCTGTGTCATTTCTTTGGACGAGGAGTTATACAGCGGTCTGGCTGAACTGTTTACCGGAATGGACGTCATTTATCATATGATGTCCCGCTCAGATGGGAAATGTCTTGTCCTTTTTTATCGTCCCATCGAGATGAAAGCCTATCTTGCAGATAAACAGGTGCGGGCATTGCTTAGTGAATATGGCTATTCAGGGATGTGTGCGGAGGAAATGCTGTTGCGTCTGTCTGAAAGAATACGGGATTTTTCAGGGAGAGAGATGGGATTCCCTCACGAGATCGGCGTGTTCCTCGGGTATCCCCCTGAAGACGTAAAAGGCTTCATAGAAAACGAGGGAAAGCGCTATCTGATGATCGGCTACTGGAAGGTGTACAGCGATCTTGGGCGGGCGAGAATGATCTTTCAGGAATATGACCACGCGAAGGACTGCGCGGTAAATGAATTTCTGACCGGGAAAAGTATCCGCGAGATCGCGCTGCACAGTGCGCTGTGATGACCGGGACGGATACCGGAAGGATAAGGACAAAATTTATTGTAGTAGGAGGAGAAGAAGATGAGCATATCGGTAGTGTATTGGAGTGGAACAGGAAATACTCAGGCAATGGCGGAAGCTGTGGCAGAAGGGATCAAAGAAGCCGGGGCGGACGCGGCTGTCATGGAAGTTGGCTCGGCAGACGCGGCGGCACTGGCAAAAGAAGATGCGTTTGCCCTAGGCTGCCCGTCCATGGGGGTGGAGCAGCTTGAGGAATCAGAGATGGAACCCTTTGTGGAGGCGCTTGGGCCGCTTGTGTCCGGCAAGAAAATCCTTCTGTTCGGGTCCTACGGCTGGGGAGACGGCGAGTGGATGAGAGAGTGGGCACAGCGAATGAAGGACGCGGGAGCTCTGCTTGTGCGCGAGGAGGGCGTGACCGCCAACGAGACGCCGGACGACGAAGCACTCGCGGAATGCCGGGCAGCAGGAAAGAAACTGGCAGAAAATTAGCCGGATTAGAATTCTCCGAATTGGCTGAATTAAAATAAAGGCGTTGACAAAATCCATCCGGGGTGCATATGATAAGATATCGATAAAAATTATTATGGTTGGCATAACGGAGGGAGAAGACGACATGGATAAAAATACACTGCTTGGGATATTGATACCATTTGCCGGGACTGCGCTTGGCTCGGCAATGGTATTTTTTATGAAAAAAGAAATGAACCCAAAGCTTGAGAAAGTGCTGCTTGGCTTTGCGTCCGGAGTCATGATCGCGGCGTCCATATGGTCGCTTCTGATCCCTGCTATCGATATGGCGGAGCAAGAGGGCGGGATACCATGGTTTCCCCCGGCAGTGGGTTTTCTGCTGGGCATGGGCTTTTTGCTGCTCTTGGATACACTGACACCGCATCTTCATTACAACGATGAGAAACCAGAGGGCGTTCCCGCCCATTTAAAAAAAACAACTATGCTTGTCCTCGCGGTCACGCTTCATAACATCCCCGAAGGTATGGCAGTGGGAGTGACATTTGCCGGGGTGCTTGCGGACAATGTGATGATGACGATGGCCGGAGCGTTCGCCCTGTCTATTGGTATCGCCATCCAGAATTTCCCCGAGGGCGCAATCATTTCCATGCCGCTTAAAAGTCAGGGATTGTCTAAGGGAAAGGCATTCGTATACGGCGCTTTGTCGGGCATCGTAGAGCCTATTGCCGCAGTCATTACCATCCTGCTTACCGGACTGGTCGTGCCGCTTCTTCCGTATCTTTTGTCCTTCGCGGCAGGCGCGATGATCTACGTGGTGGTAGAAGAACTCATTCCCGAGGCACAGACAGGGGAACACTCCAATATCAGTACCGTGGGCGTGGCGGTCGGATTCGTACTCATGATGATACTGGATGTGGCGCTGGGGTAAGTGCGGATTTGGCGGTGAGAAAAATCACCCGTCGCACGAATAAAGTATTCCTCGCGAACATGCTTGCGCGCGGGCCGCAGCGCAGGTGTGCATAGGACTGTCAAAGACACAGTCCAAACACACGCGCTGCTCTACGGTTCACTCGGAACACTTATTCTGCGGCGGATTCTCTTTCCCCACGGCAATCCGCAGTTGGAGCGGTATCTTTATTCAGACAGTTATCGCGTATTCCCCGATTGCTTTCCGAGACGTTCATTTTAGAACCTACTCATCGTAAATCATCGGAGAATAGAAAAACCGCAGGGAGCATATATCCTGAGCAGACCGTAAAGCGGCGCTGGTACTTGGCTTGCGTTCTTTGTGAGCCTATGTACCGCTGCGCCGCGTCCCGAGTGAAAACGCGTCTGTGAGGGATATATGTCTCCCGCGGTTATACTAACTTTCCTGACGAATTCGAATTTTTGTCTATTCTGCCGGATTGTATTTTGCCTCGTTTTATGCTATTCTTTCTTCACTGATACGGACGGCGCTCTTGCCATCCTGTATTCATGCCGCTTAGGCTTCTCATTTTCGGAAGTTCCCTTTCGGAACGCTTACCCGATGATGAACGCAACCCGCTAACCTTAGATTCATCTATTGTTCAGTTGTTTTTCTGAACGCCGCACAAAGGAG
>ERZ1643251.1242-NODE-1242-length-29878-cov-72.477517_pt1 | contig 29878 bp, 43 predicted proteins | sample MGYA00579261_ERZ1643251 | MGnify/ENA primary metagenome ERZ1643251 (study PRJEB29033, sample SAMEA4952267) | chicken gut metagenome | biome: Broiler Chicken; feature: Gastrointestinal Tract; material: Caecum | place: Ireland | collected 2018 | study: Broiler... | reverse complement strand
CGCCGACAACACCGGCAATCTTACCGTTATCGTCCGCTGTTACAGCAGGTAGCCCGGCACCGGCAGGTCCGGTATCACCGGTATCGCCCTTATCCCCCTTGGGGCCAGCTGGACCCTGGTCTCCCGGGTCACCCTTTGGGCCTTGTGGGCCGGTAGGGCCCTGGTCGCCGGTGTCCCCTTTGTCACCTTTTGGTCCTGTGGGGCCTTGTTCTCCGGGCTCTCCCTGCGGGCCAGCGGGGCCAGGGTCTCCTTGCTCGCCCTTCGGCCCAGCGGGGCCCTCCGGCCCCGGATCCCCCTGTGGGCCAGGCTCTCCTTGTGGTCCTTGGGGCCCAGGATCGCCCTTATCACCTTTAATTGCTGGCCGGGATGCAACCTCCTCGGCTGCTGCCTGGGCCGCCTTGGCCGCCTGTACGGCCTGCTCCCACAAGGCGGGCGTGTAATTGTCCGGCGGGGATCCTGTCATGGCGCCGTTGATCCGTACGGTCAGCCCCTGCGCCATGTGTGCAGTGGGCCGGCGCTTACCGTTCGCTACTCCTACGGCGGAAATACGCAAAGAATCTGTATGGCCATCAAGTACTTCCCATGGCACGGCTACTTCGCCGCCATCGTATAACACAGCTTTTTGTACATGTTGCGTTGCAAAGACAATTGTTTTGCTATACCCGTTCCAGGTCTCATCAAATTCGGCCGAAAAGATTACCTCTCCCACGGATTTGGCGACCAGTGGCTTATCAAGCGTCGCAGATAGGATCTGGTCCTGGACGATGATTTTAATATTGGCCACAGTTTTATCCCCCCTTCAGCCTTTTTTTGATCTCCTGATTGACTTTCCTCTCAGCCCTCGTCTTTTGGGTATCTTTCGTACGTTTCACGGCCCGCTTCAGCACGAAATGTCCTCGGACAAATTTGCCCCCGCCCTTTGGCACATACATGCCGCCTTGGGGGTCTCCGGGGTTGTACACAAAGACGTTGCCGGCCCAATGGCCAGGCACAAAATGGCCGCGAAAGCCGTCTTCCAGGTGGCTGGCATAATCCAGCGGATTATAAAACCGCACAATATACCGACGGCCGCTTCGTTTTGCGCTTTTGTCGCTCTGCCAATTTCGCCGGTATGTACCGGTGTTGACAATATGATCATTTTTACAGATCAGTCTTGCCTGCGTGACAGCGTAGACGCCCTCACCGACGGCGATTTGCCCCATAATTGATGGGATATCAGCTTGTAATGTTTCAAGCTGTTTGATGTATTTTTCGAGTTCTCCTTTTTTAACTCCCATTATTCCAGCCCCCTATCAATGGCAGCGGCTATAGCAGATGCATCGCCTAAGTTGGGGTTTATCAAGAATGCATAGTTGCCACGTAGCACGAAAATGTGCGTCCCCGCCACAAGGTTGCCGGGTACAAATTGCTGTGTTTGCCCGGCACGGATGATCCCAAAGGTATTTTCCCCGTCGGACAAAAACGGGGCAACTGCGGTGTTTGCCGAATAAAAATCGACGGCAAATACATATCCGTCGACCTTAGGGATCACTCCATCTATTGTTTTTTCCGCCGCTGATCCTGCACCGGCGCACGCATATTGTGGCAAAATGGGCTTGCTTGCAATGTTTGCATCGGGTACTTCGGGCATTCCGGCTTTGCTTGGGGTCCAAGACAAAATTCCATCGTCCGACACGGACGGTTGATAATAGCCGCCGTCTAGTCCAGCTGCGCCTTGCGGGCCAGCGGGTAGCGGTATTGTAGTTGGCTTGATGGTCGGCATATTAGATTTACTCGGCGTAAATCCAAAGCTTATGGAACCGGGGATTGCCTGATCCACAACAGGCGTATAGTACCCGCCGTCCGCTCCATCATTTCCGTCGGAACCGTCCGCGCCGGTGGCGCCATCCATCACATCAATTGTTTTTGTACCATCTGCGTCCGTGATGGTTATCCGGTGTCCACCGGATATGATCGCAACGGTCACAGTAGGGGATACACCATCCGTAATGCCCAGCGCCTGTAAAAAGTCGGCAACTGATATGCGCCGGAAGGTATCCCCCTGCCGGATGTAGACGCTATCGCTACCAGCCACATCGGATACGGCAGGCACATCCGTAATGCGTTGATAATCCATCAAAACACCCCCACGTAAGCATAGGTTTGTCCGGCATGGTCCAGCTGATTTGCCGGATGTGATTCTGTAGAATTATAGTACCAGGATACCGTATTGCCGGACACGGTAACTTCCAAGTTGGATAAAACGCCATTTTCAATTACGCTAAATCCAGTTGCTGCATTTGGTGCCAAAATCAGCATCCCGTATCGCGCAAACCCTTTTTGCGTAATAAGCACAGCTTTTGGCGTTCCCCCTTGAAATGTAATGGAGTTTTTGGCACTGCTTCCGGTTTTCCCGGTGCCTACATAGGTGCCAGCTTCGGACGTTGCGGGCTGCTCTATTTTCCGCCAAAAGGGCGCCCCGGATTTGTTTTGGCATAGGTACATCCCATCCTGTGCAGGGAATGCCATCTGACCAATGGCCGCCGCCGTTGTGGCGTAAAACAATCGGTTGGCCAACCAGGATGTTTTGCCGGTACCACCACGCGCAACGCCCAGGGTGCCGCTATTGATATCCGATGCACCATGCGTATGCGTTGCTGCCGCCTTGCCGTCCCACTTGTTTCGATCGGCGGCGGTTACATGTGCTACCTTATCTCCCAGGTGTGTGATCAAGTTCGCTATGCTACGGGCCAGTTTACCAAAGGCGGTGGATAGCCTTTCTCCCGATGTCAACGCTGTCAGCGTGCCGGGCGTAGTGTAGGTCGGGGTTTGATCGTTGGTCGCGACATTGGGCACGTTACCAAGGCCAATCTGGGCTTTAGTTACGTTGTGTGGATTCTGCTGGTTTTCTGTGTGGGATTTTAACTCGGCCGCGCTGGCGTATGCCAGAGATTCGCTGATTTCGGCAGACACGTCTTGCGCTTCCCCCACAAAAATTACAATGCTATACTCCAACTCCAGTATGCGGTTGTCCTTGCTGGGAACATAGTCCGCAGTGCCTTCTGCTTCGTTGCCGAGGGCATACAGGATTTCGCTCTCAGCGTCGTCGGGATCCTCCGCAAAAATTCCCACTTCGGTAATGTGGAAGCCGTCGGTAATACTGTTGTTGGAAAATGTGCTTGTCAGGGTAACGTATTGGCCACCTGTCGTGATCTTGGTCAGCGGCAGTGTGGCCAAGGGATTGGACAGGGCTGTTGCACTTTTAATGTCCTGTGCTGCGCCGTTGCCCAGCTGGATACGCGTAAATTTCAGGGCGGTACCCTCCAGGGCCCGCAACAGCAGCACATTACCCGCACTTGTTAAATTTGGTGTCATGGCGTAGCCTCCACGTATAAGATTTTGTCGCCCTCGTCGGTAAGTACGGCGTCGGACTCGTCCATAAATGCTGTTAGATTATCCGCTGCGGCCCCCACGGTCAGGGTTTGCTTGGCTGCGATGCGGACCGCTGCGCCAACGTACAGTTTGGCCTCCGCCTGCACCAACTGGACGCATGGCGCGATCACTAGATTGGCCGGAATGCGCTGCCGCAAGTCGTCTAGAATGCGCAGATAATCCACAACAGACGGTAGTTTAATCCCCAGGGTGTACCCGTCTATGGTGGGCGCGGGATTATCCACCCCGCAAAGGGACCGTAACCAATTGGTCAGCCAACGGTAGGTATACGGCAATTCCGTATTCCACATTGCCTTTATGCGCGCGCGTCGCTCTTCCAAGGGACCGTCGCCCACAGATAGGCCTAAGATAGCCTCCCAGCGTCTACAGCCATAGTCTGACAGGGATTCAAAGAAAAAGTCATCTGGCGCTGCCTGCACGATCTGCCGAGATTTCATGAATTCTGGTTGTTCCGAACCTGCAATTTGCTCAAATTCAATCAAATCCTGTAGGTAACGCGGCCAGTACTCCTTAAGTTCCATTTGTCACCGCCCCTAAGACGGGAATGGCGTCGGATGCCAGAGAAATATTTGATGTTCCCTGGTTGATCGTTGTTCCCGTGATATCGATAATTCCATCTACGCTCAGGATTCTCGTTTCAATTTGGCTGATTCGGACGATCAGGTTTTCGTTGTTGGCCCAGGCGCGCGTCAGTTCTGCAAAGTAATCCTGGATGGCAGCTTTGACATCTGCCTGCGTGCTGGCCCAAGATGCTGCACCCTGAAAGGTCAGTTGGAAAGCAATATGGATCGTCGTTGCTTTGACGCCGGCAACGGTGACGGTATGCCCAATTGGCGCCAGACCGACGCCGTTGCCTTGCGTGCCCACAGGGTCAATTGCTTCCTGGATTTGTTCGATCAGTTCGGACGACGGGACACCCCATTCGCTGTCCACCAACACAATTTTCACGGTTCCTCCGCCGTTCCAGACCGGGAAAACCTTCACGGCCCCCACGCCTGGGAGCAGTTCGACCTTGTTCTTATAGTCGGCGATATTTCCTCCAAATGCTTGTGACTCCAGGGAATCAAAGTAGCGGGTCCGAAGGGCGTCGTCGCTCTCTTCATCTTCTCCGGGGACCAGAATATCAGATAATTGCGCGGCAGCTAAATCGGGCACGTAGTCAATAGGGTACAAAGTACCAATGTACTCGTTACCAATCGTGCCGGCGGCCTCTGCGGTAAGCTGGTATTGCCCCTGGGTAATGGTGCCGGTGACAACATAATTGATATCTCCGCCGGAAAACCTTGTACCGATTGCTACCGTACAACCGGCGCCGTCAGCCGTTTCAAAATACCCCTTTCGGACGGCATAGGTAGCGGCGGTCCGTAATACTCCACGTTCCCGGCATTTCTTTGTCAGATCGTCGCCGGTTGCTGTGTCCGGGAAAGCCCGGTCCATCAGGTAGGCCAATTCAATGTACATAATGGCCAGTTCTGCCGCCGCTGGCGCAATGGCATCGTAAATAATGGATCCTTCCCGCTTGTCTACCGATGCAGATACGCGGGACAGGCAGCGTTCCATAATGGCTTCAAAGGTCATATCCTCATACATTCCGCGTCACCGCCCTTTCTACTGGGATTTCCCCGAAAATCGTTTCTGCCGTGAATTGAATGGATATGGTGCGCCTGTCCAGTTGGACGACGCTGAAATTTGTGATTCCGGTGATCCGGCTATCTGCCAGTAAAGCTTCCTGCACGATGCGCCTCGCCTCGCTGGTTAATGTTTGTGTGCTTCTTCCGAACACGCCGTTCAGTTCGATTCCGTAGTTCCAGGAATAAATCAGGTAGGTAAATCTCTCAGTCAATAGGATTTTTAGGATTGCTTGCCGCATGGCATCCGTCCCGTCCACATAGCCGGTCACCCGACCGGTGGATAAGTCCATTTTGTAGGTTTTGGTGGCCTGCCCAGAAGCGGCCAGGACGTCTACCGTGGGGCCAAGTACTCCGTCTTGTTTGGGAATGAGCGCCATAAGATCACACCTTCCCTAAAACTAGAAATGATTGACCGCCGTGGTTTCGAAGCAGTGCCAATTTATCGCCGACGGCCAACGGATCCTTATCTTGCGCCTTCAGCGTCACAATTGCTCCAGCGGGCAGGTCAAAGCGGTTGTCTACCCGGACTGTAAGCGGGGAAACTGCGGTTACCTGGCCAAACAAAAAAGCCGCAGGAACAGTCGCGTTTTGCGTCTGCACGGCAACTTTTTTCATCGTATCTAAGATCGACATATTACACCACCTTCAGCTTCAAAGACATAGTTTCTTTGATCAGATCTGCACTGTGTTCTTCTACGATAAAGCATGCGTTCACGCCGATTTCCTCTATCCCGACGTATAGCGCGCGACCGGCTCGTACAGACAGATTTAGCAATGCCTTGATTTCAAAGGATTTCTTCGGACGGTTGTACAGCTCCAGCATTTGGCCGCCCTGTTCTTTAATTTGCGCCTCGTTCATGTTTTCCTGCGCAGTTTCATAGTCCTGCAAAACGCCCCAGAGTGCCATGTTGTTGGAATCCTGGAAGATATAGATGTCCCGCTTTCCGGTTGTTTTATTGTCTCGGACCAGCTTAATTTTGTTATAGGTTTCGGAGTCAATTTCGGTTTCATAGGTATATCCTGTGGCGACGCTCTTATCGCCAATAAATAAATCCAGCTTTGATTTTGCTACGTCCGTGATCCGGATCGACCCGAAATCATCCCACAAGACGTACATTTTTCCGGTGTGGACCAATGTGTGGTCCAAGGCTGTCAGAATAATATCAAACAAAGTCTGCCCATCCTCGACCATAGACGGTATGACATAGCCGGTATTTTCCAAAGATCCACAGGCCAGGTCAAAATCAGCTGCGATTTGTGCTAAGATCTCATCTGCCCGCTTGTTGGCAAATACATAGGTCTCCTTATTTTTCTTCAGGTACCAGGTCTGGTCATACGCCGTGACGGTTACCTGATCCTTTTCATCTTGGCTGATTTTGACCACGTAGCCGTAAAAAAGGCCGTCTGTATCATCCTTTAGCGCAAGAATCCCGCCATGGGCCCACGCGATTTCGCTGCTGGCAAGCGTGGTCAGCTCCAGCGAGGCCGGTGATCCGCTTCGTTTTGTTTCCCATTTCACGCCGGTACACAGGGAGGTAATGTCGAATGCATCACCAGTCTGGTTGTTTTGGTATAGGATTGCAATACTCATGGGATGGTTAACACCTGCCCTGGGTAGATTAGGTTGGGATTGCCGCCAATAATTGCTTTATTGGCATTGTAGATTTTGACATAGTCGCTGCCTTTCCCATAGAATCGTCTGGCGATATTCCAGAGACAATCTCCTTTGACTACGGTATAGGTCTTTGGGGTTCCTTCCGGCTGGCCCGCGCGGTTGTTGTCTTGCGCCACCGGCTTCTTCTCTTGCAGCACGATCCGGCGCGGCGAATAATCTTTCCATTCCACCAATTTGATGGAATAGTACAGATCGCCCAGTTCGCCAGATCGTTCTTCGTAATCAAAAGTGTCGATGCCCATCTGGGTATTCATGTCCAAATCCGTGCCTGTAATCAGGAAGCGTACCGGCTTCAGAGCGTCCCGCGCCTTTTGGATGGTCCGGACAAGCTCGGGCGGGGGCGTTATAGCCCCCGTCACATATGGCGCGCTGTGGACCGGAAAGAAGCTGTCCCAGGAAATGGTCCGTAGGCCTTTTTGCCGTAGGAGCAAGACATCCCCCAAACCTAAGACAGAAACGGTTTCATTTCCGCCGGGGGAAGACACTTTAATCTTCTCGGGCAAAACAGGGATCACGATATCATGCCCATCCACAATTAAAGCCATTGTGTAATTGCCCATTATGCGTAAACCCCCTCTGCGGCAGCGACGAATTCGTCCTCCAGTTCTATTTCGATCCGGCGCGCGAGCTCATCGTAATCTGCACGCTCGTTGACGGTGGCGTCAATGGCAACAGTCGGGGTCAGCGTTACAAAATTCTGGACATAGCGCATTTCGGCCACGTCCCGAAGGAACTTCAAATCCTCTTCCGCAATGTTGACATCATCTTCTATGGATCCGACGGAATCCACATAGTCAACATTTCCAATATTTCCGCTTCCCCCGCCGCCGAAGTAGTCCTCTCCGCCGGATCCGGTCGCTTCGCTCCCGGCTGCAGCTGCCTCGGCCTTCGCAGCGGCAATTTCAGCTTTACGTTGGGATTCTTCGGCCTTCGCTTCAGACTTCATGGCCTCTAAAGCCGCGTCGCGCTCTTCAATTTGGGAATTGATCTTATCCTGATATGCGGCCAAATCAGCAGCTCGGGCCTGTTTGGCTGCTTCATTTTCCAACGCGGCAGTTGTTCCGAACGTGACCTGGTCAATTAGCCCAATATTAACTCCGGGAATCTTGTTTAGAGTGTTGATGAAGTCGTTTATGATGTCAATTGCACCATTCACTAGATTCTGTAATATCATTAACACGCCGGCCTTCATATCGCCCATGAAGTTCTGAATATTCACGCCAGCAGTATAGAAGGCAAGTTGGAGCTTGTTCCACATGTCCTGAATCCAGTAAACACCAGTCATAAAACCGATTTTTACCCAATCCCAAGCAGTTAGAATTGCATTTACCACAACCAGCCAGGCTACTTTTAGCCCACCGATAGACTGTATCCATTTATAAATTGCAGCGATAATCACCCCGATCACAACGGCAATCCAGAATATGGGGCTCTGTAAAAGCTTTGTAAAAAGTTGATTATTTGCAGCACTTGCAATCCATGTTGCAACCGCATAAAAGAGTACCGCCGCTGCAATTCCCCAAAAGATGGGGGCAATTGTTGACCAATTGTCGTAAATCCACTGCGCGCCCTGGCCGATCAATGTCAGGACCGGTGTAAAGGCCTCTAGGATGATATTCTTTGCGACCGTCCACGCCTGCGAAAATGTCATGGGCATAGATGCAAACTTCGCATTGATTTCATCCGCCGACGCCAGCATGGCGTTCTTTACGACGGTCGATGTGATCTGGCCTTCGGCAGCCATTTCTCGGATTTTCCCAATTGGGACGCCCAGGTAGTCGGCGATCGTCTGAATGATGGTCGGCGCCTGCTCGAAGATGCTGTTCAGCTCTTCGCCGCGAAGGACGCCGGAAGACATGGCCTGCGTGAGCTGTAGCATGGCCGCGTCGATACCGGCGACCGAAGTTCCAGCAATGGTGAACTGTTTATTAATCAATTCTGAGAAGGCGATCAATTCTTCGTTGCTGGAGAAGGCATCGCCGGCCATAATGCCCATCTTGGCGACAGCGTCTGCGGTAGTGGTATAAGCTGCGCGGGACCGGTTGGCCGATTCCATGATCATATCTTGCAGTTCGTCTGTGGTTTGCAATCCGTCGTTCATCAGGTCCAGCCGGGCGCGGGTGGTGGTCATGCTGTCGGCCAGCTCTATTACCTTTTTCGCGCTTACTGCTGCCATGGCTGATTTTATATAACCTGAAACCTGGTCCCACGCATTCTTGACATCATGGGTCCCTTTGGCAGCATGTTTCTGCTTTTGGTTGAATTTTTCTACCTTATCGCTCGCATCATTGATTTTCCTTCCCACCTGGTCCCACGCTGCGCTCAGTGCTTCGCTCTTAGAAATGCCGGATTCCGACATCATTTGCCAGGCGATTTTCATGGCTTGCGCTGCTTTTGTTGTACGATCTTCGACCATGTCCGTAGTGTTACCCACATTTTCCAATGTTTGGTCTACTGCCTGCGACGCTGCGTTGATTCGATTTAGTTTCGATGTCATGCGGTCCTGAATTTCGAACTGCGTAGAAACGCCAGCCATAGAATCACCTGCCTTTCTTCCCACTCCGGCGCTTCGCCTTGGCCGCTTCCTTTTTCTCCTTTTCTATTTGCAGATCAATGGATGCATAGATAAAGGCCCTTTCCCGTTTGGGCAGGGCCAGAAGCTGCCCCGGCAAAATTTTTAACCGGTGGAGGGCGTAATGTGCGTAGACCGACTCTCCGTCGGCATCCGCCTCATTATCGCCCCCCGTGATTAGTTTTTTGCTTCGTCCCTCAGATCGTTCACATCGTCCGAAAATCCGTTGATCTCCTGGATGGCCAGCAGCAGGGAAGTGTACTGGCCGGGGTTCAGAATCAGATTGATCAGGTCTTCCGCGCCCCGGACGCCCTTCTTCGCCTGGAAGTCAGCGTCTTTGAAATTGGGGTCGACACAACATGCTGCCACAAGGCGGGCGTTGTAAAGGTCCATGTCGGTATCGATTTGTTTTTGGCGGGTTTTCTTGTCGAAGCTAACCTTTTGGCAGCTCTTCCGGATCGCCTTATTCTCCGCCTCTGTGATCGACCGGATCACAAAGGGGTGGGGGAAGGGCGCGATGGTTACTTCTGTCTGAGTTGTGCCGATCTCAGCCTCCATAAAAAATTCTTGCAGTTTCCCCATTGATATTTACCTCCATTTTCAAAATTAGAACTGGCTGAAAGGCGTCAAAACGTCAAAGTTCTCGAATGTGAATTCGACATCCTCGTCCAGCGGATCGTCGCTGTCTCCGTCCAGCTTCGCCAGGACCACAGAATCCAGGTTGCAGTCGATCAGAAGGACAGACTGCTTCCCGGCGGACGATTCCTGGTCGTCGTTCTCGACCACCAGGTCGAAATATACGTCGACGCCGGTTTCTTTCCACTGTTTGATCATCTGGCGGAACAAGGGAGTCATGTAATAAATGGTCATGGACCCGGTTCCGTTCGCGCCGGTGGTTTTGTGTCCGGTCATACGCTTCCCGATCGCCTTCACTTCCGACTTCGACTTTTCGACAGTCGTTTCAATGGTCTTCGCGAAGAACAGGTCTTCGTTATTCCCACCGACCTTCGCATAGGCGCGGCCTTCCTTGCCGGAAACGGTGTCAGCGGCGTTCAAAGTTTTCATTTCGGTTTACACTCCTTCCGTTAGTTTACAACGACTGTCATGTACAGCTTTTCCATGCTGTCGTTCGGTTTCAGGGCGGCATCGACGGAGACGTCGCGTTTTCCGACGCCCTGGGCGATCGTGATGTCCTCGGACACGAAGCCGCTGATCGCGTCGATGTTCTGATACTGCAAAGCCAGGGCCACAAGGTCTGCTTTGAACAGCTGGCGGCCAGTGTCGTTGTTGGTAATTTTGCCGATATAGGAATCACCGAAAATCCGGGCGACGTCGTTTGCCCAGCCGTCCAGGACGCGGATCACGCGGTTCGACGTCCAGTCCTCGGTCATGCCGTCGCCGAAGGTGGTCAGACTGTTGACGTCGATTAGGACACGCGCAGTACCGTAGTCCGCATAGAAGACGAACTCGCCGGCCTGGATCGCCGCTTCGAACTGGGACTTCGTATATTTGATGTCCACGTCCACGGCGTTGTCGTAGGCGGTATTTGTCAGGCTTTCGTTGATCTCCGCGCCGGCGGACGCACCAGTGACCCACGCCACGGCCTTTTCGCCGGGCACGATAGTCCCGTCTGACAGGATAACGCCGTTCTTCACGTTGATCAGGCCGATGTTGTCGCCCTTGTAATCGTACAGGACGCCGACGATTTTCTTCCCTTCGTCGTCGCGAAGGCGCTTGACAAAGGTCGCATACAGGGCCTTGGTCGTGTCGTCGTCTCCGGGGTAGCCGATCACGTTGAAGGACTCCACTTCGAAGGCGTTCAGGGCGTTGGTGTGGGCGGTTCCATTGACGGTTCCGTTCGTTCCGCCAGTCAGCGGGGTCGCCACAGCCGCTTCCAGGGACGCTGCCGTCCCGAAGGTGACGAAGTCGTTCGCTTTCAGATTGGCCGACCCGGTGGACTTGGCGACGGTCTGGGAGTCCATGACCATCCCGGCAAGGTAGGTCACGATATCGACATTCGCCTCGTCGTCGGAATTGGTCAAGATCGCGACACTGATCGCGTTTCCGCGTGTGCCGCCATAGGCTGCCGTTACGGTCATTCCACCGACAGTTGCGGTTGCCTTCGTGCCGCCGGAGTTGACACGATAGATCAGCAGGGTCCGGGCGCGTTTCAGGGCTTCCCGGACCAGAAGAATGTCCGCCGCCGTAGGATCATAGCCGAAGACGTTCAGGGCAGTTTTGTTGAAATCTTCCGCGTAGATGGAAAAGACCTTGTTTTCAGGTCCCCAGTTCAGTTCCAGGGGAAGGGCCGCGACGCCGCGCGTCCCTGCCTTGGTGATGCTGCCCAGACTCACAAAGTTGATGTACGCACCGGGCAGGACCTTGTTTTGTACAGTAAAATTTCCGCCGCCGATAGGCATGTTTACACCTTCCTTTTCAGAAAATCAGCAACCAGGCGGATGGCCTGGTCTTTTGTGTAGACCTTCCCATCCTCCAAGACGGCCGCGACGGCGTCTCTGGGAAGGCCCAGGGTTTTCGCTTTGACCAGTTGTTCCTTCGTGAAGGTCGGTTCCGCCGCCTGGCCTGCGGTGGGGGCCTTTTTCTTTGCTGTTTCCATTACTTCACTTCCTCCGTTTGGTACAGGGTTTCCATAGATGGGGTTTCCGGCGGAGCCAGGACGAAAAAGAAGTCCGCGTCGAAGGTGAACTGGTAGACACAGGCGTTCTTATTTTGTTTCGCCTTTTGGCCGGTCAGCCGGATCGTCCGGGTCTTATGGTCTGTTTCCTGCACAGTCAGCGTTTCAAACTGGTCATACATGGCTTCGGCCCAGGCGTTGAACCCCATATTCTCCTTCGATGTTAGGAAATACAGGACTTCAAATTGAATCGACCGCTTCCGCCGGCGGTCCAGGTGCTTTTCCTGCCCCGATTCAATGATCCCGACGAAGAGCTGGCCGTCGGCGTCCTTTGGGATTTCGTCGATGTAGACCTTCCGGTCCGGCCATAGGGCCGCCAGCTTCGCCGCAATCGCTTCGACAAAGTTATTCAGCGTCACGCCAGATCACAGTCCTTCACTCGAATTTCCTGGTGGGTTGCATAAACGGCCGGGCGTCCCACCACTTCAAATGCCAGAAGCCGTTGACTGGTCGGGTCTACGCGACCGAACCGTTTTAGAGAAACGCGGTCGCCAGGAAGGATAAGAAGGGCGGGGGAAGCAAACAGCACGGCATCATAATCGACTTCGTTCTGTGCGTCCGTCTGCTGGCTCTTGTTGCTTCCTGAATACGACAGCGCGCAAATGATTCCAGAATACTTCACAGCGGGGACGGCTTTCGTAATGTGGTTTGCCCCCGTCATGGGTTCGGTTCGGCTGATCGTGGCGGTGTCTTCGTAGGTCATTTCGATCGCCGCGCGCTCTGCGGCAGGATTCCCAAACATGCAATCACCACCTCAATTTCCGGTATTCGTTCAGGATGGTCCGCCAGCCGAAGAAATCTTGGCCATCGGTCCCCAGGTTAAAAGTTGGCGCCGACCCGGATGCTCCGGAAGCATTGGCGAAAGATGTCTGCACATCCCCACGTTTCACGGATGCAACCGGCCCGGTAGCAGCCTGCGTGGTCCCCAGACCGGCGGATTTGTAGTAGCTGACACACATAACAACCAAAACCTTTTCCAACTTGGCCGGTAGTGTGTCCTGGTTGATATAAGTCAAGACCATATCTTCCACCGTTTCTGCAACGAATTGGATGATATGGTCTTGCCCGTCGCTTGTAATGCCCAGAAGCGCCTTGATTTTAGATACGCGATCGTCCTGCCCGAGTAGGATCTGCAGGATTGCTGTTTGATCCAGATTGGTAAGACCGTTTAAAGATGAAAAAATCTGCTCAAGCACGTTTTCACCCACCTTTCAGCGGATCCTGGTTACTCTTTGCCCTGGATCAGTTCGACGATCTGGGCCTTCGTAGCGTCGTCAGGGACCGCGATTCCGGCCGCCTGAGCGGCTTCCAGGAGTTCAGCCTTGTTCATCTTCGCCAGGGGCTTTTCGGCCCCGTCAGCGGCCTTCTGGGCGTCGTAGGGGGTGTATTCCGCGCTCTTGCGAAGCTGGTCTTCGACCATACGACTTCGGGGTTCCAGGATCACGCCGGTTCGTCTGTTGATAAACTTCACAGGTTTTCCTCCTTTTTCCGCGTCAGCTGCCTATCGTTAGACAGTGACGCTTGTGGAGTAATGGAAGATCAGGTCGGGGGTCAGGGCCTTCGTGCCATAGTCGAAGAACATAGACACGCCGTAATCGTTGGACAGGGGGATCTTCTCCGGCTCCCCGTAGGGGTAGATCACCGCCGGCTGTGCGATCGCGCCTTCGATCATGGCGATCATGTGGTAGGTGGTGGTCTTGGTCTTGCTGGTTTCCACGGTTTCGGTCGTCACGGGAAGGTTGATGGAAGAATAGACCCGGACCCCGTGGAACAGCGCAAAGTCCTCGGCGGCGGAGTCCACGTTGGCGTTGTGGGTGTTTTTGTCCAGGTAGGTCCTGATCTTGCCATAGAAAACAGGGTCCAGGACCAGGCGGATCAGGTTCCGGGGAACACCGCGAACATAGTCGTTCTTCACGGTTTCAAGGGTCTGGATCAGGGCTTCGACCTGGGCTTCGATGTCGGTTTCGGTGGTGGTAAAGGCGGTCCCTTCAGCGGCCGCACAGGCGAAGAAGGCGGCGTCCAGTTCGGCCGCCACAGTGTCGACGTGGTTATCCGCGCGCCGGGCCATGATGTTACCGACGCCGAAGGTGTCCAGGTCGAACTTCGCGGCTTCCTCGACGATCTCGCGATGAGTGTCCAGGTTGACGGTGGTCGGGGGAACGGTGATCGCGTCGCCCTTGCCGGCGGCTCTGGCGGTCCCGTATGCCTGGGACGCGCTGTTCTTGAACCGCTTATACTCCACGGAACCGGACGCGGGGTTTCCGGTGTAGGACTGGGACTTCAAGCCGGAAGACAGGGTTTCCTTCTGGATATTGGCGATCACCAGGCCGGACAGTTCGGCCAGGTCGACCTTCGTCGAACCGTTCTGGATCAGGCTGATAGCTTTCGTTCTTGCCATTGAATATCATTCCTTTCAGTTGTTATTGGCTGGTGGATTATATCACGACAGGGCCGTCGGTCTTCGCGGCCGGCTCCTGACGTGCGCCGGGTTCGGCCGGCTTCGCCCCCTTAATGTCGGGGGTCTTCTCCGGCTTCTGGGTTTTGAACAGGTACGCCTTCGACTCCTTGAAGGGTTTCAGAAGGCCGTCCAGGTCGGATTTCAGCGCGCCGCCGGCGTCAACCTCGATTCTGTCAAGGTCAAGAAGGGAAATGATGTCGGCGGGGTCGTGGACCTTGTCGGCCAGGGCCATTCGAAGGGCCGTGTTCTTCTGGATTCGCGTGATCTCCTTCTGGTGGTCAGTCCGAAGGGTTTCGATCGTGGCCTGGGCGGTCTTGACGTCGTCGGCGATCTTCGCCGGGTCGCCGGACCCGCCGATCGCCTTCAAGGCTTCGGCGGCCGCTTTCAGGGCGTTTTCGGCGCTGGTCTTGCCGCTGTTAGCTCCGTTGTACTTCTCGGCTGGAACGAAGGTCCCGTCGTTCCCGACGACCAGGTCGACGTCCTTCCCGTCCTTGCCCTTGCCCTTCAAGGCCGCTTCGACCTGGTTCGCCAGATCCTCACCCAGAATGGTTTTGACGCTCTCTGTGATCATGGTTTGATCCTTTCCCCGCTGTCTTTATCGTGACTTCCACACGCTTTGCGGTCCCGCCTTGTCGCCGGGCGGGTGCGGCAAATTTGTATGAAAAAAGCGCTCCTGCCGAAGCAAGAACGCTTTGATCAACTTATGATTTCGGATCGGGGCACGTCGATGGTCTCCCAATCCTCAGGTGATGTACCTACGTCTATAAGATATCGCTCCCCATCGCCAAGCACCTCAACAACGGTGCCTTCTCTTCCATCCTGGAGCCGGATGGTGTCATATTGTTTAATCATTTTTAGCCTCCTTGATGTAAGCGCTTACCATGCGGGGTTTCCCATCTTCTGCAATCCATGAAATTACAACGTTGGTGGGTTTGCCGGTTTTGCCGTAAAGAATCATCTTCTGCTCATAGACCATGCCGAAGCCGCGATTCCCGATCGATCTTACTGGGTATAATCTTGCGCGACGCAGGATTTCCGCCCGCAGTGCTTCCCAGTTGTCTATATTATACCCAAGGCGGTCCGCAAACGCAACGCCCTTTGCATACCCGCGCGGGTTATCCGGATTGAATAGATACTTCAGGAATTTATCCTGATCTGCATAGGCGCCCCCAGCATCCGGAAGCGCTAAAGATGGGTCTGCGGTCAGACGAGACCGACGATTGTAGTCCAATCGATACATTTGGTATAGATCTGGGTCCTTGTATTTGATATTCTGGAACGCTTCCAGACTCGACGGAGCATCCGCTCCAAGGAGTTCTTTATATTTTTTCCACGCTTCTCTGTCTTCCGTGATGTGATATGCCTTTTCCCGCTCTGTTTCCACGAATCCAGGGCCATTCGCATCAACTTGTTGTTGGTACCATTCCTCGTAAGTCATGTTTTCCGGCATCTTTCGGCCGGAATTGTACCAGTCCAGGGCATCATCGGGGTCATATTCCACTGTGGTGCATCGGTCATTTGGATGCATGGGTGGGTAGTTCACACCCACTTGAGCATCTTTCACCTTAAAATGCTTGCCATCCAGCGCGCCGCACACCTCACAGGTCCGGGCATCCAGCGTAGCGACATATTCGTATTCCTCCACACCAGCAGCCTCATACGCAGCTCTGTCCGCCTCTCCGTGGAAATGGGCGGTTTCGGTGCGGATCAGGCGTTCAGCGGCCTTATAGGACTGGCCCATTTTGGCGGACAGTTCCTTCGACATGGTCGCCACGCTCTTTCCTTGCATGACGCCTTGCGTGATGGTTTCCCGGACATGGAACAGAAGCGCCTGTTTGTTCCTCCACAGGCGATCGGAGAACATAGCCCCGGACCAGGGATAGGACAGAACGTTTTCAACGACGCTTTCGTCCAGTTTGGCGAACTCATGGATAAAGCCGGCGCGGGACTGAATGTCATAGACCTTCTTGTAGTAGCCTTCCCGGAAGGTTTCGCCGAACTCCGCTTTCATCTGGGACACGCCGGTTTCCCACAGTTCATTAAGTTTCAGGTCGATTTGTCCCAGAAGGGCTTCCAGGCGGGAAATACGGCTGTTCGTGGACAGGGCGTCCAGTTGGGCCGTCAGAAGGGCCTTGACGCGGGGGTCAGGCTCCGCCGCGATCCTGGCGATATATTCGCCCAGGGTCGCCTCCCATTCCTGGAACTCCTTCCTGGTCAGAAGGCGGACGGCCTGATCGTATGTCAGGCCATACTTCCCGGCGTACTTCGAATAGAAGTCGCCTATGTCGCGCCGGATCGCTTTCGCGGCCCGGTCGTATTCCTGGAACATTTTCGCCGTTAGCCCGACGCCGCGAAGATAGGCTTCATTCTCACGTTGAAGGGCGCGGGCGATCCAGTATTCCTTATTCCGTATCATTCAGGCCACCAGCCTTTCCAGCGGCCCCTTCCTCGCCCTTCTGGGCCGTCTGTGGGACGTTTCCGGCTCCCAGGGTGTCGTCGAACAGACCTTCCCCAAACTCCGCCATAGCGGCCTTCTTTTCGCTGTCCAGTTGGGCCAGTTCTTCGTCGACGTCCGTCACCCAGGGGTGATTTTGAAGGATCGTCCGTTTGGAGATCAGGCCGTCACTGGTTCGGGCGTTGTTGATGATGTCCGTTTCATTGACCGGAAGGTCCATGTTGAAGACTATGTCGAAGTCCTCGTTCGTGAAGTCGCCCTGGCCGGTGATCTGGAAGTAGACGTCAATGAACAGTTTCAGGCGGTGGAAGGTGTCTTTCAGTTCGGTTCCCAGGGAATCACAGTCGGCGTCCAGGTCCATATATCGGAAGTTGATCGCCGATCCGCTGGCGTTCCCCAGTTCCGGGTCCTTCGTGTCCACGCCGGCCGCGAAGTCGTAAATGTCCCGGCGCTCATTGTCCAGGAAGGCCATGACAGCGTCAATGTTCAGGTCTGCCTGTAACTTATCCACGCCGCCGTCGGAAGTGACCTTGATCGCCATGTGTTCCTTCAAGTCCTTCAAGAACTCCGCCAGATCGGTTCCGCCGTAGTTTTTCAGGATATAAATGAACTTCGCCACGTCACGAAGGACGTCGGCCGTCACGCTGTTTTGCCAGTTGATGTCGTCGATCAGGTCCTTTATGAAGTAGCACAGGGGAAGTTCTTCTTCGTTGTACTTCAACCAGGCGATCGGAACTTCTTCCCAGTTGTAGGGCTTCCCGGCGACGGTGAAGTGTGGTTCAGTCCAGTCGTTTTCCTCGGTCCCGTGTTCCTTGTCGACGTAGAAGTCGCCGGCCCCGGTCCCGCCGAAGGCGTCCGTCTTGAAGTAGCGAACGCCGCCGGTCCACCAAAATTCGGCGTGTGTGATCGTGTGCTTCCTGGTCCCGACATAAATGATCTGGTCATAGAAGCGAATGAAGGCGTCCAGTTTCGTTCGTTCGGAGTCGCGCCACAGGGGAACGACTTCGGTCGACGGGACACGCATGAAGGCCAGTTCGCCGGCGTCGTCGAAGTAGGGCTGAATCCAGGCGATCCCGGACTTGACCGCGCCTTTCCCCAGGCTCTTGATCTTCCGGCGGAAGGTCTGGTCAAAGACTTTGTTCAGGGCTTCGCCATATTCTCCGCTTTCGGTGTCCACAGTCCAGGGCTTCGACAGAAGGTAGTTCGCCTTCTGGTCCACCAGTTTTTTCAGGATAGGCCGTTCGATCTTCGCGTTCGATCGGTTGGCGACGTCGACCGTCTTCTTCTGGACGGAAGACCTGTTCCTGTAATACGATTCGGCTTCCAGTATGATTTGATATTGTTCGGACTTCTTGAACTCCCGGATTTCCTCACTGACGATCTGGGCCAGGGTCATAGTCGCTTTTTCAGGGTCGGACAGGATCAGGTTGATCCGGTCCATGACAGACAGTTCCATTTCCTCCACCTCACTTCAAAACTTCGATAGACGAACCGCGTCGCGGACGCTCCACGCCATAGCGAAGGGCCGCCATAGCGTCGTCCATGAACTCGACAGGTTCGTCGATATAAAGGCCCGTGGTCGGGTCCTTTTTCCACTTCCACTGTTGAACTTCTTTCAGAACATTCACACAGGAAGGGTGTATGTGTATCTTTCGGCCTTTCAGAAAGTCGATCTGGGCCTTCACGCTCCCAGGCTCCTTTTTCACGGGATAGGCGCGGAAGCCGGCCTTCTGCCATGTCCTGATCCGGTCCGGCTCCGCAGAATCGCAGAACATTTCAACACGCGGGTCAATCTTTGCCTGACGGGCCAGGCTGATAATTTCTTCGGTGTCCTTCTCGAAGACATATATTTCCGAAGTGACGTAGATTTCGCCGTCCTTCCAGCCGACACCCAGGATCGCGTCGGCATGGTTGAAGCCGAAGTCCTGTCCGTAATAAAAGCCGTCGAAGTAGTCGCGCCCGGTAGGGAAGTTGTGGACTTCGAAGTTCGTCAGGATCAGGCCGCCCAGTTCGCCCCATTCACCCAGGCCATACACGCGGTAGCCGTCCGGGTCTTCTTCCTTGCGTCGCTCCATGCGGCGGGAATAGGCCGGGTCTATGAACCGGTTTGTCCTGTATGTCGAATGGTGGGTCAGAACGTCCGGATCGGACTTGTCGAAGTAGCGGGCCTTGATCCAGTGCGTCGCGCTGACCGGGTTGAAGGTCATTGTGATCTGATAATACAGATTCGGGTTCAGGTCGTCCAGGTTGCCACGAAGACGGTCGTCCAGAATGTCGACGTCTTCCGGAAGAAGTTCTGTCGCTTCCTCACACCATATCCAGACCAGTTTCCCGTTCTTGAAGGTGATGGACTTGATCTTCTCACGCTGGCGCTGGTCCTTGACGCCCCGGAAGATAATCCGGTTCCCGGTGATCTTACATTCCAGGGCAAGGGGGTTCAGGTTGACCTTCCAGAAGCGGTCGGCATAGGGGCCGAACATTCGATAGATCGCCGCCTGTAACTCTGCGAAGGTGCTGTCACGGTTCGTTTCTTCAATCTTCCGGACGACGACCAGGTTCGCGCCCTGGTATGCCGGATCGGACAGTTTCGCTATGTAGTCCTGGGCGATATTCACAGACTTCCCGGAACCGGCGGACCCCTTCAAAATGCGGTAGCGGCCGCGCCATTCGTTGACAGGGCGGAAGACGGGGTTGAACTGGGCGGACGCTCTGAACTCAACCGTCCGGGCCATAGTCATAATTGATCACCACCGTCACTGGCGCGCCGCCGTCCGGGCTGTCCTTGAACATTCCCAGGTGCTTTCCGCACAGTTCCAGCGCTTTCAGCTTGTCGGCCATTCGGACCTCCCGCTCCACGCCGTCGCCGTATTCACTGGGGATAACTTTAACCCTTATGGCTGCGATTGCTGCACGGTCTTCTGCTGTAGCATTATCCCGGATGTTGCCGGTGTCCAGATCGACTAGGTCTGTCGCATTTAAAAATGCAATCTTACCCAGTTCCTGAAGCACTCGGTCCGCATTGATGCCGGTCCGCTTCGACCGATCTGCCATAGCCTTATCAATACGCGCGCGAACCTCAGGTATTTTCATCAATTCATGCCCAATACTATAAGCCGTTTTGGGTGAGTATCCTGCTCGAATGGCTGCTTGCGTAACGTTCAAGTCGATCAAATACTCTTCCACGAACCGCTCTCTTCGTTTAACCAATACGATCACCCCTTTCAAAAAACGGCAAAAGAATACCCCACCGGAAGCCCGGCAGGGTGAAACGGAGGATCCATTGCTCCGATGGTCCTATGGTACCATGCAAGGATACTGACATTCAATGCCATTTACTGCCAATCACTGCCATTTACTGCCACATTTTCGGCGCAGTGGGCATTTATATGCTGCAGCGCCCTACCATGGAGGCGAAAGACGGAGTGTAGGCTCTTGTCATCATCGTCCCCATAGATCATAATGGCCACATCGCCCCATGGTTTTAGACGGTACCCATCCCCGTCTATGTATCTCAGACGCAGGCACTCTCGCTCCAGGGGATCCTCTATACGGTCTATGGCGGCCTCAATGGCCGCCATTTCCCTTTGCGCTGCTTTTATTTGGGGTAGCACCTTTCCCTCGTATTCCATACGTCGGAGGATGGCGCGCTCCATTCGGTCCCCATTACCGCCTGTTGATTTGGCGCCGCTGCTCTCCCGCATGGCCGGCAGCTGCTCATCATTGCGTAACCGAGCAAGGCGGTCCAGTTGGTTGTCTACTTCCAGGCGGAGCGATCGGTAAGACGCCAAGCGCCGTTTTGTCTTTTGGTTGTCCATGCGCATCCTCCTATATCCTTTGTCTGATCGACGTCAATCAATCCTATTTTCACGATTTTTTCCTTTCGTTGCCGCCGGAGGGTGGGGATGATTCCCCGGCGGATCTGGCATCGGCATCCAGCCGGTTACCTCACAGATATATTGCCCCGTAACGGGATTCACCCACCCGTTCTTCAGTATTTACCATTGGCATATATCCCGAAAATGGGTTGCGTTTTGCCATGCATACAACATATGTCCCTGTTTCTGGCAGTCTCTCTTCAACGCTCCACCAACTGGATGGCTGCGGCGTTGGAACCGCGTCGATGGTGGGTGCATTGTCAATATCACTTGGTGAAAAACTATATAAAACTTCACCTTCGCGCAATTTGGCAAAATTTTTATCATATAGTGCATCCGCATCAATCAGTCTCATGCTAGGCCTCCTCATCCATGCGTGCCTCGCAGTTTGGGCAGCAATCAGACTCCGGCTCCAGGCCGGTGTCCTCGTAGGTGGCGAGGCGCTGGACAGCATCAATTAGGGGCAAATATTCACTGTTATAATCCAGCCTTTCGGTATGCAGTTCATTGCAAATGCGGATGGCTTCGTCACTATATCTCTCCATGTTCGCTACTCCTACACAAATGGATTAGGTGTGAGTACCTTACTCTTCCAGTCCAGCTTCTTGTAGTTCGCCCGGCAAATCGGGCAATTGTGGCCCACTCTCACATCCAGTGCGACAGCTGCTTCTCCTGTCGTGCCTGACCCAAGCCACGGGTCAACAACAATATCTCCGATAGCTGTACATGCTTTAATATATTTCTCAGGGAGAGCCAGAGGCTGAACGGCTTGGTGTGTTGTTTTATTCGGCATCACTCCGCACGTAATAACATTCTGGGGCAGTGCTCCGAGTGGATTCGGTGTAATGCTCTTGTTTTTTCTTACATAAGTAAGCCCGTTTTCTCGCGCTTTATATTCATAGTCTTTGTACAAATCCAGACTATGATCTGAATACGGTCTTCGTATTGCATCTATGTTAATTTCCCATTTTGGCGACTTGGAAAACCACAGAATCTGCTCGTATGCATCCTGACACGCAACTCGAAGGCCCGTTGGTGCAGGGTTGCCCTTGACCCATATCTCAATGTCAACGCACGAAAAGCCCCACTGTTCTTCAAGCAGAACTGCGAGTTTTTCAACAACCAGCGATCTCTTTGATGCTTTCGACGCAGTTTTTTTGCTCCGGTTGGCCTTTACGTTTATTACCAAAAACCCATCATCCGACAGCGCATGCTGTGCACCATCGATGAATGGCGAGATAAGCTCTATATAATCTTTTTCTTTCCAAACGCCATAATTTCTCTCTGCGTTTGGGTATGGAGGCGATCCATAAATGAGCTTAACAGTTCCTTTTTCTATCTCCTTTAGACCGGCTGCGCCGTCACAGCAAAGGAGTCGATAACTTTTATCGTCGAATATAATCACTGTCATTCCTCCTCTGATATGGAGGCGATCCATGCCTGTCCGAGCTTTTGATATTCAGGGTTAACATCGATGCAAAAATACTGTCGTCCATGCTTATGTGCAACAACACCCGTCGTACCAGAACCAGCAAACGGGTCCAGTACTATATCTCCGGGGTTGCTGCCAGAAAGGATGAAAAACTCAGCCAGCTTTTCTGGATAACGAGCAGGATGCTTAATACCCATCTCTTTACAAAGCTTCTGCACAAAACCGTTGCTGGCAGTATTGCTTACTGAAATTACGCTGCCGGGGTCTGCGCCTCCTTTATTATCCCACGGATGGCTTAGATCAAAATTATGTCTGCTTGGACGAGAGTTTTTTTCTCGACCTCCACGCTCAACGGCTTTTCCATCAATAATATCCATCATGCTTTTGCTGTATGGCTTACGAATTGGATCCATGTTGAACGTCCACTGCTCCGACTTGCTAAACCAGAAACAGTATTCGTGGGATTTTTTCGTTCTACCCATAGTCCCGCGAGAGAACACGTTCGGAGGTGTTGCAGGATTATGCCAAATATAATCGCGAACAAGATGAAATCCAACATCCTTACACAGTTTCAGCAAAAGCTCAAAAACATACAAATGCTGATAGTTGTCCACAACTTTATCACTAATATTGAGCACAAAACTGCCCTCTGGTTTTAACACACGAAGGAATTCCTGTGCTCTCTGTAAAAACCATTCAATATAATCATCTGGTTTAATTTTCTTAACGACATCACCATAATCTTTAATCTGGTCAGCATAGGGAGGTGATGTCATTATCAAATCTATGCTGTTATCGGGAACACCACGCAAAACATCGAGACAATCTCCGCAGATGTATGCGTTTTGGTATTCCAGTTCTTTATTGTGTTTAGCTTCCATGCTGGATCTTCCTCTCGTGTTAGCGATTGAATGCTATTTATCTCCAGGGGATCGTAGTAGCCCCTGAGAAAATAATCGCCCACCTGTTCGCCGCACCTGGCGCAGAAGATTTCACCCAAGCAGCCTTCGGTGATATGGCTGTGGACGAGAAGCGAACAAGTAACACTTTTGCGCTGCTCTTCCGTCAGTGGTTCAAGGGCCACCATTTTTGCATCATATTCTTCTCTTGTCATTGATCACCCCTCCTCTCTCGGCATCATAAAGCAGATCCAATCTGCATCTGCTCGTCGCAAGGGATCTTGGTGATGTAGATCTCCGTGCGCGGGTTCTGCGGATCCAGTAGTACTCGGCTCCCATCGTGGCCAACGACGATCCTGCTATTATCATCACGCAGGATCCTGTTGGCCACCAGTAGATCATCAATCATTGCCTGCAAATTGAGCCCATCCACGATCCGCCTTGTCGCCATGTAGGACATGATCCGGACATTTACCGGGCAGTCTATGGGCCTGGGCGGGATCGGCCGCAGGTACCAGGCTGCAGCCTCCGCATATTTATCCTGCGCCTTGCCCTGCCGGATAAATTGATTCGCAAATTTCTTGCAAACCGGGCACCTTTTTCCGCTTCCGGCAATCATTTGGTGATTTTTCTTGGTCCGGGGGTCGCCCGGAATTACGTACTTGATCTCTGCCATATGTCAGCCCTCCAGCCTTTTGATTGCGGGATTATCTCCGCTTGTCAAGCTTGTTACAAACTCCCTAATGGCCGGCGGCAGCGCTTGGAACTCCTTATCGCTCTTGACCCGCGTCTGGTACGACCGTTGGAAGTTAGATGCCACCACGGATTGCACCGTTTTTGTGTCCATCGCAGCCCACTCCTTAAGCTGGGCCGGAGCACCAACAAGCCGCTGCACTATAGGCGGGAGTTTTGCAAATTCCTCAGCCGCACCGTAGAAGCTGTTGCGAAGGGCTTTAGCCACAAGATTCCACGCCTCCAGCTCCGTCATCTCATCAGGTTTGGTGAGCCGCTGGATCTGGGCTGTAACCTCTCCGATGGTAGGCGGAAAAGAGTTGGGCCGGGTCTTAATCAGCGCATATACAGCCGCACTGACCAGATCATAGGGCTCCTCCTCGAAGCATTCCTGCCACAATTTCACTGCCGCATCTTTGTCCATATCGCCAGCCTTGGCATAAAATCCTGGATACGCCGCCCACAGGATTGCCATGATCTTTTTCGTTTCAACCTTGTTCAAAGTTCGCCCTCCTCCTGCAACATCCGCAAAAACGGGTTATTGGTCTGCGGCTGTTCCTGGTGACCCTGGGTTTGGCTGTCGTACTTGCCGTCCAGGACTTTGGCCATATTTGCGTCGGCAATCAGCCAGTCAAAATCTGCCGACCAATTGCGCTTGTTGGACCCCTTCAGAAAAGCGCTGGCTTCGGCCTTTGCGAATAGGGCCTGGAAGTCATCCGGCGTATATCCGGCCCTTAGCCTGGCGTGGATTGCCTTTTTCCGGGCATCCGACAAGGTCCTGCACCGGGGGAGTGATATACAGGTGGTGTTATACATGTCCTGGATGGCCTTATAATCAACAGCCGGTGCCGCCGGGCCGTCAGGCCCGTTATTATCCGTAGCGCTGCCGCCAGGAGGCGCGGAGGGGTTAGGGGTGGTAGGTACTGTTATATCCCCGTTAGGGGATATGGTACTGTTACTGTTACTGTAGCAGCGGATTTTGTCCGGACATGCTGCGGATGTCCGTTGGACGTCCGGCGGACATCCTGCGGACGTCCCAGTTTGTTCCGCGCTCGTTCCGCTTTCTTTCTGCTTCCTTTCCTCCCGCTTTTTGCGCTTTCGCTCTGCGTCGCCTTTGCGCCGATCCATGAGCCGCCCCGTGTATTCAGCCCAATCATGGATCGACAGCGTTTCGCCGTCTTGATCAATCCACCCGTTAGAAATCAGGGCGGCCATAAGCTTGTCTGCCTTCTTTTCAGGCCATTTAGCGGCCCGGGCAACGCTGCGATTTGATATACCGGCCAGATTACCGTCCTGCACATTGTCCAGCGCCCAGAGCCACAGGGACACCAACATGCCCAGCATCGTAACCGGTTCCACGCCCAAATCATCAGCGCACGCATACAGTTTCCGATGTTCCCGCAGTTCTTGGTGTACCTCCAGCCAAGCCATATCCCTCACTCCCTTCCAATGGAGGCGGGCCGACGCCCGCCTCCTGCTGTGTGGTTACTCCTCATCGTCTACTGCAGCATCTTCGTCCTGGAAGAACTCTTCAAAACCCGCCTCGTCAGCGGCATCTTCGCCAGGCTCGTCCAATGGGTTGTCATGCTCAATCGCAGGCATCATGCCGGTACGCAGAGCGCCTCTCTCCATCACATCCCTGAAAAAGTATTGCTGCCAGAAGGTAATCATCTTACTCAGAATGTTTTCGATCTTGCTCCTCAAGGTTTTACTGATAGTAAAGGTACCTCCTTGGACCTTGGTCTCCAAAGTACTGCCTTCGAAGATCCATGTCATGGATGCTTCCGGGCTGCGATAGCCCACACCCTCTACGTTTTCCAGCATGGTCATTTGTGCATCTGGACTTTGTATAGACCTGACAGTAAAGGTGATCGGATACTTATCCTTCACTAATCGGAAGGTTAGGTCATGCTCATAGCATAGGTCCGTCATCTTCTTAACCTGTGCTTCATAATTAGAAAGTTCGCTCATAGCGTTCTCCTTTTTTATACTATATTCTAGGCATCCTTGTACCGAGCCAGCTGCTCCGGGGTATCGGTTTCAATGCCGACCTCTCGGCATTCGGAAATCACGCCGTCCAGAAACGCGTTCATTTCCTTTGTGGTGTATTCGCTTGTACCCTTAATTGCCCGGTAATGAATAAACTTCTTCCCATTTACATAGCCTTGTCCAATCTCAGCGTAATGCCGGGCTACCATGTTAGGCGGGATACCTTCTCGCAGAGAGAAAATTACTTTGCATTCGCTCCCGGCCTCATCCAGGTAAGTTTCTCCGGTCCCGTAGCGTCGGAGCAACTCCTCATAAACGGAGTCTTTGTCTGCGCTTATCGCCTCGGCCAGTTTCTCTATCAATGCCCAGGCGTAGTTATTGGCGTTTAGGCTACGTGGGACGGTACGCTTTTTGATAGTAAACGTAACTTCATGATCCCCAAGTGATTCCCAAAGGCGCTTGCAGCTCTCCCGAGTGGTGAGCGTCAGTACGTTCTCGCCATTGCGGGAAAAGGTCCAGTCCTTCAGTTTCCCGTTCATAGGGCTTTCCATTTCTCCTGGTAGGTAGTAAGCAGGCTCATGCTCCGCAACCATTCGAGGAAATTTGAGATAATAGGGTAGATGCTGCGGGTTTCCTCGCGCCGGTAGGTTTCCAGCCATACGGAGCTACCGTTACTGGCAAGGTAAGTAAATTCTTGCGCTTCTGGGATCAACTCAAAATAGACTGGGTGCTGTGTGCTGTCAAAATACTTGCCGGGGTCGTAGTTTTTGGTGAATTTGATATCAATGATCCGTCCGGCTCTCAAGCAGTCAAGGCGGCCATACAGCAGTAGGTTTACGCCGTCAACTACAATACGTTTCCTGGCCGTATACTGGAGGATGCCCCCGGTGCAGGACCGCGCTACTCGATCGGCAGCTTCGAACCACTTGTTTTCGGGATCTCTGTGCCCATGGATGATATCCGTCACCAAATTTTCAAAGTCAATTCCGTTCTGCATAGCTTCGCTGGTTGGTGTCGGCTCCCGGCGCAAGGTCAGCATGAATTCGCCCATAGGATCGCCTTCGGAGGTCAAGTCCTCGTAAGGGTTGTCCCGCATGGCATAGATCCACGAGGCCAGCAAGGAATGGGTCATCAGATAGCGGCCTTCCATTTATTCCGCCCCTTTCGCCTCGGTATATTCTTTCAGAACCTTGTCAAAAAACAGGCCGAGCCCCTTGACCTTTTTGTTCCAGAGTACGCTCAGCTCTTTGCTAGAAGTCAGGGCGTGCTTGATAGCTTGGTATTGTGGCATCGCGGCGTTTGCGGTATCGGCATCGGAAATACTGTCGATGATAGCCCGCCCCTGTGCCATGGCAGCCTCATACGCCTTTTTATCCGCCGCTGCTTGCTCCGTCTCTTTTGCAGATGTGGCGTTGTAATCGCGGAACAGCTTGGTCAGGAAATCATTCGGCTCAGTAGGCGCCAAATTGGGAATAGGATAAATGCCGTGAATGCCACGGGTGCCCTTGGCGAAGTACCGCTCGCAGTTGGAAAAACCGATGGTACGCTGATTCCCCCGCATTTCCATGAAGCCGCCCAGGTCCATAACCTCCCAGACGGAGTTCTTAGAAGATCCTTCCGCTTTGATGCGAAGTTTCGTGTCGTCACCATCCTTTTCCTCGACGGTGTGGAATACGATGACAATGTTCTTGTCAAGCTGGTAGATAATGTGGTCAAGGAATCGCTGGAATTCCTTGCCGAGCCAGCCATAGCCTTTCAAAGACAGGGAACCATCACGCTGTCCGTACTTCGGTTCAATGTTCTTTCCGTACTGCCCCATGATGGTCAGCAGTTTGCCTCCTGTGTCCACTACAATGGTCTGAATATCACTCAAGGTGTTTTTGACGATAGACAGTTCCATCTCAGAACAACCGATGCCAAGGTCCTTTCGAAGCTCACTGTAATCTTTCGGCTGGGTCACGCCGGCCGCGAGATTCAAGATTTCTCTGTTGATACGTTCTGCTGAAAGGTCCACGTCGATGTAGAGAGGTTTCGGGGCACTGAGAGCCAGAGTGGTCTTGCCGATTCCTGGATAACCGGCAATCAGCATGCGGACTTTTTTGTCTGAGAAGTTCAGATTTTCAGGCTTTACAATCATGGTAATTACTCCTTTCCGTGTTCGCAGCCCCAGCAAAATTCAGAGTCGGGGTTGTAAATTTCTCTCCCGCAAACCGGGCAGAATCCATACACCGGGTCCTGCTGCCGGTCCCGGAACCAAAACAGATCTGGATTTTCCATTGACTCACGCTCCTCCTGCTGCTATAATGGGGTTATGATCTTTTCTCTTGCCGCCAACGGGACTGGTACTCCCGGGGGCGGCTTTTTTTGTTGCCACGATTGCGATCATGATCACCGCCAATCTACGCCCATCCGCCCAAGCCACTGCCGGGCATGTTTTTCGCGGGCGGCGTTAATGCGCCTAAGATCGTCAAAGTCATCGCCCTTTATCAGCAGGGCGTTGATCGATGCCATCAGATGCCCACACGCAGCCAATATGGCATTTGCATCCTTGCGATCCTTCTTCAGGTCGCCTGGATTCGTGGATTCCAGGATTGCGGCCGCCAAGGCAGATGCATCTTGGGCTGCCCGGCAGGCTATTCTCACATAACTTGCGTTCCGGGCAATCTCTTTTTCCTCTTTCGTTTGCATTGATACCCCTCCTTGTTATGCCATTGTGTAGACCAGGCATGCCGCCACAGCAGCCCCCAGCAGGATGGTCCAGGCGATACAAGCCCAGGTAGGCATGTCCCGCCGCGCCGGTTGCCGGGTTTGCTGTGCGCGCAGTTTGGCGCGCCGGTGATTGGCGTCCACTGCCTCCTCTATAGCGATAGACAGCTCGACATCTGATATAATCATTGGCTTCCCTCCATTTTTTGATGTATGTCTCGACGTTCTCCGCGTCGAAATTCTTCTTTTTTCTAATTCTCGCTTATTTTCCAAATCGTTTTTCTTCTTTGTGTAGTTCTTCATTTCAAAATATTTTATTATGAAATAAGACCAAAAACTAAGGAGGAATTGTCATGCGAGAACTAAGAAAACTTTTGTACCGGTTTGGGATCTACAAGACACAAGAGGGATACGAACCTTTACTTGTGGCTGTAGAGTTAATCCTGGAAAACTTCGAGCTGCTGGGCTGTCTCACCAAATGGCTTTATCCCGTAGTATCCGCCATCTGCGAAAGCACGCCTGGCGCCGTAGAACGCAACATTCGGTACTGCGTCGCAAGGGCCTGGGAGGCCAATCCGGCGTTGTTCACCGAGATTGCACAGCGCCCGATTACCCAGCCGCCTACTACCGGAGATTTCCTGTGCATGCTACATAACTACATGGATGACATCCTGTTCGAGCAGTGTAAACCGAAATAAGCTCCATCGCGGCTTCTCAGGCTTACGCTTGGGGAGCCGCACTGTTTTCCGGGTCTATGGACTGGTCTAAGTTGGGGGCGGCCTTGCCGGCAAGCCAATCGTAAAGGTCGCGTGGGAAGATCTCGAACTTCCGGTTGCCGTTCGGGCCGACGCTTACGACGCGCCCAAATGAGTAGCGCCCGGATGCGATCCCATCAGCCATGGATTTGGTAGATACGGGTATGCCTGCTGCGCGGAATGCCTTACAGGCATCGTGGATGGTCATGTGACCTACGTAGATGTGTGGCATAGTGTTTTACTCCTTTCAGCTTCGTGTGGTATCATCTTGGTGCTCGTGTGCAGTTTTCCAGTACCGCAGTACCTAATTCCGACCCCGAGAAACCGCCGCGCCGTATCGGTTTTGTGCATCCCGCCGAAGATTGATCTGTTCGATCATGGCTACGATTCCGACCAATTCTCTTACTACCTCGATTGTTGCAGCAGTCGGGGTAGTTTCCATTTCCAGCACAGAAATAGCTAAGTCTAAGCAGCGGCCTACAAGGTCCTCTTGTTTTTTGTCCACGGTTTTCACCTTCTTTCATTTTGTTCGGCGTCAAGCGATTCGAGTGCTGCGTGGAATTTTGCTCTCC
>ERZ1643251.1238-NODE-1238-length-29944-cov-256.045937_pt1 | contig 29944 bp, 30 predicted proteins | sample MGYA00579261_ERZ1643251 | MGnify/ENA primary metagenome ERZ1643251 (study PRJEB29033, sample SAMEA4952267) | chicken gut metagenome | biome: Broiler Chicken; feature: Gastrointestinal Tract; material: Caecum | place: Ireland | collected 2018 | study: Broiler... | reverse complement strand
ACCTTCTCATAAGGCAAATTATCGGAAGAAATAATATGCTTAAATGTTTTCATGGTAAAATCTCCTTATGAAAAGATTTGAAGATTCACTGACCAAGAAAATATATGATGATATCCATGGTTTCATTGCAATTAATGAAGCTGAAAAGAAATTATTAGGTACATTATATTTTCAACGATTAAATCATATAAAACAACTTAGCCTATCATATTTTGTTTTCCCAGGAGCTGTGCATACGAGATTTTCGCACTCCCTAGGAGTTCTCTATATAACTGAAAAACTCATTCAGCATATAAAGAAAAAAGGCCATAAAGACTTTAATGATTCTAAAAAACACCAAATTGTCAGATTAGCAGCATTACTTCATGATATTGGGCACTATCCTTTATCTCATACAATTGAGAAGTCATATATGGAATTCTCTCACTTCCTTAGTTCAAAGGAAAAAATGACGATCCCTGATTTAGAAAATAATAATTTGAAAGATTTTTGTGATAGTCAAGATATAAATCAATTTTTAAAATACTATGCAAAAAGTAAAGATTCTGAAATTAATCATGAAGAATTTGCAAGATTTGTTATTGAAAGCGAACCTTTTAAAAAGATTTTATTTAAATTATTTCCTAAATTAAATGATGAAGATCTTGACATAATTTGTAAATTAATAACCGGAAAATACATAAATGATGAATATTTTATTGCATCAAAGTTGATAAATTCTCGTTTAGATGCTGATCAAATGGATTATATGATGAGAGATACAATAAATACAGGTATAAATGCTTCTATTGATTTAGATTACATCATAAATAATATTGATATTTGTGAAAAAATATACCCGGACGAAATCAAACGTAAAACAATAGCATTTAATGTTAAAGCAATTCAAGTAATTGAACAATTCTTGTTATCAAAATATTATTGGTATGCAAATATTTTATTCTATAATAAGGCATATATTGTGAATAATATTGCACAAAGAATATATTCACATTTGTTGATTAATAATAAGATAGATTCGGATTATACTACAATCGAAAATTTTAAAAATATTTTAAACAATAACCCAGAAAAATTTTTCTTTTTTAACGATGACTATTTTTGGGAAAAAATTCAAGATATCATTAAAGAAAATAATGGTGATTTGGTATATAAACTAGCAAATTCGCTAATTAAAAGAACTTTCCCTGATATTAAAGATGATACATTTTTTAGCAATAATTTTAAATCAGAGATTTTAGTAAATTATAGTCAGATTTTATCTAATAATACTAAATTTAAGAATGGATTAGATGAATTTAATAAAAAAATATCACAGTTTAATAAGGATGGGCAGAAATATTTTGGTGTTTGTATAGAAAAAAGTATTGCTCCTGAGGCTATAGCAAAAGAATATCAAGATGACAAGCAGATAAACATAATAGTACAAAAAAATAATTGTAAGAATATCATGGATCTTAAAAATCAATTTTTTCAATTATTTCTATTTGACCACCAAGCTGAAAATAACGATGGCAAAAATAACAATATAAAAGAGTTAAAATCATTTAAAGTATACGATTTTAATAAAATTCTAAATTAAGCAGCAAGTCTTTGTTGATAAGATACTAGATTATTTACTATATTATTAAATTCAGGTAAATGCCCTTTTAAACGTTGTAACTCATTACTACGTTGTTCATCTGTCCAGTTAGGATAATGATTAGATATAAAGTCATAAGTAGTATAAATCTCTAATATATTGACAATATTAGGATCATTAGCAGGAAAAACTTCAGTAATTCTATTTATTACTCCTCTTAAATTTTCATCAATTTCTACAGTATTTATAGTACTTTTTTTTCTGGTAATACCATATAAAGTATCTGCTAATTTTGAATTATATGGTCCGTTAATATACAAAGAAAAAGATCCATCAATTGGTAAATTATAAAATTTACCTAAAATATAACAATATTTTTGAGCTTTTATTCTTTCATCTTTATTTCCAGTAAAAGCATTAAAATCAATGCCAATTTCAGTTAATACAGTATATAGCCAATTCAAAAACATATAATATTATGATCCCATGGTTTAATTGTTAATACATCATCTATGAGAATGATAGCATAAATATTAAAAAACACAAATTTAGTAATATGTGTAATATATGCTTGATTTTAATCTGATTTTAAGTAATGAATACGACACGTTGAAGGAGGTTGTATGGAAAAAGTCGGATTGAATATTACTCCAAAAGAGTTTAAGCAATTAAGCAAGTGGGCGGAAAATATTTATAATACTGCCGTAGTCATTGATTACTTTGTAGTTAATCAGCCTGAGATTGAAGAGTGTTATAATCTTGCGCCGGTAGTTAAGCACTTGCGCAACGATGCGGATGTCTTAAATGCATTCTTTATAGACCACGAAAAAGATGTCGAAATTTAAATGCCGTTTAAAAGGTGTTTAATCGGCGTTCAAATCATGTTCACAAAATTCTTCATGAGTTATGCCGAGAATTTGTTCCTCAATTTCTCGTATAACATCCGGTGTTAAGCCTTTCGGCTTTTCCTCTTTAGGTATTTGTTTTTCACTTATCACTTCATCCTCATAAGCTTTAACCGGACCAATCAATTTTAGCATTCTAGTAACAGCATAATACCTTGCAGGCTCGACTTTACCGTTATTCCCCATATCCTTTTCGATAGAATTTATCAAACTTCGGGTAAAATTATATAAATCAGAATGCAATGTCGTTTTAGTCCGAATATATTCAGCTCTTTTGGTTTCCCAATTATCAGACTTTTTCCATCGGCGGAGCGTTCTTTCGTTCAAATGAAGCTGCCTTGCAATATCTTCTAACGACATAAATTTTTCAGCATAAAGTTTAAAGGCATCTTGTGCCAATGTTTGTTTTTTCATAGTTAACCTCGGGGTAAAAGATTTTGGCGTACACACAGGATAACTCTGTTTCGCACAAACATCAAGTCCCAAATGTGTCTGAATGATACGTTTTCTGGATTTTAAGTTGATGTTTGCTTCTGAAAGAGCGATGAATGGTGTAGCTTGAAAGGAGTATACTATGATTGAAATCGGTAAAAAATACAGATTAAAAAAGCTCAAAGGTTGGTTTGAAAAAGATAGCGAAGAATTTACAGTTGTTTGTTTCGGCGAACACAATATTGTTGGCTGCGTCGCACCGGATGGTGAAAGATATGTATTTGATAAAGATTTTTTGATTGATCCTGACAAGCCGGATGAGATATACGCAGATATTACAATAACAAAAGGATAAATTATGATTGAAAAAGATTATATGCTATACGGAACAAAGATTTTGAACTTAAAAACACAAGAAATTGGGCTGCTGATCTGTTTATGGGAGAACAAGTTTGCCGATAAAACAGTAGATTTCGCGACCTGTGTTGATAAAACCGGCAAACGCTACAATATTGAACTTGATAATATAAGAGGGGTTGAAGATGATTTTGAAAAATAAATTAACCAAAGAGACATTGGACATTCCATATTCTGAATTTAGAATAAGATTTGCAAAAGAAATTCAGGATGCATTTGAAAGTTACCGCAAAACACAACTAAATAAATATTCTTGGAACTTCAAAGATGACAATTCTTTGGAGTTTAATTTTTATTTTGAACTCCATTGGAACTTTAATCATTTTGGAAATAGCAACTGGTATATAGAAAGAATGTAATCAACCTTCATCAACAAAGAAATCTTCATCTAGCTTTTTAATTTCTATTGTCGTTTTAGGCTGAACACCAACATTATGTTTTATCATTAATTTTGTTAGTTCATCACCATTAATGAGTCTTATTACTTTTCCCTGAACAGAAGCAGCTTTTTGTTTTGCTTTTTCATCGAAAAAACTTGTAGTTATAAATACACCTTTACGTACGGTTGAACAGCCAAGTGCTCCGGCAAAATTTTGCATTTCCTTTTCATTAACTTTATTATCTGAATATCTTTTTGCTTGAAGATAAATTTTCTCTAGACCTAATTCATCTTCGTCAATGATTCCGTCGATACCACCATCATGGCTCATTTTTGTCATAGACCCGATGCCATAATTCATCTTTTCCATAAGTTGTAAGACTATTTTTTCAAATTTAACAGGATCAACTTGTTTTAATTTTTCTAATAGTTCGCTTTGAAGATTATCAGAATATAAAGCTTGCGCTTTTGATATCATTTCATCAGGAGTTTGACATTCATCAGTTTCGATAATGTTCTCCGCATCAGAATTTTTCTTATTTTCAATATTTGAAAAATCTACAAAAGATGGAAATTTCTTTAAATACCCAATATTTATCTTATTTCCTGTTTTATTTTCTTGTACACCAGCCTCACTAATTTTATAATAGCCTCTTTTAGGTCTATCTAATAATCCGGCTCTAAATAAGTAATAGACTGCCCAATTAACACGATTACGAAGGATAGTTTCAATATTGCTAGGTATCATTTGATTTTTATCTTCTTCTGATAAATTAAATAATTCAGCAATTTCATCCTCAATATCACGTGGACGCAATTCTACATTTTTCTTTTCATACAAATTTAAAACAGGATTCATTAATGATTGAAAATCAGGTACAGCCATGTCTAACTCCTTTTTCTTTAAGGGTATCAAAAAAATAAGTTTAAACATAGTCTAAATATTTTAGCTGTTTTTAGATAACGAATGAAAATAATATTAAGTGCATCATCTATTCTATTCACCCAATGCTCGTTACAATACGCATTAGTATTAAAAATAATTTAAAAATTTACCATATTCATCTATATCCATTGCAGGAACTGTGCCTATCTTTTGTAGTTCTTTAAATAATTTTAGAAAGAAATAAATTAATGATTCATCTGCAATACTTACTTGTAATCTATCAGATTCTGAATTTATATAAAATGTCCCTACTGTCAATGAACAACCTAAATTAAGAATTTTACTGCCTTGCAATGTTTTTAAATTTGTTATAAATGTGTCATTCAACCCATTTACCCATTCACAATCATATGTTAATATTCCTGCTATTAGTGGTTTTGGACTTATTGGAGCAAATTTGCCCCCTGCATGAATAATGGAGGTAGAAGTTCTATGTAAATTTCTAACAGATTCCGCTTTTTCAGCTGCATATTCTAAGTTCTCTTTATTGAGGGTTTGTTTAACTTCAAAAACAGCATAAACACTTTCTGCTGGAACATAAATTGCACCACCATCATTAAATATAAAAGGAGTATATTGTCTATCATAAATAACTACATCTATTTGCTGACTTAAATTTCCCTTAGAATCAATAATAAATGCTTTATCTATACAATATCTTTCAGGTAAATACTTCTTTAACCAATCAATCCATTTTAATTCGCAAGTATCGCCTAATGTCGTTGTATGTTCCAATACTGCCCTGGCTCCCTCTAACTCTGATTGCATTTTCTTTTGTAGAACCATAAACAGATGTTGCATTCTTTCATTTTCAACGTTAGTTTCTACCATACTATGTGCTCCCAATATTTTTGTTGTTTTGATTCTTTTGCGTTATTAACTATAACGGCCTTTTCATTTTGTGTTAACTCATCAGATATAATATTATTTGAATTTGAGATATCGATAACTTTTGCCGTTAATAAATTATCAACTATATATTGAAAAACAGTCATAACATTTCTTCCTAAATAATCATTGCCTTTGTTTTTGCCTTTGAGAGCGTCTATAACTATATGTTCAAGGTAAATCGAAGGGAAATCTAATTTGAGCAGCTTCGCCCATATTTTTATAATTTTTATTTCATTTATTCTTCCTGAATTTATAACATAATTTATATGTTGTTGTATGTTAGTTTGCATCCAAGAATTACGTTTTCTACAATATAAAGAATGATAATTTGTATGGCCAGATTGTTTTCGTGCAGGTACTAAATCAATATTATATCCATAATATGCTATGCCCAAGGAAACATTTTGTTTTCGTACTTGATATCCTTTTGTATTAAGCCAACTATAAAGAGAATCATAAATTTCACATAATGTACCAGGGGTCGTTGAGGATAAAGATATTAAGAAATCAATATCAGAATTACCTTTTATTGCCGTACCTTTGGCTCTTGAACCTGAAATATAAATATCTAATAAGTAAATGTTTGCCCACTGTTGAATTTCAAGTAATAAGCCCTGTAATGTATTCCTTAATATTATATCTGAAATTTGTGATGCTATGTACTTATTGATGATATTTAGTAAGTACTGATTTTCTGTCATTTAATACTCCCCACACAATATTATCATAAATATACTTATATTGATTACTATAATTGTAAATTAATCCATTCCATAATGACAGAAACAAGATATTCTTGTTCGGTTGCAGTTAATTCTCTATGTTGCAGAAATTTGTGCCATTTTTCTATACATCCGCGGCAGCAAGTTGCGGTTGCGTGTTGAGCAATAAAAACTGGATGTCCACGCATTGGAGTTTGTTTTCCATCGTTTGCAGGTTCTGCCGGAGCAACTCTATCTCGAATAAAATCGCAGGCATGAGAACAAATCTTATCAAGACCTTTTTCCTTAATATATTCAAGTTCTTTTGCCCTGAGCTTAAATCTGCTCCTGAATTTTGATTTTGCTAATTTATCTAAAATTTCCATTGTCAATTTTATTGTTGTATCGTTGTTTCAGCTATATAAAAATTTCCAAGTTTACTAATTAAATCATTTTTTATATTGTTTTTTCTATGGTTATAAAAATATTCAAAATTATCAAATGCAAAATTCATATTCTCATCAGTTATAAATTTATCTTTAAAATTAGGGTTTTCCGCAACCCATTCTTCAAGAGTTATATCGTTTTTAGATTGATTTTCATCACCTTTTAGAATATGTAAATTTGGAATTGAATTCCTTATATCAAACCAATTTCGTCCTTTGCTTTCTAATTCAGATTTATTAAATTTTGATTCTGGGTGCATATGGTCTTGATGGAAAGATATTTGTTCATATTTCATTTCAGGATATAGGAATGTCAATATCATTAATGAATAGGCATCTTTTTTATTTCTTGTCAGAATTTCTTCTAGCGTTTCGTCTGTAATTATAAAATCATTTTTGTATCTATTCATTAAAGCTGAAAAAGAATTTTCTTCATTTAAACTCTTTTTAAACTTATCAATGACACTATTAGAAGCTCTACCAAATATCTGATTTATAAGTGATATAGTTATATATGTTCGTATATTTTGTTTAGCTTGCTCTGATTTAGTATCCCCATTGTTATATATGTATAAAGATATCGGGATAGTTGCTAAATAAGATGTCATGGTAGAATTTGTAAAACCAAAGCTTTTTAAAATATCTGCCATTTTTTCTATAGCCTGCTTTATTTTATCCCAGTTGTTTTCAATCTCGCCTACAACTCTGCTATTAAATTTTTTAACTTCAACCTTTGCGGGTTGTCCTATTAAACATAAAGCTGTTCTTACTATCAAGTCTGTATCAAATCTAAATTTTTTGTCTTCATTTAATTTTTCTACAAATTCATCGAAAATAGAGCGTGCCTCTTTCCAGTGGACAACGATAGTAGACATTAACAAATCTGTTTTTGTTAAAACTGTTCCTCCGCTATTAACTCTTACAAAAATATCAAGAATTTCATCCAATGATTTTTGCTTAACATTATAAAAATTGACTATTTTATTTTCTCCACATAAAACATCATATACTCGTCTTAAATTAGTGCGAATGGTCTTTATATATGGTTTTAATTTTTCATTTTCATCGCTAATAGAATCTGCCAAATTGTTTGCATCTTCTATATCTTCAAACATTAAAATCTTTTTTATTTCTATCCAATATTCATTTTCTTTAGGCTCATTAATTTCAGCATCGGTTAGAAAATCTAATTGGTATGTTAATTCATTTTCATCATCAATATCAAATTTATTTGCTTCTTTTGTTAAATTAATACATAGCTTTCGTTCTCGAGCAATTCGCTCACGATATTTACGAAATTTATAAGTACCCTGTAGTGCCAAATATATTGAGGACAATCTCTGTTGTCCGTCTAATACGCCGTAATAACCTTCCTTATTTTCTAATTGAGGAAATGGAGCTAGTTCATTGTGTTTATTTGAGTCTTCATCGTAATGAGTTAAAAATTTATAGAAAGAATATTCATGAATATTTTCTGCATCAGCGAGATTCCAAAACAAAAAAGTACCTATCGGATATCCTCGCAAAATTGAATCAAATAGTTTTATAATTTGATCTGCTTTCCAAACAAATTTTCGCTGAAGTGCAGGTAAATACATTTTACCATTATCAATCCTTTGAATAGTTTCTTTTATTGTCCAATCAGTATATCCACTCATAAATGCTCCTTTACAATAACAATATATTATCATAAAAAATTATACTTTATTGCTATATCAGATATGGACATATTAAATTAAATATGTATCAACTCATAAATTAGGTTCAGCTGATCTTCAAAATTTGGGTTGAGTTCTTTCCATAAAAATACGGCGAGATGGTGGTCAAGATATTTTCGCATACTTGCCATAAATTTTTTGCGGTAAAGAATGTTATACAATCTGCGTGCTTCTTTTACTTCATCAGGCTGTTGGCGTCGTTGCGACAACTTTGATTTTAGTGGTTTTTGAGTGATAAAAACTTTGTCACCATAACAATAAATGCATATTGGAACATCGTTCAAAAAAATCCTGACTTGCGGGATTTGTGGGTCAGAGTCAAAATGTGCCGATAGTTTCTGAAACTGTTGATCATAAATTTTAGCTCGTATGTACTGATAAAAAGTTTCTGTTGTTGTGTTTCCCAGATTTGCTATTTTTGCGGTTTGAGAAGCCGGTATTCCAAAACAGAAGCATTTATAAATAATTTCAATTTGTTCGGTTGTCGCTAAATTATAGACTTTAGGCAGTCTGTTCAAATTCCTGCGGACTTCAGGCTCTTCGCTTTTATTATCCGGCATGAAATATTTAGGGAAGATTCCCATCATACCTTCTGTTTGATACTTTTTACGTTTAGAATGAAACGCAGCATAAGAAACTTTTAGCTTTGGATTCTTGAGAGGAATTAATTCCAAAAAGCTCCGCAGTTCTCTGCAATTCATACCTTCTGTTAGTTTAAAAAGTTTCAGGTACCTATAAATAAATTCCTTACCCCTGTCTGAAGCCACAACATACAAACGTTCTTCCTCTTTATTGTGGAAAAGTTTTTTGACTTCTTTATCCATCGCACGCCGTTCGGAATCTTCTAAAAAATCGTAGAGTTTAAGAGACGAGCGTTTAATCAAATACTTTCCCTCTAAATCAGGTTTTTTATTTGGTTTAACAATGTAATTCCCTTTTAAGCAGTTTCTTTTAACGGTTTCTTCTTGAATATTTAAAAGCCGAGCAACTTCGGGTATTGTTAGCCAAATATCTGAATCGCTGCTTTGGCTTGCGGGGAGAGGTTTATTCACGCGCTTTTTGAAATTTGTATATAGATATTCTGTATTTGATATCTTTTTAATTTGGCTTAAAAGCTCTAAATCCTTGAGTGCTTTTTGAATTGTTTTTTCGTTTTCTTCAAGCATTGGCAGAATGTCAGGCAGAGTAAACTTGTTAAGACCCTTTGCTATTTTAAGAATTTTCATTTGTAAGTTCAATTTCTTCTGCGTCAGCATCGTCATTTTTTAGTACCTCCTTCAAAGTTATTTCGTCAATTTCTTTTATTCCGTTTGATTTTGCGACTTGTTCCGCTTTACTGATAGTTTTTACCAATTGCCTGAATCGATTTGTGCGAGTGTATAAAAGCTTTTTGGCACAATCCGTAAACGGAACTTCTGATAATTGGTCGATTATTGAAGTTATATCTTGTTTTGAGAACGGCTCAAATTTTATAATTTCCAATAATCTATCGTATAAATGTTTATGCCGTTGAAGTCTTTTATTTGCCGTACCCATACCAACCAAAACAATAGGGACATTCGTTTTGTCGTGAATGTCCCTTAATGTTTCAACTGCCCGAGAATCAATCGTCAAATAGTCAGTTTCATCGACAATAATGGTTCTTGGGGTTTTGATTAATTGCGATACAACTTGATTGAAGATATCGGAAAATTTATTGTATGGAATCTCTCCTAATTCTTCAACCATTTCTTCCAGTAACCACCTCGCGGACATAAGGTTGGCACTTCTGATTAATATTGCATCATTTTGTGCCGCCCACCAAGTGATTGCATAAGTCTTGCCAAGTCCCGGTTCGCCATAAACAAGTCCCATTCCGGGGACCCCGTCTTCTCTTTCACGCAGGCGGTTCATCATCGAGATTAGTTGTTTTACATTCTTTGTTTTTACGAAAACCTTTTTCATTACTGCTCCTTTCCGTATATTTCTTTGTATTCGTCTGATTTTATGTAGTTTGTTAGCCAAGTTCTGTCCTCTTGGCAGATGCAGCCATTCTGCATATGCCATTCATATCTTTCATAGGCACTTTTAAATATTGGTCTTGCAACAATTGAAGTTTTAACTTTTGGTTCAAAATCCTGTTTTTGTTTTGGTTCAGGCTGAACCGTTATCTCTTTAATCGGCTTGGGTTCAGGCAAGCGGACATTTTGCATCAATTCTTTTTCTAGATAATCCATATCTTCTAAATTGAAATGCTCTCGAACCGCTTTAATCGTTTTTCTTCGAAGCTTTTGCTGTTTTTCAATCTTTTGCTTGTAGTCCTCGATATCTTTAATATCGCCCATTTGATAAGCAAGCGGATGAGTTTCGGTTATGCGGTTTGCCTTACAGATAAACTCACCCTTCATCGAATAAACCTTGATATAAGAAAGGTCAAACAGACTGTACTTTATGACGGTTTTCTCTTTGATACCATAAAGTGCCTCGTCAAAATAATCCGCTTTCAAAAACCTGATTCCGTTCCTGCCAATACTCTTGATTTCTTGTGCCATCATTAAATCGTCAAGCGAGTTTTCGTCAATATTTTGTTTTTCAATTTCATTTAAAACTTCTTGAATAGTTTTATCTTTAGCGTTCGGACAAGGTTGCGAATGTTTAAATTCAAGCCATTTTTCAATCATTTTAAGCGCTTGTTCAATGGTTGGAGTAAAACTGTATTTTTCATGGATATTTTTGTGTAGCTTTTCATTTCGCATTAAATATGCCGGCTTATTTTCAATACTTGTCCCGATATAGCTTGGAATCAGCTTTTCAAAACTTTCCTGAAAATCCAAAAAGAAACGCTCGATGACTTTTGCTCGAGCGTTGTATGGAGTAGCATAGACAGGCTTTATTCCGAGTTTATTGTAGACTCCTGTAAACCCTAATTCCTCAAACTTTTTATCCCCATTGAAGAATTTGCTTTTAAATGCTCTGCCGTTATCTTGGTAAACATATTCAGGAATATGGTCCATTTTTAAAATCGCATTACGCAGAGCCGATGCGATATTTTGCGTACATTCTTCAAGCATAATGTCGTAGCCTACAAGACCGCCCGATTTCCAATCTAAAAAGCCGAGCAGAGTTGCTCGGCAGGGTTTACCTGTGAACGGGTTTATTACTTGAAAATTTAGCGTATGCCCGTCTGCGACAAGCACTTGCCCTGCTTTTAAAAGTGCTGCGTTTCTAACTATGAACGGACTTACTTTATCCTTTAATGCTTTTTCACCGTCACGTGCAAGTGTCCATTTGTCAAAATTGTTATCTCGAAACCATTCCGCATACCGTCTGAATGTAATATCTTTAGGTAAAATCTCCTGACCGCGTTCTTTTAATATATGTTTGGTTAAGGAAATTGCTTTACCAATTGAAAATGCACTAGGCGACAGCAAAATTTGTATAAATATTTTAATCTGCTCCTCGTTTAAAGTTGTTCTATATTCTTTTCTTGTTGAATATTTATATTGTCCGACTAATGCCGTCCAATCTTTGTTATAATCTAATAACGCTCGCCAGCGATAAAGTGAACCGATTGAAACTTTGCCCAAGATTTTAAAAATCTCTTCTTGGAACATCCCTGTATTATATAATTGCAAGAATTCCTTATCGGGTATGTTGCCACCTGTTTTCAACTTGTCCCTTTTATATTCTTTTCTAAAATTAAGCCACACATAAATCAGGTCGTACTTTGCGAGTGCAATTTTCCTTTGATTTTCGGATATCAGTTTTTCTTGTTTGATATTGAGGTCTGATAGTTCAATAACCTCGTTCTCACAAGTTTTATAATCATCATAATATTCCTGAAAATATTTGAGCTGAAGTTCGTCTTCAAGCGTTGATAATTTAATTTTGTATGTTTTACCGCCTCTGATATTTTCTACTTTGTATTCATATTTATTCTGATTAAGTGCAAGCCGAACTGCTCTGCGGGTAATGTTTTTGAGTCTTGCGAGATTTTCAACATCAATCCAAATATCATTATTATTAATGTCTGCCATACTGTATCCTTATTTATTATTGAAGCTACTGTATGTTAGACTGGTTTCTCTCAAATTGGAAGTGTTTGAGAGGGAAATGTGTTGTTTTGTGTCCCATTATATCTGAATTTTAAGCAGAAATTTTTATAAAACACCCATAAAACTATTTTAAAACGCAATTTAAACAATGTTTGAATTCAATATTTTGGAAAAATCTGCAATTTTCTCTCAATTCTACTTCCAGCTTTGAGGGGTAAAATTAATCCGATATTTTTTACACTTAGTTTTAGAAAACTCCTTTATAAGTTTTGGAATTTATTTCGATAAAATATTTCTAAAATAAAGTCAGGGAAGCGATTTCCCACTAAATTGAATTGGATTATTGCTTCACACTCCGTAGTCGCTCATTTTATTTTGCTTTGCAAAATTACATTCGCGATACTCCGTGTTACTTCGGCGTTTCGTTCGCTTTCGCTCACTTCAGCCTACGCAAAATCCAACTTCCGACTTAGGGGTAAATATCGTAGAATTATGCAAAATAATTAAAATTCTAAAACGCACATATTTTGGGGTTCTTCCGAGTTTTGTATATTTTGGGAGTGTCAAATTCCCTCAAATGTCCGATTTTAGTCAATCGCCAGAACTCAAATATATTAGGGAAACTCGGTGATTTTGTAAAATTTTATGGAAAGATACCGGACATTTTAGTCCTAATAACCGGACATTTCGGACTTTTCAAAACCCCGACTCTCAGACTTGGGGAAGCGGGTACAATTCAAACACAAAGCCAGACATGGCGATTAAGAAAAGCAAAAATCAATTTCAAAAGTGTCCGAAAAACCATATCTGTGCCTCGGGGTTTATAAAAATATCATAACCTGATTTTCTTATTCTATATTGCAGCTCGTTTTCTTCAAAATAAAGAAAAAATCTTTCATCAAAAAGCCCAGTTTTATCAAGAACGGATTTTCGAACCATCATATCAGCGCCTGTGATATAATCAACTGATTTGAGTTCATTCTGCTGATTATATCCCTTATCAAACATCAGCTTCATCTCGTTTGGAAAGAATATTCTGAACATAAAAAACGTCTTCAACATCTGTCTTTTCAGAGTCAAAAAAACGCCATAGGAATGAATATGATTCATATTTTCATCGTAAAGATTTGCACCGCAAACACCCACCTGCCTATTATTTTCGAGAAAATCATGAAGAATTTTGACCGCATTATTCACAAGCAGAGTATCAGTGTTCAAAAGAAAAACATATTCTGCATCAGATTCTTTGATTGCCAGATTATTTGCCGCACCAAATCCGATGTTTTGAGAATTTTCTATCAACTTCACAAAAGGGAATTCTTCTTTCAGCATCTCGCATGTGCCGTCTTGAGAGTTGTTATCGACAACAAAAATGTCGTAAGATATATTTTTTGTCTTTTCAACTATTGATTTTATGCAATTTCTTGTCAAATCTTTTGTTTTGTAACTGACAAGAATAATTGAAACATCTTTCCTGACCATAATATCCAAATACCGGAACTATTCTAATTTATTTAATATAAATTCTATATACAAAAAAAAAAAGTAAATATATACATGTTAAAATAAGCACATACATATTTACATAAAAAACTTTCTTTATAGTAACTGTTTTTATTACCTGAAGCTCTTTATCTCAACTTCTGAAAAGTCCCAGTTCAAATTTCACTGTATCTTCATCCTGCATTTTGGAACAAGCTCGATGTGATAATAATTCATTTATTATTTTTTTTGTATAATAAATCTTATAGAGCCGGTAAATGATGCTGGTTAACCCTAAAGGTTCAAATTAATGGAAGCAATTTTATTTCCTTTTGTAGCAAAATTTAATGAATATCTATCCAATTATATTCTTGTATTTTTACTTGTAGGCGTAGGACTCTGGTATACAATAAAAACAAAATTTGTCCAAATAAGATGTTTCAATGAAGGTCTAAAAAATTTATTTGGAGAAATAAATATATTTTATAAAACAAAAGATCAGGGTATGACATCATTTCAAGCTCTTGCGACAGCAGTTGCCGCTCAGGTAGGAACAGGAAATATAGTTGGCGCTTCAGGAGCTATTTTAATCGGTGGTCCGGGTGCTATTTTTTGGATGTGGATAATAGCTTTTTTAGGAATGGCAACTATATATGCGGAGGCTACTCTTGCTATAAAAACAAGAATTATAGAAGAAGACGGGAATATAAAAGGAGGTCCTGTTTATTATATAACCACAGCTTTTAAAGGACTTTTCGGAAAAATATTGGCTGCATTTTTTGCTGTTGCAATTATTCTGGCACTCGGTTTTATGGGCTGCATGGTTCAGTCTAATTCAATTGCTTACTGCATGGAAACAGCTTTTGGCATAAAACCCTGGATAATGGGAATTTTCCTTGTTATAACATGTGCAATAATTTTTATAGGAGGAATAAAACGACTCGCTCTTGTTGTGGAAAAACTGGTTCCTTTCATGGCTGCACTGTTTATAATCGGAGGACTTGCTATCTTAGCTGTAAGGATTAAATATATTCCCGAAACATTTTTTATGATTTTTAAATATGCATTTATGCCTCAGGCTATTTTAGGAGGCAGTTTCGGATATGCAATTATGCAGGCGATAAGTCAGGGAGCAAAAAGAGGATTATTTTCAAATGAGGCAGGGATGGGCTCTACTCCTCATGCTCATGCCCTTGCAAATGTAAAAAATCCTCATACTCAAGGAACTGTCGCAATGCTCGGTGTTTTTATTGATACATTTGTGATACTTACTCTGAATGCTCTTGTTGTAATCTCTACTCTTTATACACATGATGGAATTTTATCGAATGGATATACAGAAGAAGTAATGGGAATATTAAACAAAACAAATCTGGTACAAACCGCTTTTGGAAGTGTCTTTGGAAATTCCATCGGAGCAATCTTTGTTGCTGTATGTCTGTTTTTCTTTGCTTTCTCTACTATTTTAAGCTGGAATTTATTTGGGAAAATAAATGTACTATATCTGTTTGGAAAAAGAAATCAAAAAATTACAGAATTAGTCTATATGATAACAGCACTCGGATTCATCATGCTCGGAAGCCTAATTTCAAGTGATTTTGTCTGGGAGCTTACAGATATGTTCAACAATTTGATGGTTATTCCGAATGCCATAGCACTCTTTGCCCTAACAGGAGTTGTTGTACAGTTAGCTGCAAAAAAAGAATAAGTACTATTCAGTAATTACCTGATGCTCTTCATCTCAACATCAATGGAGTCCTGGTTCAAATTACCCTGCATCTTCACCCTGAAATATTTTTCATTCTGCTTAGATGCTTCAACTGACGGTATCTGCTTGAGCTTATCAGAATAAAACTCACGAGTATCCTCAGGTTTTAGAACAAAATTCAAAATCCAGTTCAGAGGAATAAACACAATCTTTACCCCGCGGGGCACTTCTTTATTGTACTTGCCGTACAAGTTCAAGAGGGCATACTGTTTTTCCATATCATATTTTCCTTCAATAAATAAGGACAAATACTGCTGCTGCGTGGTCAGATTTATATCCTTAAGTAAATTGTTATCAACCCTGAAAAAACCCTTGATATCAGATTCAAAAGCCTTTTTCGTTTTCAAATCCGAGTCTACATCGATAATATCCATCAATTTTACTCTTTTCTCATTCTTGAGCATAAATTCAGTGCTGCCGATTTTCGGAAGGAAACCGTTATCAACGGAAAATTGCACGACAGCCTGTACATCATCGAGCCAATTTTTTGTATAAAGTTGCAGGGTTGCATTTGCAATCCCCTCAATTTGATTATGCAGCCCGAAAATTGTATCAGCAGCAATATTTGAATTTATATTTTTGGCAACAAAATCAACGCTGGATGAATTATCTTCAAAGTTGTATCTTCCGTTTGCCTCAAGAATTCCATTAGCAAACGACAGTTTATTCATCGTAAACTCAAATATCTTATTTTGAAGACTGCCGTATAAAAATATATCCCTGAGAATAATTCTCCCGCTTCTAAGTTCATTCATTCTGATATTCCAGTTATCGATTGTTACATCAAAATCTCTTGCCCTGGAATAAAACTTCCGACGCATATCACTAAATTTTCTACTTTTCGGACGTTTTTTACGTCCGCTTTTTATAACGTATTTATCTAAAAATAAATCAAGGTCATAAACATGAATGGTATTTGAACCAAACTGATTTTCTGCTTCCAGCTCACATCCGAATTTTTGTCTGTGAAATAAACCTCCTGCAATTATTTTCACTCTCTCAGAAGCAGCAACTCTTGCTGATTTAACATGAAAATTCTTGAACCTTGTATCCTTGAGTTCAAAATCACCAAGCAGCCTATCTCTCAAAAAATCGATTTTCAAATTCCCTTTGAACGTTCCTCCTCGAATATATCTGCCGAGAGCTCCTATTGCTGAAACAGGCGCATAGTCATTTGTTTTACAGTTGAAATACGCAGGTTTCAGTTTTCCCTCCTGTTTAATAAACAGCCCGTCGCCCATTATCAGCGGAATATAGCCGTTTTCTTCGGATATAGAATAGTTATAGTTTTTTACAAACAAATTATCTCCATCTTTGAGCGTTTCAAAATAAAATTTTCGTTTTTTATCTCTCAACCCTAAAAATGCATTTTTATAGAAAACATCGGAGTTCTCTGAAAAATCAAGAGAATATTTCACATCAATTTTTTTGTTTCTTATAAAATAGCTGACCCTTGCATCAGCAGTATTCAAGACTCTCAATCCTTTTATATAGCGAAAATTTTTTGTCAGAGTAGTCTTGACATCGCCATGAACCTCTTTCTCAGGAGTACCCAAGTTGACTATCTCCAAATCATGAGAAACGGGCTCTCCTCCGAGAGTACCTGTAGCATGAGAGGTTATGCGTTTTTTTTCAAAAACAAACGGAACTTCTTTGAACTCAACAGGAATATCAAACCAAACCATATTTGCACTCAAATTTTTTGCCAAACATTTTCCAAAAATCCCATCTTCCGTTACTCTCAAATTAACATCAGCTTTTCCTTGATAATTTCTAAAATTTTCAAGAAACTTTTTGGCAGGATCCTGCTGTTTCTGATAATACAAAAGAGTTTTTTCAAGATCACTGACAGGCAAATCAAAACCTTTTACAAAAAAATCTTTCCCTCCGTAGATATCTCCGCTTATCACAATTTTTGATTTACCGAGGCTAATTTCTACTTCATCAGCAAAAATTTTATTCCCAAGAACATCAAATGAGGCGTCCTGAACAAAAACATCATGGTTTAGAAAATGAGAGTCAACCTCGCCATCAAAAGTAAGCTTTTTATCCTGATAAGTCACATCCATCAGCTCTAAAGCAAAATCATCCGATTTATAAACAAATTTTTTTATCTCAAGCTCAGGCAGCTTGTTGAAGTTATATTTGACAGGCTTATTTTTCCTTTTCCCGAATATCTTTCTAACAGCATCACCGTCAACAAAAATATCATCTGCATATAAATTCTCGAATTTCAAATATTTTATATCAACAGTACAGCTGATTTTTTCAATAAGTACTGCCTGATTATTTTCTTTATCTCTTGCATCAATTCTATCAGCATCAAATTTATAGACAAGCATAGGTGATACTTGCAGTCTTGGATTTTCCAAATTTATCACCATACCTGTTTTTTGATAAATACTTTTTTCTAACTTCTGCCTTACTTTCTCAGAATTTATAACGGCAGAAGGAATAAAAAGAAAACACGAATATATTATGACAAACAGCATTGCCACAAAGAAAAATAAATAAAAACCTAATCTAATTTTTTTCATAGCGTTTTTCTATAACTTGCCGCATTGCTCCGTTGAGTTTTTTCAGTAAACGTTCTAAATCCTTTATATTTTTATCGGTATTTTTCTCAAAAAACTCAATTCTTTTTAACTCAGGAAGACTACATAGCAAATGCTTGGTTTCCATAACCTCATTATACAGTGAAATAATATCTCTCGTCATCGTAATCTGTACTCCACAACTGTCTTACTGTTTACTTACGGTTGTTTGTTTATCTTTCTTAAGAAGAAAAATTAAAAATAAAATTATAATTCCTGCAACAGCAAAAATCCTGAAAGAATCGACATAAGCCCACAACCTTGCCTGTGCCTGCAGTTGATTATAAATTAATGTCTGTCCCATATAAGTTGCCGTCGACAAATCAGTCATCGACATAAACTGCGAAGAATACGCCTGCAATCTCTCAACATAAACAGAGTTTGTTTCCGTAAGATGTTTTACCATCATATTCTGATGGATTTGAGAAAATCTCGAAATAAAAGTTGCAACAAGAGAAGTTCCTATAGCTCCGCCTATTGTCTTAATAAAATTCTGAATACCGCTCGCATTAGACATTCTGTCTGCTGCAATTGTTTTGCATGAAAGCGTAATAATAGGTATCATTCCGATTGTCATCCCGATTCCATACATAATATTCGGTATAACAACAGACATAGACGATATCTCAAGGTTAATAAATCCAAGAGACCAGCTCCCCAAACAAAGGATAAACACTCCTATCGCCGCAAGAATTCTCCCATCCATCCTTGGCTGTAAATATCCGCTCAAAACACAGCCGATAAGACACCCGACACCTCTAGGCATCATGGTTAATCCGCTCGTAAAAGCATCATACCCCATCATATTCTGCATAAACTGCGGCAGCATTGCCATCGATGCAAGCAAAATAGCATTCATAATCGTCAGACATATAGTCCCTACAACAAAATTATAATCCCTGAATGCATCAAATTTAACAAGAGAATCTTTTTGCTTTATCTGAGAGATTATCAGCAAAATCAACGCAACAACCCAGACAACAGTCAACTTGCATATAAAAGGAGACCCGAACCAGTCCAAATCGTTGCCTTTATCCATCATCACTTCAAACGCAACGGCAAAAGTACACAAAAACAGTATTCCCCAGTAATCTGTTTTTACATTTTCCTGCTTCTGTGCATATGGAGGGTCAACAATCATTGTTTTGGCAAGAATTAAAATAATTATCCCTATAGGCACATTTATGAAGAAAATCCAGTGCCATGAATAATTTTCGGTAATCCATCCCCCGATTACAGGACCGATAATCGGGGCAATAATTACGACCATACCAAAAATTGTTCCCGCTAAAGATAACTCATCTCCCTCAAAAGCTTCCATCATAATTGCCTGTGCTATAGGTATGAGAACTCCGCCGCCCAAGCCCTGCAAAAATCTTGAAACAACCATCATCCCCATAGAATCTGATATTCCGCATAAGAACGATGCAACAGTGAACACAAATACACAGAGCATAAACATATTCTTTCGACCGAGCAAACGGCTTAACCAGTCAATCATCGGAATTGTCAAACAGCTTGCGACAAGATAGCTGGTCAAAATCCAAATGGACTCCTGAGAACTGACAGAGAAAGACCCCGCTATATGAGGCAGAGCAATGTTCGCTATTGTTTCATCCAACGCAAACATAAACGCAGCAAGCATAGTAGGAACAAGCAACAACCAGCGTTTTATTCTCTCGGAATCAGCATTTGAAATCTCCATAAATCATCCTCTTTATATGTGGATTATTCCACATGTTTATCACAAAAAAAATTATTATGTCAACAATTTTTCAAAAAATAACAACTACAACTTGACATCATATTCTTTACTCAAATAAGAAACTATCTCGAACATATGTTTTATCATTTCTTTTGTTTGTTTGCGCTGTTCATCGCTGATACTGTTTTTATTTATTTCTTTCAATATCCAATTTTTGACTTCATTATAAGCCTCAATCCCTGAGTCAGTGATATATGATTTCATTACAATTTTTTTCTTGCCTTTTATTGACTGAGTTCTTGTGATAAATCCTAATTCTTCAAGCTTTAAGAGTAACTTCCCGACATAAGAACGCTGCATAAAAATTTTCTTGGCTATATCTATTTGAATAATCCCAGGGTTCAAACAGACGGTTTCAAGAATAATATATTCCTCATGGCTCACTTTGAAGTTCATTTCTTTATCGACTTTGCGCATAGTTTCTTTGATTGCCTTTGTAAGCAACTCAGCAGCAAATTCTAAAGATTGTGTATAGGTTGTATAATTTTCATCAAACTTTTTCATAATAATTATTGTACCTCAACATATCCCATTTTTTGAAGTACAAAACCAATTTGAAACAAACAAAAAGTACTCAAAAGTTGACAATAATTGTTATTTCGTTATAGAATTTGCTAGTAATAAAAATATTATTCCCGGATCGTCTAGCGGCAGGACAGGAGACTCTGGATCTTCTAACGGTGGTTCGAATCCATCTCCGGGAGTTTTTTATTGAGCCTAATCCATAACACCCATATCAACAAGTTTTTGACGTTTTTCTTCAATATTCATTGAACGCAGATAAAAACTCATCGGCAGACTATTCATCAGCTGAAAAAATTCATATCCGTCAGGAGAATATTTTTCACCGTTGTTTTTCATAGCTTTTGTATATTTATCAATAACAGTCATTGTATTTTCAAAAGCCTTGTTTGATTCTTCTTCAGGCATAGGAGAGTTATCATGTTTAGACATAAATGTGGTCAGATATGAAATATTGCTCAAAGCCCAGAGAGCGTTTCCAAGGTCATTTTTACTGCCTTTTTGAGTTTTTTCAAGATCAATTATATTAATCTTTCCGCCTTCTTCATCAAGAAGAAAATTATTCGGATTATAATAGTCAAATCTATAGCCCGCTTCACCAAGGTAAGAGAGATTATGAACAAGTTCATCATAACTTTCCTGAGGCATATCTGCTAATATCTGGAGGCATTTTGCATAATGTTCTTTTCGCTCACGTGCTTCATAGGGAAGCTCTCCTGGTCTGAGGGTTCCATTTTCAAAAAATATAACACTCGATGGAGGATTGCCGTTTGTTATTCCTTTTTGTTTTTTGAGAACGGAAATCTCAGGTTTTCTATAATCCGAGCTTTTTATTTTTGCAACACACTGCCCATAGTTGCCTTTGAGATTTTTATCTTCGGCGTCTTCAAGAGAATAATCGCTTAAGTCACTGAAGAAATTTGTATCACTCGAATTTGACACTCTCAAAACATATTCTTCATTCCCGGGGATTTTATAGACGGTGTTCGAAAAACCTTTTCCGAGAATATTATCTTCATTCTTCATCACTTCAGAAAGTTTTTGAGGGAAGAAATTTGTCGCCTCCGCCCATTGTATAAAATCATTTTGAGAAGAATTTTGTGCTCCGGTTGTTCTAATAAAACAATCATTCTCCATCGGTTTTGTTTTGTTTCCGAATGATGTTTGTCTGTTTATGTTATAAGTAATATTTCCTAAAAAATTAACTGCATTAATCATATAATACCTTTCATATATAACCTTACTTACAACTAAGTCAAAAAGTACGTAAAATTGATGAAAATATTAGTTCTGTTACAATAAATTAACAAAAAGTGTCTGATAAAAAATTTAACCTAAAATATTTTTTGAAAGACACTAAAAAGGATTTAATATGAAAAAACTGTTGATTATATTCTTTTTCATTTTGATATTTTTTCAGACACCACTGATAACAACAGCCCAAACACAGCAAGATAAGCCATCACCACGGTATGAAGGAATGATTAAGAACATAAAAATTCCTCCTTCATCTTTTATCTACTATATCGTCGAGGGAGATAAAATAACCGTTGAAAAGCTAATTGAAGAAGGAGCTGATCCGAACTTTACATATATGAGAATTCCTGCCACTTTTTTTGCTTCTTATTACAAACAATATGAAATAATGAACCTCCTCCTCGCTCATGGCGCAGACATAAACAAAAAATGTTTGGGTATTACGCTTCTTGACTTTTCAGTTTACAATCTCAATGCAGAGAGTACCCGCATAGCAATAGACCATAAGGCTGATTTCAACAAAGATAAAGAAGGTGTAGAATATCTTGGATATGCAATAAAAAAGAATAATCTTGAGTTAATAAAACTCTTTCTTGACGAAGGAGTCATACCTGATAGATATTGCATAAAAAAAGCCAAAAAACTGGACGATGATAATCTCAAAAATTTGATAATACAAAAAGGAGAACAAAAATGAACGTACAAAAAATCAGCATGATCACTCCTCATCACAAATCAGCTCTAAATTTCAAAAACAATGTGCAACCTCAAACACCACCATCTGAGCAAACAAACGATTTTGAACTTCCCTCTGCACAGGAGGCACTTGCTCAATCAGGAGTAATGATTGTATCCTCAACACAAACAATCGCACATCCTGATGACGGTACAACCGAAAAACAAAACTACACTGCGCTCATCAAAGACGGTAAAGTACAAAAAGCAGAAACTACCATACAATATTTCACACAGAGCGGAGAAAACTATGGCACTGTAGTAGAAAAAGAAGACATTGAAGACGATATGTCTTATGATGACGAAGAATAGACATAATATAAAATAAAAAGAGAGGAAGTCTTTATGACTTCCTCTCTTTTTGCAATCTATGCTTCAATTTTTGAACCAAGCAGTTTCAAAAACGCTCTCATCCACTCAGGATGCCCCGGCCACGCAGGAGAGGTTACGAGATTTCCATCGACCACCGCATTTGATGCAGAAGCATTAGGTTCGACAAATACACCTCCTGCCATCTCAATATCAGGTTTGAGAGCAATATAAGCAGTACAATTTTTCCCCTTCAAAACATCGGCACTGACCAAAATCTGAGGGCCATGGCATATTGCTGCAATCGGCTTATTTGCACTTGCAAAATATTTCACAATATCAATAACCCTTTTATCTAATCTTAAATATTCAGGAGCTCTCCCTCCTGGAATAACAAGTCCGTCATAATCATCAGACTTTATTTGAGCAAAATCAGCAGTAATCGCAAAATTATGCCCCCTTTTCTCGCTGTAAGTCTGATCACCCTCAAAATCATGGACAGCTGTCTTCACGCAATCACCTGATTTTTTTCCCGGAGACACAACATCAACACTGTGACCGACCATTAACATCATTTGATATGGAACCATAGCTTCATAATCTTCGACATAATCACCGACTATCATAAGAATTTTTTTTGAACTCATCTGTTTTTCCTCAAAAATAATTACCTGTTTTTTAGAAATTATAACACATGAATTTAGCGAAAAATAAGATTGACCGCCAGACTGACCACTATATCAACCATCAAATAGCCCTGCTTACCTATAAGTCTTATTCATCCTGTATGATAAACTCTAAACGTAAATTTAGTTGAGGATAAGAAAATGAACAAAACCCTGAAATTATCTTTCATTGCACTGCTTGCAGGATTATGTATTATGACTCAAAGCTACGGAGAAGAACAACCACCCTGCAAAATAGGAATAGTCGATATCAAAAAAGTCGTAGCAAACTCTTCAGAAGCAAAATCAATACAAACAGAACAAAAAAAGAAAATAGACGAACTCACAAGATTTATCGAAAAAGCACGTCTTAGCGTAGATAAAGAAAAAGATCCCAAAAAACAAAAAGAACTTGAGGAAAAATTTACAAAAGAACTGAATGAAAAACGAACGGCAATAGATAGTGAATATACAAAAAAACTTTCCCTTGCAGAACAGGATATAAGAAACATAATCGAATCAACGGCAAAAGATAAAGGTTATTCCATGGTTATTATGAAAAGCGTTGTTCTCTACGGAGGAGAGGACATCACTGATGAAGTTGCAAAAGCCGTAAAATAAACATCTCTCTATTTGTATTAAGAAGTCTGTTCTTTTAGATATTTAAAAGAACAGACTTCTTTTTTACATTTTTTTTATCTTTCAACCAAAGTTTTCAAAACAGTCATCCTTTGAGCATAAGATAAACAGCCTATTCTGTTTAAAATCTCTTCAACACTCTTATCTTTTATTAACACACAACAAGAAGATGCAACAGCCTCTATCCCCAAAAATTTTGTTGCCATCTCCTTTATCTTTAACTTGAAATCAGAAACATCCTCATCACTCCAATCTTTTGGGACACGGGACTTGTTAACAAATGTCGCAATACGCTCTATCCACTGTTGATTTGAAATAACATCCTCTCGAATATTATTGTACATAATTTTCAACTCTCTATCATACAAAAACTCTTCTGCTTCTTCAAAACGTTTTTTCAATGATTCTCTTTCAAATTCATAAAAAGCAGAAAAGAAAAATCCGTTAATTTCTGAAATCAAATTGTCATAACATCCCTTCAATTCCTTGCACGCATCGGCAAATGCATTAACAATAGAACTGTCGCACTCTTTCAAAAGCTTTCCGCACAAAACTCTCGGAATATCACGATAAAAAAGACTGACCGGATCTTTTGCGTTCAAAATAACATTCCTGAATCTTATCGTCCTCTTCGATAAACGCTCCGTATGCAGCGTATATTTTTCAAGACTTCTTACAAAATATATAAGTCCTCTTGTCAAATCAAGAATATTTGACGACGGCTCCGGTAATATAAGCAACGAAATTTCTTTCAAAACAGGAATTTCTTCCATCTCTGTTTTTTGAAGCTCAAAATTCTGAGGACAAAACATCATTCTGTCAAAAATAAGCACATCAAACTTAAGTTGAAACTGATGCCGCTCATATATAGCAAAAATGTTCTTATTGCGTACAAGAATATCAAGCAGAAGAACAGAAACTAATGAACGGGTAAGCCCGTAAGGCGGAGCCATGAATTTTTCAAATAAATCTTGAAGAAAAACTCTCCCACCCTCAAGCAAATAATTTTCCATTTCCAAACGTACAGACCGGCAACTTGCCTCTCCATCAAACAGCTCTCTATATATAAACTCTTCAGTAGAATTCTTCCGGAGCTCACATCCTTCAAGAAGATGTTTTGCAAGAAGTCTTATTGCCCGAGTAAGTGTTGAAGGAGCTTTCTCCTTGGTCAACGCATCGCATATAATAACAGGTGTCTTTTCATAAACCTTCCTGAAACCGAACTTTATTTCATTCGTTGTTTCTTCATCAAAAATACGGTTCAAAAACTCCTTTCCTTTTTCGGTAAGAAAATATTCTCTTTTATGTTCTTCCAAAAAATTCTCACGTATCAGATGCTTCCTCAGCTCATGCATCTTTGTCTTTGCTAGCCCGCAAAAATAAGACGCATCCTCCTTCAAAAAAAACTTCGCATCATTTCTCACACAACATAACATCCTGAAAACATTCTTTGAAGATAAACAATCACACATAAACAACAATCCTTTCTTAAAAACACAAAAAACACGCACCTGCGTGTTTTTATCAATAAACTTATTTTTTATAAGATAAAAAATCTTTTCAAACGGCATAAATAGCCCGTCTATTTTGCAAAACACCTGACTATCAAAGAGCGTGGGATATTGCAAAACAAATTTATTATAACCGGATTTTATCTCTCTTAAAATTTTTTTTATTTTCTTTTAACAATTAACCCGTAAAATTTTTAACTGATACTATATGTTTATAGTAGAATAAACTCATAAACAAAAGGAGTTCGCAGGGGATTTGAAAAAACTTTTTATAATACTGATTATAATATTTTGCATATCACATCAAACAGCGCTTGCTAAACCCAAAAGCACCTTTTTCTACGAAAAAGATTACCAGAATGCCTGGTGCAGCACACATCACGGCCAACAGGAGGTAGTATTATCGGATAAAGCAAGAATAGACTGCCTCACGCAAACTCATGCAATCGAATTTGACTTTGCAAAAAAATGGGCAGAATCTATCGGGCAGGCTCTTTATTACGCACAGGCAACGCACAAAAAAGCAGGAATAGTCCTGATAGTCGAAAATGCTCAAAAAGACCAAAAATATCTGGATAGAGTCAAAGCTGTCGCAGCTTTATACAACATAACTCTCTGGACCATATCACCGCAAGAGATCAAAGACTTCACAACACAGATAACAACCGACAAATAAGGAGTAAAAATGGCAAAAACAGTACTTCTTACAGGCGCATCATCAGGCATCGGACGTGCAACAGCAGACCTGCTCTCACAAAATGACTTCAAAATCATTGCAACAGTCAGAAAAGAAGAAGATAAAACATCCCTCGAGTCTCTCAACAAAAACATAAAATGTATATTCCTCGATGTAACAAACTCTGATGAAATAAAACAAGCCCTCACCCTCGTCAAACAGGAAACAGATGAACTCTACGCAATTATTAACAACGCGGGACAAGCCTACACAGGTATCGTTGAATACGCAAATATTGAAGAAATTAAACAACAATTTGCAATAAATACCCTTGCTCCGCTCGAAATTACAAAAACTTTCCTGCCTATGATTAAACAAGGAAAAATCATCAACATAAGCTCTGTATCCTCAAATGTCGTATACCAGTTTATCTCACCATACTGCGCATCAAAAAAAGCCCTCGATATATTCTTTCAGGCGCTTACCCTAGAGATGGACAACCCGAATATAAAAATAGTTTCAATAAAACCGGGGATTGTAAAAACCCCTATATGGGAGAAATCTCTTGATGCAGCATATCAACGCCTGAATGCCCTTCCTGATGAAGCAAAAGAAAAATATCAAAAAAAACTCAATATCCTGCTTGAAAAAGTCAGAAAAAGCATAAAATACGGCAAAGAACCTCAGGACGTCGCAAATCTCATCCTCAAAGTCCTCAACAAAAAAAATCCGAAACTCTCTTACAACCTAGGACTCGGCGCTCACATCGGAGAACTCCTGAGCAAATTTTCGCCTGATTTCCAGTGTTTTATACTCAAATGCGGGGAAAAATATGTCGAAAAATAGTTTATTAAGTTTTGTATCAATCTGAATTTTTACACAATAACACTATCAAATTTTTTTATTTTTGTTTATTAAATAATTGTATTATTTTAGTTTTTACATTCAAAAAAGGGGAAAAAAATGAAAACTGATGCTATTCAAGGCGCAACACTCTACTCAGGAAGAGTCAACGGCAAATCTGTCAAAGTCCAGAAAGAAACAAGATTTACTTCTGTCGGAGACCCGAACGGATTCAAAGCACCTGTTGAAGGTGTTAAAATAACAACAAAAGACAACGGCATTGTCACAGCAGAAACATTCCTCGCTTACGCAGGTCTCAGCAGTGATCCGGAAAAAAGAAGAGAGAAAATTGCTGAAACTATTTCCAGCTTGACAGAAACCCCGGAAGTCGAAGAAGCAAGAGAAGACAGAAATCCTGACTATCAATGCGGAAGAGATTCTCACGAAGCTTATCTTTACTAATCAAAAATCAACGCAAAAAGAAACAGCTCTCAGGGCTGTTTCTTTTTGTATAAACACGACCCTTATCCGAGTTCTCACAAATGAGAACTCAGAAAAAAATCTGTCAAAAACGGCTTAACCTGAGGGAGAACAAAAATCCGTTCAGATGGATATTTTGTTTTCCCGGTTAAAACTATGCTAACTCATACCACATAAGGGGCCAGGGAGCTCCATTCTGATCGCTGACTGCATCATGAGCAAACTCTGAAGCAACAAAGTTCAAAACGTCATCATCATCTTTGTTCAACTCTGAATAAACTCCTGCTGCAGCAGAACCGATTTCTTCCCTCAGCGAATCGTTCAAAGACAGACTGCTAAGAGGAATAAATCTCTCTGCAGTAATCATCTCATCTGCGCTGAGTTGTTTTTCTCCCACAACACTGATTCCTTCAACAGGCTCGCTGTTGAGGTTATCCTTTTGGGTTTTGAAGGCAACAGAAATAGCCGTCGGATTTCCGATCATAGTGACTCTATCAAGACTCATTTCGTCCTCCTTTTTTTTCTTAACTAAACCAAAAAACAGAACACATCAGTTTATGTGCAAGATAATATTTTATCACATTTTTTTGAATATGTCATCAGTTTTCTTGAAAAAGCTAATATATCCGCCAAATAAAGTAAAAAGCCCTCTTTGAAAGAGGGCTTTTTCTTTTTTTGATATTGAAGACAAATACAATTATTTATTTTTATATTCGCATCCATCCATTATGATTTTAACACTCTTCACACCGAAGTCATCATAGTCAGAACCATCAGACAATGTTCCTGCTGTAAGCTTAATTGTAACTTTCTTATGGTCTGAACTTACTTCACACCTGGCAGTACTAAGTGTATTAAAACCATTTCCGGCATTACTTACACCATACGAACCGTTCCAGGTTTGACCACCACCTCCGGTATAAGCATTACAGTATCTTCCTGTTATAGCATCATTTCTGTCACAATAGTCCATACCTACAGGAACTGGTGTGCAGGAAACTATCTTATAGTCATTATTATCTGTGATTCCAAAATCACTAAGGCTAAGTGTTTCTTGATAAGAACATCCGCCTGCTGTTGCTCCGCTTCCGGCACCACCGCAGTTACCTATTCTGTGGGTATCTATAAAGGCCTCATCAGATGATGTACCATAGTTATTACCTATAACAATAGCACCTGTTGTAATTGCCTTCTCACCGCAAGCTGGAGGATCTGGACATGGTTTCCCGTTATCATATGATTCATTACATGAAGAATTTGTGCAAACCTTCAATATTCTTGGAGGATCATTTGCTGTACATGGAGCATTCTGGAAAGTACAAGTTCCGCACTCGGTACAAGTATCAGCATTTCCTGTCTGCATGCATTGACATGATGAGCAGAATCCAGGAGGACTTTGATACTTGCGTGAACACAGAGGGTCTGCATATGTATAATACAGAGTTACCTTGCTCAGAGTATCATTCACCGCTTCTTTTCTCATGCAGCGTCCGTTGCTCTTCCACTCAACACATTTTTTACATGTTTTAGGTGACAAAGTAGTACCGCATGAATAAGATTCATATCTGGCACATGTTTTGCATGCAGCATATGTCTGCCAGTCATTGCCTGAACATGTCCTTGTACATTTTGTCTGCATATGAACCCTTATTGTAAATGTTTGGGCAGAATAGTTATAACCTGTCACCTCGCATTTAAAACCGTTGTTTGTTTCGCATTTTTCAGGAAGGAAATATGGACTCAACTTTCCTTCTTTGGTTGAAAGATTTCCGGCTACAGGATTATATGGTTCATATTCAACAATCTGGTCTTCATTTCTGTAGTTATTTGAATTATCTTTTACTCTTCTCAGGTTATAAACTTCTTTATTCACATGAGAAGAAGGAATTTTTATCGTATAGTCTTTTGTTGTGGTTGTGCTATTTGATTTGCTTGATGGACAAGTATTTCCAATCAAATTTCTACAATACTTAAAGTTGTACGGCAGCCCGGGAACATTTGTCGACAACTGCTCGCAGGCACATGAATATTCTACATTGCCGGTATCAAAGCCTTTATATCTGCTATAGGCATTATCAGTTTTTCCTGTTCCGTTCTGGTCAGCCTGTGAGCAGTATCTTCTAACCTGACACCGCGCATCTGATGTTCTGTTTTTTATTTTATTTTCCGAATAGCACGCACTGCATCCAAGAAGGTTTTTAGACTTATCTGACTTAAAGCCCTGATTGAATGTTGTATCTTCGCATT
>ERZ1643251.1237-NODE-1237-length-29950-cov-8.881786_pt1 | contig 29950 bp, 26 predicted proteins | sample MGYA00579261_ERZ1643251 | MGnify/ENA primary metagenome ERZ1643251 (study PRJEB29033, sample SAMEA4952267) | chicken gut metagenome | biome: Broiler Chicken; feature: Gastrointestinal Tract; material: Caecum | place: Ireland | collected 2018 | study: Broiler... | reverse complement strand
CGGGATGCGCTTGCAAGCAAAGCGGAGCTTTCCGAGGAAGAGGTGCAGCGGTATCTTCGCGGCGAGGAATTGCCTTCCAAGGGCGGGAAAGGTTGGTGCGCCGTCTGTTATAACGGCTATCCGCTCGGCCTTGCCAAGGACGGCGTCGCATTGAAAAACCATTATCCGAAAGGATTGAGGATCAAATAAAGGAGAAGCAATGAAATTTACACAGATCCCGTATCAGAGATACGAAATTGAAAAATTGCAGGCCGCGTTTGAGGCGTTTTCCGCCCGCGCGGAGCAGGGAACGGAACAGCTCCTTTCCGCGAGGAAAGAGTTTTGGAATTCCGTGATCATGTACCAGACGGCCTCTGCGCTGGCGTTCTGCCGCTTTACGCTGAACACGAAGGACGAGTTTTACCAGGCAGAGAAAGGGTATTACGACCGCGTCAGCCCGCAGGCAACGCACATCATGACCGAATACGGCAAGATCATGCTCGCTCACCGCGCGCAGGCGGAGGGAAAGGTCAACCCCATTCTCTTTAAGAAGTATGAATGCGCGGAAAAATCCTTTGCGCCCTGCGTGGAAGAGGATTGCCGCCTGGAAAACGAGATCTCGACGGAATATTCCAAATTTATGTCCGAACTCTCCGTGCAGTGGCAGGGAAAGGCTCAGCCGCTGTCCGTCGTGCGCGGATTTTTGCAGGACAACGACCGCGAAGTGAGAAAGGCGGCGGCTTCCGCCATCGGCAAGGCATTGCAGTCGGGCAGGGAACGCCTGGATGACATTTTCGACCGCCTCGTCAAGGTCCGCACGAAGATCGCGCAGAAACTCGGCTATAAAAACTTTGTGGAGCTTGGCTATTACCGCATGGAGCGCATCGATTACGACCGCGCCATGGTGGAGCAATTCCGCAAAAACGTACAGCAGGATCTCGTTCCCGCCATCGCAAAACTGAAAGAGGAGGTCGCGCAGGAATTAAAGCTGGGAAACCTGTATTTCTACGACGATCAGATCTATAATGCAAACGGGGAACCCCGCCCGTTCGGCAACACGCAGCAGATCATGGCGGCGGCGCAGGAAATGTATGACGAAATGCACCCCTCTCTCGGCTGCTGTATGCGCTCCATGCAGGAAAACGAGGCGTTTGACGTGGAAGCGCGCGACGGCAAGTGGGGCGGCGGATACTGCGAGGGATTCCTCCAATACAAGCAGCCGTTTATTCTGGCAAACTTCAACGGAACGGCGGGCGACGTGGACGTCATGACGCACGAATTCGGCCATGCCTATGCCTTTACAAGGTCGTTTGAAGCGGAAGATCCCGAACCGGGCATCGGCGGAATGGAAACGGCGGAATGCCACAGCATGAGCATGGAATTTTTCGCCGAAAAGTACATGGACAAATTCTTTACCGACCCCGCGGCGTATTGCAGGTCGCACCTGCTGCAATCCCTTTGCTTTATCCCTTACGGCGTCATCGTGGACGAATTTCAGCACATCGTGTACGAAAATCCTCAGCTTACGCCCGCACAGCGCAACGAGGCGTACCTCAAACTGGAAGAGAAATACAGGCCGTATCTGAGTTTTGAAGGCATTCCTTACCTGGAAGAGGGAACGCGCTGGCAGTACCAGATGCACATTTTTGAAAGTCCTTTCTATTATATCGACTATTGTCTGGCCCAGACGGTCGCACTCGGATTTTTTGTCAAGATGCGCGAGGATTACAGCGGCGCGCTGAAAACGTATCTCAACTTTGTGGAAGCGGGCGGAAGTAAACCTTTCAGCACGCTCGTGCGCGAAGCGGGGCTTCCCGATCCCTTCGGCACGGGAACGCTGAAAACGCTTGCGGATAAAATCACCGCCATCGCCGAGGAAGAGAGAAACTCCGCAAAATAAATTTCTGCCTCTTGAAACGTTAAAATACTTTAACAGGATAAGAAAACAGCCCTGCGGCAATTTTGCCGCAGGGCTGTTTGTTTTAAAAATTTGTCTTTTGTATAAAAGAAAAGCAAGGCAATTTTAAATGGAAAGCCGCGCACGGGGAACGACAGGAAAAACTTGTACAAAGGAAAGCTATTCAAAGTGGAAAACAAAGAAATTCCTGTTAAACAGGACGGGATGAACTCCTTTTGCAGCTGTTGCACTCAATAGTGGAATTCACCGCGCAAATAAAAAAGGAAGGAACATTTTGTCCCTTCCTTTTTGTTACTGAGGATTATTTGTTTTCCTCGCCGTCATTCTTTTCGGAAGTTTCGGCGGGTTCCTCGGCGGGCTGATCGGATTTCTCCTCGCTCGCTTCGGGGGCGTCTTCCTCGACTTTGTAGATCTCTTCTTCAGAGATCTCATCCTCTTCGGGGAGAACGTCGTCCTGCATCTCGTCGTGTTCGGATTCTTCCAGCTTGAGCTTGCGGATATAGCGCTTGCGCGTATTGTCGTACATCGGCTTGCTCTTCTTGGAGCCTTTCACGCGGATGTTGGAAAGCAGTTTACGGATGAGCAGTGCAAGCAAAGTGAAGATGAGTGCCGCCGCAAGAACGATAGAGGAGACAAGCAGCCATACGTTGTAGGTAGGTTCGTTTGTCGTATCGTCCTCATCCTCGGTTTCGTCGGAAGAGGAGGAAGTCACGGTCTGTTCGTATGCGGAGTAATCTACGTAAGTGTCGTAGTATTCTTCGTTTGCCAGCTGGTACTTGTAATCGAAGTATGCCACCATGTCGCTGTACGTGCTTGCGTCGTAATCGGCGTAAGGATCGGATTCGTCCGTGCGGCTTGCGTCGTAGGACTTGTAATCGTCATCGTCGTACAGGGAGTAGTGGAAATAGACGAGTTCGTTGTTGTAATCTGCGGGAGCTTTCTTGTACGCATCCAGCAGTTCGTCCGTGCTGTCAAATCCCTTGGCTTCCGCATAATCGGTGAGGTTTTCGTCGCGCAGGGAATTGAACGAGGATTCGTCCAGATCGCTGTAGCTTACCAGGTCGTACACGACAAAGCTGTTTGCTTCGTTTTCGATGCTCGCATCGCGGCTGCCCGACCAGACTTCCAGTCTGTAATCCTTGGCTTCGCTGCCCGTATGGATAAAGAAACGCACATAGATCCAATCGGAGATCTCGGAAGTCTCGTTGGTCACCTGGCGGCTGAGCGCCTTTTCGACGGGTGCGGACTGCAGGAGCGTTCCCGTGAGATCTACTCCTGCGGCGGAGAAATCTTTGACCGCGACGGAAAGTTTGTCATCTTCTTTATAGCGGTAGTAGGTTCCCTCTTCGTCGGATGCGTAGTAGACGATGTTGCCGTCCGAATCGATCAGGTTCTTGTCATCGTCCTTGCCGTAGTTGGCGAGGTTCGCGTAATAAACGCCGCCCGTGTGTGCCTTGGTCGTCGACCACAGCCCGTTGCTCTGCAGATAGAACACAGTGTTCGTCTTGGAAGAGAATGCGTCGTCAGAAGGATCGAGGTTGACCACGTTTCCGTCCGCATCGTAGCGATAGGAGATGCCGGAAGAGAAGGTGAGCTGCTCCTGATACGTTCTCTCGCCGAAGTCTTTGTCAGAGCTGTCGATGAGGTAGACGGTCGCGGTAGCGCCGGGGCTGAGTTTGAGCCGCAGCGTGACCTGCTTGTAAGAGGATGCCGCAATGGAAGTAGAGGAGTTTGCGATAAATCCGTACGCCTGTTTTGCGGTATTTGCGATCAGGAGGGGCTGGATGCAGTCATCGCCGAACAGATTGTTCCACAGGTCTGCCGCGGTAACCGCGTCTGCAAAGGTCGGATAGGAGGTGAGAATGTCCATCCAGTTTTCGCTGCCCGTTCCGCCCTTGGTGTAATTTTCTGCGTATTCCTTATTGATGACGCCCGCCTGCTTGTTGCCGTTGATGCCGTTCTGCGCGTCGTTTTCCAGCTTTTCGCCGCCGACATAGGTGCTGTTTCCGTACACACCCGTATAGTTGCGCAGGTTGGCAATGCTGTTTTCGATGGATGCGGTATCGGTGTAAGCTTCGGAGTCGAAAGAATTTTCGAGAGTGACGTCGCTGCCTTTGAGGGAAACTTCCACAGCGTAGGTGCCCGTCGTCTTGACGTCGTACACGTCCTTGCTCACCTTGGTGTAGGAGAGGTCGGAGAAGGCCGCAAAGCCGGGGGTAAAGGTCGTCGTTTCGGTAAATTCGGAAGTTCCGAAGGAGAACGCAAGCTCAAAGGTAAGCGTGCCGTCCGTCGTGTTGTTTACAAAGAAGAAGCATCTCTGCCATCCGTCGAAGATATCTTCGTTGGCTTTCAGGGTTTCCGTGCTCTCTTTCTTGGAGTCGTCCACGAGGTCCACGGTGGTGAGGGTAGTGGTATCCACGGCGCCGATAGAAGTCTTGGTTTCGCCGTCGATCACGGAGATAGTGGCGCCTGTGCCGCCGCGCAGGTCGGACGTCTTGACCCAGAAGGAGAGGATCATGTACTCGTCCTTGGCAAGGGAGAATGCGCTGTCTTCCACGGTTGCGGTGTAGGGCGCGCCCTTGCTGCTGTACAGGAGCAGGACTTTGCTGTCCCCGAAGGGCAGGCTGCTGTATTTTTCAAAAGCTTTGGTAAGGACAGTGGAATAGGTGTTGTCGAAATCGGAAACGTTCTTTACGCCCGATTTCACAGTCTTGTCATCCTCGCGGCTGTTCAGGAAGCTCTCTGCGTAAGGATAGCTCTCAACCGTATATCCGCGCGCGTTTTCGGTATCGGAAACCGTCACGTTTGCGGGGAAGGCGAGCTCGGTCAGCTGTGTGCTGTCGAGGTTGAGGGAGAATGCGTTGGAGGTGACTTTGTTTGCGTCAAACTTCTGCAGATCGCTGCCGAAGGAGAGGTTGAGGCTGGTCTGCTGATCGGCGGCCACGTTTTCCGCGATCTCTGTCGCAAAGTCGGCAGATTTCATCACGGTGTATTCCAAGCCGTCAAAGAAGGCGTAGCCCTGAACGTATTCGAGGTAGTTGGAATTCTGTCCCTCTGCCTGTACGCCCAGTCCCAGCTCCACGCTGAACGTCGTGGTGGCGTAGGGGGAAGCGTTGAGGTAGAAGGTGTACTGTTCCCAGCCGTTGTTTTCGGTAACGGAAGAAGTATCGATGTTCTTGACGGTGAGGGGATCCTGCGAAACGCCTCCGACGGTGTTGTTGATCCGGATGTAAGCGCCGCGGTTTCCGTTTACGGTCTTGCCGTCGTCAAACGTCATATTGGACGTTTTGACCCAGACGGAGATCTTAGCCGCCGTACCCGCCGCCAAAGTGATGGTGGAGGAGGTGTAGCGCGCCGCCGTACCCAGCTTGTTGGAACGGTAGTTGTGGAGCATCAGAACGTGCGTTCCGTTCTCCTCGTCCTCTGTTTCCTTTGCTGCGAAGGGAGTGCCGGGGTTCAGCTTTTCGGCTGCGGCCTTGATCGCGTCGGCATCGGGGTCCTTGTCGTCCTCCGTTGCGGCCTTGGCGAGATCCCAACCGGGAATATCGTAGTTGTTGTCGATATCCGTGTAGTAGGGGTCGGGCAGTTCGGCGTCGTCGTCCGCGTCCTTATACTCGGTATAAGTATCGTAGGCGTCGGAGAACGCGCTCCATTTCTTGGAGGTATCCACGATGCCCGATTTTGCCACGGAAGAGCTTGCGCTCACACTGCTGCTGTTGGAGCCGGCAGAGCTTGTCCAGTTTTCGGGACTGCCGATGAGATATCCTCCGTCGTTGTCGCTGAAGTACTCAAAATTGCCGTTTGCGAATGTTTGCGTATCGGTGCGCGTTTCCGTCGTGCTCGAATCGTCTTCGGTCGTCTTGTCGGAACAAGCCGTCAGAAAGAACGATCCGGCGGCAACGGTCATCACCGCCGAAAGCATCAGTGTTGCAATTCTCAGTTTTCTTGTTTGTTTGTTTTTTGCCATAGAACACCTTTTCACTGATCGTAGTGATATTAAAATCGTACTACATTATTTTAATATAAAAGACCGCGAAATGCAAGCGATAATGTTGAAAAAAAGATGAAAATCTGATTATTTTTTTTAAACGGCGCAAACTGATACAATAACGGGGAGGGAAGGATATGCAAAAGGCCAAAAAAAATTTTCTGCTCTCGCTTGCGGGGTGCGCGGTGGGGGCAGTGAACGGCGCGTTCGGCGGGGGAGGGGGAATGATCGTAGTCCCCCTTCTGACGGGAGTGGGCAAAAAGCCCCCGCTCGTGGCGCACGCGACGGCAATTCTCATCATTTTGCCTGTCAGTCTCGTCAGTTCTGTCGTGTATCTCGTCAACGGACTATTCGATACGGAGCTTTTTCTGGCGGTGGGGCTCGGCGTGATGCTGGGCGGATTTCTCGGCGCGCGGCTTTTGGGGAAGGTCTCGCCCGCCGCGGCAACGCTGGCCTTTGCCGCCGTAATGCTGGCCGCAGGGCTTAAAATGATCTTTTAGGGAGGAAAAATCATGCGCTTTCTTGTCTGGCTGACGGCGGGGATCGCCGGCGGCGTTCTCGGCGGTATGGGGATGGGCGGCGGAACGGTGCTTATTCCCATTCTCACTATTTTCTGCGGCGTGCCGCAGCATATGGCGCAATCGGTCAATCTGCTCACCTTTCTGCCCATGTCGGCGCTGTCCCTGCGCGTCCATGCGCAGAACGGACTTCTGGATACCAAGGGCGCGCTCTGGATGATGGTCCCCGCCACCGTTTTGTCTGCATTGGGCGCTGTTTTCGTGCAGGGGGTCGCGTCGGGCGCCCTGCGCGTCGGGTTCGGAATTTTTCTGTGCCTGCTCTCGCTGTACCAGTTTTACGGGGGCTGGAAATCTCTTCTCGCGCAAAAGGAAAAATAGAGAATAATTTTCTCAAATTCTTTACAGTCGCGGGAAATTGTGATACAATAACTAATGTATATTCGGCGCAGCGCGCCGCCTGCGGGCGGGGCGCGTTTGCGTGTGATCATCGGAGGAATAGTTTTGGCTACATTCGGCAATGGGGTACACCCCAAAGACTGCAAAGCGCTTTCGTCGGATGCGAAGATCGGCGTTCTGCCGGAACCCAAACAGGTTTGGATCCCGCTTTCGCAGCACATCGGAAAACCCGCCGTTCCCGTCGTGGAAGCGGGGGAGCGCGTCCTGCGCGGGCAGCTGATCGCACGGAAAGAGGGCGGCGTTTCGGCAAACGTGTTTTCTTCTGTTGCAGGCGTCGTCAAGGGCGTTGTGGGACACATCACGGCATCCGGAAAAAAGCGCGACCACATTCTCATTGAAAACGATTTCACGGACGAAAGCACATCGCTTCCGCCGCTCTCTTCGCCCACGGCGGAGAGCGTGCTTGTCCGCATAGAAGAGGCAGGCATCGTCGGCATGGGCGGCGCGGGGTTTCCCACGCACGTCAAGTACAACGTGAACGGCAAGGCGGATATTTTCGTCGTCAACGCGGCGGAGTGCGAACCGTACATCACCTGCGACTACCGCATTCTGCTCGAATACGCGGAGGAATTGCTGCGCGGCGTGCGCTATTGTATGCTTGCCAGCGGAGCAAAGAGCGCGGTCATCGGCATAGAAAAGAACAAGCCGAAGGCGATCTCCCTGCTTTCCTCTCTGTGTAAAGAAGGGGACGTGCGCGTGTGCGCATTGCGCACGCGTTACCCGCAGGGCGCGGAAAAACAGCTGATCTACAGCTGCACGGGCGGGATGGTCCCCGAGGGCGGACTGCCCATCGCGGCGGGCGTCGTGGTGTCCAACGTGCACACCGTTCTCAGCATTGCGAGGGCGGTGGAAAAGGGGCTGCCCTGTTACGAAAGAGTGATGACGGTAAGCGGAAAATGCGTCAAAACTCCTTCCAATCTCTGGGTGAAAAACGGGACCCCCATGCGCGAGATCGCAGAGTACTGCGGCGCGGATGAGAATTGCGCGCGCATTGTCAGCGGCGGCCCGATGATGGGGGAAGCGGTGTTCTCCCTGAAAGTCTGCACAAGCAAGACGACCTCCAGCCTCCTGTTTCTGGACAGCACGGAATGCGAAAACAAGAAGGCGTCCGTCTGCATCGGCTGCGGCAGGTGCGTGCAGGCCTGCCCGATGGGACTTTCGCCCACGTTCATTGAAGATGCGCTGTTCCGCAAGGATTATGAGGAGGCAAAGCGGTACGGAGCGTCCTCCTGTATCGGCTGCGGCTGCTGTTCTTACGTCTGCCCCGCAAAGCGTTTTCTTGCGCAGAGCGTAAGGCTTGCAAAAAAAATTATAGCAGAGAGGAAAATTTAGCATGGCGGAGATCTCTAATTATAAAGTTGCGGCGTCGCCGCACAAACTGGACAATTCAGACACCCGCCGCGTGATGCTGGACGTGCTCATCGCGCTCCTGCCCTGTCTTGTCTGCGGCGTCGTCTTTTTCGGCCTGTACGCGTTTTTGCTCGTTTTTCTGACAACGTTGACCTGTTTTGTGAGCGAACAGCTGTACAACCTCATCCGTAAAAAGCCCTTTACGTTCGATTTGTCCGCTCTGGTCACGGGCGTGATTTTAGGGCTCAACCTTCCGCCCCGCGCGCCGTGGTATCTCGCGGTGATCGGCGGCGTGTTTGCCATCATCATCGTAAAGATGCTGTTCGGCGGGCTCGGCAAAAACTTTGCCAACCCCGCGGCGACGGCGCGCGTGTTCCTGCTCCTCGCCTATTCTTCTTCCATGCTCCAGTACATCGGTGCGGACGTGGGCGGAAACATCCTTTCCACGGACATCGTCACCGCGCCCACCTATCTCAGCGGCGGCGTCTCCGCACTGCAGGGGAGCTTCTGGGGCGTGAGCGGATTCGGCGGATATGCTTTGCAACTGCTGTTCGGCGTCGTCGGCGGCAGCATCGGCGAAACTTGTAAAGTTGCCGTGCTTGCGGGCGGAGTATATTTGTGTGCGCGCAAGGTGATCGACTGGCGCATTCCCGTCGTATATTTGCTCACTTCTGCCACGTTCTTTCTCTTTTATTATCAAAGTGCGGAAGAGATGGTTTTGCAGCTGCTTTCGGGCGGACTGATGTTCGGCGCCGTGTTCATGGCGACGGACTACGCCACTTCCCCCAAATGGAAATATAACCGCGTTCTGTACGCGATCGGGCTGGGGCTCATCACGGGCGTCATCCGCTGTTTCGGTTCCTATCCGGAAGGGACGTCGCTCGCCATCCTGTTCATGAACCTGCTCGTTCCCGTGATGGACAAGTACATTCTGCCCGTGCGGTTCGGTCAGCTTACAAAGGTGGGCAAACCCAAGCCGCAGGTGATGAAGTGGACGATGCGTATTGTCAGTCTTGTGCTTGTCCTTGCCATTGCGGCCGGTTCACTCGCATTCTGCCTGCGTCCGAGGACGTACGAATATATTCTCGATGCGCGCAGGGAAGAAGGAGCATATGTCGTGGAGATCGGCGGAACCTTCAATATCGGCGGCTGGCCGCAGGAAAGGGAATACACGGTCACGGTGGATGAAAAGAGTATGACGATTTCCGACGTTGTTGCCGTCAAGGAAAATCAGTACGGCTATCTGGCAGAATTGTCCTTATTTATCGGGAAAACGCGGCACGAAGTGGCTACGCTTTCAAATCTCTCCACGGATTCTGAGTTTTCAGCGACGGTGAGCAATACCGCTTTGCGGGATATGCTGGTGGAATGTTTTGATTATATCCAAAGAGAAATGGAGGGGAATTGATATGGATAAAACAAAATTTCGCTCCATGTTGCAAGGCGTCCTCGTCCTTGCGGTGATCGCCCTGTGCAGCGGGCTGCTGCTGGGCTTTTTCAACATGATCACGTATGTCGATCCTCTGCAGAGCGCATACGACAGGTTTGCCGAGGACACGGGCGCGACTTTCAGTAAGATGACAGATTCCGATGGCGAAACCATCGGTGACGGAAGTGTTATTTACTATGCTCTTTCCGACGACGGAAAGTACCATGCCTTCCTTGCTTTAGGCAAGGGCGGCTACGGCGGCGACGTGCAGGTGTACGTCTACGTGTCGGACAACAAGATCACGAAGGCGGTTCTTGGTGAAAACGCGGAGACGCTGTGGGGGACCTTTGAAGAAAACTTCTTCGATCAGTTCATCGGCATCGACGTCACGCAAAAGACGAGCTTCCTGCCTTCGGACGTGACGACGAGTTCCACGGCCAAACTGTCCATCCAGGCGGTGAGCAGAGCCATCGACGCCGTTATGACCTACTACAATCAGAATGTGGGAGGGGAGAACAATGGATAAACGCAAGTTCAAAGAGACGCTTCTGGGCGGACTCATCAAAAACAACCCCACCTTTGTGCTGGTGCTGGGGACCTGTCCCACCATCGCCATGACGACGTCGCTGTTCCAGGCGTTTGCCATGGGCGTGGCGACGACTTTCGTGCTCATCTTTTCCAATTTGTTTGTCAGCCTTCTGCGCGGGATCATTCCCGACAAGGTGCGCATTCCCTGTTACATTGTCATCATTTCCACCTTTGTCATCATCGTGCAGATGGTGATGCGCAGGTATCTGCCCGAACTGTACACGACCATGCAGGCGTTTATCGCGCTCATCGTCGTCAACTGTATCATTCTGGCGCGCGCGGAAAGCTTTGCTTCCTGCAACAAGCCCCTTTACAGTATGCTGGACGGCGTTTCCATGGGCCTTGGCTTTACCTGTGCGCTCTGCCTCATCGGCATCGTGCGCGAATTTCTCGCAGGCGGCTCCTTTGCGGGCTTTGCCATTCCCGGATTCCCCGCCATGCAGGGTGCGGGCGCAAGCGCGTTCGGGTTTATCACCTTCGGGTGCATGATGGCGCTTTTCAATTTTGTCATTCAGAAAGTCAACGAGCGCAAGGCGCGCATGAAGGCGGCGAGCCTTCCCCTTACCGCTCAGCTTGAGGAGGTGAAATAATGGCTACCGTCATTTCTCTGATGTTCGCGGCGGTCGTTTCGCAGAACATCGTTCTTGCACAGTATCAGGGCATCTGTCCCTTCCTCGGCGTTTCCAAAAAGATGTCCAGCGCGGCGGGCATGGGCTTTGCCGTCATCTTCGTCATGGCGGTGTCCTCGGTGTTCACGTGGCTGGTGTACAACCTCATTCTTCTCCCGCTCGGCATCGACTATCTCTATACCATGGCGTTTATTCTCGTCATCGCCAGCCTCGTGCAGCTGCTGGAAATGATCCTCAAACGCTTTTCTCCCACGCTGTACAGCGCGCTGGGCGTGTATCTGCCCCTCATCACCACCAACTGCGCCATTCTCGGCACGGCAAACAGCACGGTGGTGTTCAACAACTATCCCTTCCTGCAGGCGTTTGCCGTCTCTGTGGCGACGGGCGTGGGATTCCTCCTCGCCATCTGCCTGCTGGCGGGCGTGCGGTTAAAGACGGATAAGGCGGACATCCCGCAGTGTTTCAAAGGCTTCCCCATCACGCTGGTTTCGGCGGCGATCATGGCGATGGCGTTTGCGGGATTCTCCGGGATCCTCGCGTAAGGAGGGCAGACGATGCAACCGGTTTTACAAATTCTTCTGGCGGGCGGGATCATGCTCGCCATCGCGGTGGTGTTCGGGATCATTCTCGTCATCTGTTCCAATGTCTTTGCGGTCAGACGGGACGAGCGCATCGACCGCGTGGAATCCCTTCTGGCAAAATCCAACTGCGGCGGCTGCGGCAAAGCGGGCTGCTCGCAGTTTGCGGAGGCGCTCGTCAAGGGAGAGGTAAAACTCTCCGATTGCCGCGCCACGCCTGCCGCCAACAAGCAGAAGATCGCAGAAATTCTGGGCGGCGGAGACATCGGGGAAGAGACGGTCGCCGTCGTGCATTGCAACGGCGGGGACGCCTGCTACAATAAGTACGATTATCAGGGCTACGGCGACTGCGCTTCCTGCGAAATGCTCGCGGGCGGCGTGAAGGCCTGCCCCGTGGGCTGTATCGGCAAAAAGACGTGCGTCAACGTCTGTCCTTACGGCGCCGTTTCCGTGGGGGACGAGGGGTATTCCGTCGTCGACAAGGAAAAGTGCGTTTCCTGCGGCGTCTGTATTCAGAACTGCCCCAAAAATCTCATTTCCCGCATTCCCAAATCGGCAAAGGTGTACGTTGCCTGTTCCAATCACGGCAAGGGCAAGGACGTCATGGAGCTTTGCAAGCACGGCTGTATCGGGTGCGGGATCTGCGAAAAGACCTGTCCCGAGGGCGCCATTGCCATGAAGGACGGCCTGCCCGAGATCGACTATTCCAAGTGCGTGGGATGCCTGAAATGCGTAGAAAAATGCCCGCGCAAGTGTATTAAGGAGCACTGAATGCGCTTTTCGACAGTCTTATTCGATTTTGACGGAACACTGTTCGATACCTCTCCCGGTATCTTGCGCTGTATGCGCGCCGCCCTTGAAAAAAACGGTTACGATGCGCACACGGACGAGTGGCTGAAACGCTTTATCGGCCCGCCCATTCTGCCCGCTCTAAAAGAGTTTTACGGAATGGAGGAGGCGCAGGCGGAAAAGGTCAAGACGGATTACCGTACCCTGTACAGGGCGGAAGGGGTGTTTGAATGTTCTCCCATGCCCGGGGCAAGGGAGTGCCTTTTGGCGCTTCGTGCGGCGGGCGTACAGATCGCCGTGGCGACCTCCAAACCCTATTATTTTGCGGAGGACATTTTAAAGCGTTACGATTTTTACACGCTCTTTGACGCGGTGTGCGGCGCCCGTTCGGACGAGCATTCCGCAAAAGCGGAGATCGTGGCGGACGCACTCTCCGCACTCCGTGCTCCTCTCGGCCGCACCGTGATGGTGGGGGACAGGAAGTACGACGTTCTGGGCGCAAAGGAATGCGGCATTCCCTGCATCGGCCTGGATTCGGGCTTTGCGGAAGAGGGCGAATTTGAGCGGGCGGGCGCGACTTCTGTCGTACAGACCTTTCAGCAGCTCACACGGTTGCTGCTCGGTTAGCTCGCGCGCATATCTATTATATAAAGAGCCTTGATAGAAGTAAAAGGATTGTGCATTTTGTACAATCCTTTTTTCTTGAAAATGTGAGTTCTTTGAGTATAATTTTTGAAAAAAAGTTAATAATTGACAAAAAGATTGTCATATAGTTTCAATTTGAAAAATATGAATATTTTTTTCAAAAAAAATGCACAAAAACGCAAAAAGATACTATACAAAAGCACTATTCGATGATATAATATATTCGGTTCAGTACAGTTTTTCACAGTTTGGGCGGGAGAGACCCGCAGGTTCAGCTGTATACTTTGCATCAGAGGTGGCACATTGGAAAAAATTGGCATTATCGACTTAGGTTCAAATTCGGCAAGGCTTGTCATCGTCGAATTGTTCGGTGACGGGCATTTTATGGTCGTGGACGAGCTGAAAGAGAGCGTCCGTCTCGGCCAGGACATGGAAAGAGACGGCTTTTTAAAGCCTCAGCGCGTGGCGGAAACCATCCGCACTCTGAAAATGTTCAAAAAGCTTGCGGATGCAAGCAAAGTAGACCGCATCATCGCCGTGGCGACTGCGGCGGTGCGCCGCGCCAAAAATCAGCGCAGCTTTCTGGATGAGATCCAGGCGACCTGCGGCATCAAAGTGAGGGTGCTCAGCGAGGAAGAGGAAGCTACGCTCGTCTATCGCGGCGTCATCAATTCCATGGACATTCCCAAGGGGCTCATCCTTGAGATCGGCGGCGGCAGCACCAAGATCGTCTACTACAACCGCCGCAATATGCTCAACTACGTCACCCTTCCTTTCGGCGCGGTGACGCTGACCGACCTGTTCAAGGACGACGGCCTGTCCCCCGAAGAGCAGACGGCCAAAGTGGAGGAGTTCTTCACCGAACAGCTTACGGGCATCGAGTGGCTGAAAGAGGTAGACCCCGACGTTCAGATGATCGGCGTGGGCGGCTCTTTCCGCAACATCTTCAAGATCAGCAAGATGGTGCGCAAATACCCGCTGGACACGGTGCACAACTACGTCCTTCCCGTGGAGGATTTTGAATACGTTTACGACACCATCAAGGTGCTGGATCTGGATAAAAAGCGCAAGATCAAGGGGCTTTCCTCGGGCAGGGCGGACATCCTTCCCGCGGCGCTCGCCGTCGTGAAATCTTTCACGAGCTACATGAAGTTTGAAACGTTCACCATCGGCGGATCGGGCTTGCGAGAAGGCATCATGTTCAACCAGGCAATGCCCATCACGCAGGAAAAACCCATTTCGGACATCCTCGGTTACAGCCTGAACAGCCTCGTCAAATATTACGAATGCGACGAGAACCATGTGGAGCACGTCGTCAATCTTTCCGTTCAGCTGTTCAAGCAGCTGCGCGTGCTGCACAAATTCTCCCGCCAGTACCTGAAAGTTCTCAAAGTGGCGGCAACGCTGCACGATTGCGGCAACCGCATCAAATTTTACAATCATCAGAAGCACAGCTGTTACATGATCCTCAATGCCACGCTGTACGGCATCACCCACCGCGAGATCGTGCTTGCGGCATTTGTGGCAGGATGCCATAAGAAAGAGGACATCGCTCCCGCCGATTGGGCAAAATACAAGGACATCGTGCAGGAAGAGGACTTGGAAGCGGTGAAAAAGCTGGGCGTGATGCTCCGCATTGCCGAGAGTCTCGACCGCAGCTGCAGCGGCACGGTGAAAGGGATCAACTGCGACGTGCTGGGCGATTCCGTCATCATGAAGACGGAAGTGGAAGGGGATGCGTCCCTGGAGATCCGCGACGCCATGACGGCAAACGCGGAATTCCGCAAATCTTTCCGCAAAAATCTTGAAATCCTGTAAAGAAACGTAGCCGCAAATTTATTTGCGGCTATTCTCTCCTTTGTTATGAAAATCATCCTTGCAAGCGCCAGTCCGCGCAGAAAAGAACTTTTGAAAAAGCTTGTACCAGAATTTGACATTCAGCCCGCTTCGGGGGAGGAATGTGCAGATCTCACCCTCCCGCCGGAAGAGATCGTCCGCACGCTTGCAGAGCACAAGGCGAAGGAAGTTTTTGCCCTGCACCCGGAAGCGCTCGTACTGGGCGCGGATACCATCGTGTGGTTTGGCGGGAAGCTTTTGGGAAAGCCGAAGGACGCGCAGGACGCAAGGGATACGCTGCGCGCGCTCTCGGGCAGACGGCACAGCGTGTTTACGGGCTGGTGTATTTTGGGGCAGGGCGTGCGCCGCAGCGGCGCCTGCCGTTCGGACGTTCTCTTTCACGAACTGTCCGAGTCCTTCATCGACGAATACGTCGCAGGCGGCTCGCCGCTGGACAAGGCGGGCAGTTACGGCATTCAGGACGACGAGCGCCTCGTCGCCCGCTATGAAGGCAGTTACGACAACATTATCGGACTTCCTACGGAAGAATTGCGCACTCAGCTGCGCGGGATCGGGGTATTGAAATGATCAGACTTGCAATCGATTTGGGTTCATCGGTGACAAAGATCTATAAGATCGGCAGCGGCATCGTGCTTGCGGAGGCAAGCTGTCTCGCCGTGGCGTCCGGCACAAAGACGGTCAAGGCGATCGGCGAGGAGGCGAAACAGCTGATCGGCAAGACGGCAGAATTTACCACCATCGTCTTTCCCGTGTTTGAAGCGGACATCGTCAACGAAGAGATGGCGGCCACCATGCTCCGTTACTTTCTGCAAAAAATCGAGATCGGCAAATCGCAGGCAAGGCGCGCGGAAGTGGTGTTCAACGTTCCCTGCGGCGCGCAGGACGCCTTGCTGGACAAATATTACCGCCTTGCGGAAGCGTGCAGCCTCGGCACCGTGAATTTTGTGGAAACGCCTTTCCTGTCCGCGTTCGGGCAGAACCTCACCCTCAACGAGAGTTCCCCCGTGTTTGTGGTGGACATCGGCGGAGGCAATACAAACATTGCGGCGTTTTCTCTGGACGGGATCATTGCGGGCGTCAGCCTCAACATCGGCGGCGGGAATATCGACAGCCACATTATCGACAAAGTTGCCGATTCGTTCAACCTGAAGATCGGGCTTCTTACCAGCGAAAAGCTCAAAGTTACGGCGGCAAGCCTGTACGAAGCGGACGACGAAAAGTCCATCGTCAACGGCAGGGACATCTCCACGGGCAGACCGCGTTCGGTGGCCGTTTCCTCGTCGGACATTTACGAATGCGCCAAGGTGTTTGCGGACAAGATCGTGGAATACACCAATCTCGTGCTTGCCAAACTCCCTGCGGAAGTTTCCGCATCCGTCTGGCACACGGGTATTTATCTTTCGGGCGGCGGCGCTAAACTTATCGGGCTGGACGATTACCTCGCGGACAAACTGCAGATGGACGTCAACCTTGCGGAGGAGCCGATGATGGCGGCGGTGCTCGGCGGCGGCAGAACGGTGGGCAACGCGGACATTCTGGAAACGGTCCGCATCGATTATTGAAATTTCCGCACCCGTACAGGGTGCGGCTTTTTTGTTGCAGGCCGACCGCAGGCAAGGTATCGATGCAAAATTTGCGAAATCTGCTGTTACGTGTTACTCGTTTTTCTGCGAAGGGTTGACCGCCCGCCCTGTTTTTGGTATAATAATAGGGTAAGCATTTTCGGAGGAGAAGATGGAAAAAGAGATCGTGCGCCTTGCGGAGGAACTCGGGATGGATCCCGATGCGGTGCGCCTGCTGGAAAACACGCGCCTCCCGCTCGCGCCCGCGCGAATGCAGGAACTTGCGCAGGCTCTCACCGTACGGGAGAAATACAGCGAGGCGGCCGAGGCGCTGGAAAAGGAATTGCCGTATGCGTCGGACGACGGATTCGGATGCCTTGCCGTGATGCTTTGCGCCGCGCTGCTGACGAGAAAGAAGTATGCCGAACGAGGGATCCCCGACGCGGTTTTTCTCGCTACGATGGGGTGCTTTCCGCGCTTTGTGCATGAGCACATGGAAAGTTTCGGAAGATACGGGTTCGACCGCACCTTCTGGACGGGCAGGCAGCTTTCGCTGTCTCTGTTCCGCATCGGCGAGCTGGAATATGAGTTTCTTCCTGGGGAGAAGAGGGCGCTCTCGCTGCACATTCCCTCCGATGCCGATCTCAGCGCGGAAAAGACAGAGGAATCCCTGCAAAGACAGGAACAATTCTTTGCAAAGTTTTTCCCCGAATACGCGGGCGCAGAGATTGTGTGCGAGTCGTGGCTGCTTTCTCCCGCATTGCAGAAACTTCTGCCGCAGGGTTCGCACATTCTCGCCTTTGCGGCGCGCTTCCGCCTTCTTTCCGTTCAGGAGGACGACCAAAGTTATAAACAGTGGGTGTTCAGAGATCCTTCCCTTGCCCCCGAAAATTTCCCCGAAACGACCTCCCTGCAAAGGAGCATGAAAAAATATGTGCTTGCGGGCGGAAAAGTGGGCAGCGGTCACGGGATCTTGCTGAAAAAATAAACAGGTTAAAAAGTTTTGCAAAAGGAAAACGAGGACAGGCAAACCGCCTTTGCGCCTTTTGCGGGAGCTTGACAAATTGATCGCCTGTTTTATAAACTGATAAAAAATTTATCCGAAGGGAGAGCATTATGCAGAAAATCAGATTGGGAATTGTAGGGTACGGCAACCTCGGCAGGGGCGTGCAGTACGCGGCGGCACAGAATCAGGACATGGAAGTCGTGGCGGTATTTACGCGCAGGGATCCCGCATCCGTGCGCACGGTTCTGCCCGTCAAAGTGGAAAAGTATGACGACATGAAAAATTACGTCGGCAAGATCGACGTGATGATCCTTTGCGGCGGCAGCGCTACCGACCTGCCTGAGCAGTCCGTGCAGGTGGTAAAACTGTTCAACACGGTAGACAGTTTCGATACCCATGCCAACATCCCCGCCTATTTTGAAAAGCTGGACGCCGCGGCAAAACAGAGCGGCAACCTGGGCGCCATGAGCATCGGCTGGGACCCCGGCCTGTTCTCTCTTGCCCGCATTTATTTCGGTTCGTCCCTTACAGACGGCAGTACATATACGTTCTGGGGCAAGGGGGTCAGTCAGGGCCATTCGGACGCCATCCGCAGGGTGAAGGGCGTCAGGGATGCACGCCAGTACACCGTCCCCGTACAGAGTGCGCTCGACCGCGTCCGTGCGGGCGAAAATCCCGAACTTTCCACGCGCGAAAAGCACACGCGCGAATGCTATGTCGTCGCGGAAGAGGGGGCCGATCTCGCGCGCATCGAGCGTGAGATCAAGGAAATGCCCAACTATTTTGCCGATTACGACACCACCGTGTATTTTATTTCGGAAGAGGAGCTGCGCCGCGATCACAGCGGCATTCCGCACGGCGGATTTGTGCTTCGTTCAGGCAAGTCCATGACGGGGAATAACTTCCTGATGGAGTTTTCCCTCAAGCTGGACAGCAACCCCGAATTTACTTCCTCCGTCCTCGTGGCGTACGCCCGCGCGGTGGTCCGCCTGCACGCGGAGGGAAAAACGGGCGCCGTCACTGCGTTTGACGTCGCGCCCAAATATCTTTCCCCGCTTTCGGAAGAAGAACAGCGCAAACAGCTGCTCTGATCGCAGACCCGCACAACTTCTGTGCGGGTTTTTGTGTTTTTCCTGTGTATGATTATGCGCATAAATGTATAAATTATCGCAGAAAAACGTGAAATTTTACATTTTTCGCGCGAATTTTGGCAAAAATTGCGCAAAGCTATTGCATAAATTAAATAAACATGGTATAATTATTTTTAACAGGTTCCCGCAACGGGAACGGGGGAGAGGTTATTGCCATGTTCAGTCCTGAAATAGAAAAGATCGACAGAAAATCGCTGCGGGAAATGCAGCTGGAGCGTCTGAAACACATTGTCCGCTATTGCTATGAAAACGTTCCCATGTACAAAAGACGTTTCGATAAGATCGGACTGAAACCCGAACACATCAAGACGCTCAAAGACATCGAGCTGATCCCTTACACGACAAAGGACGATCTGCGGGACAATTATCCCTTCGGTCTGTTTGCCGTTCCCATGAAAAAGATCATCCGCCTGCACGCGTCCAGCGGCACGACGGGCAAACCCATCGTGGGCGGCTATACGCGCGCCGATCTGGACAACTGGTCCACCTGCATCGCGCGCATCCTCACCATGGCGGGTGCGACGGATGAGGACATCTTTCAGGTGTCTTTCGGGTACGGACTGTTTACGGGCGGATTCGGATTGCATTACGGGGTGGAAAAACTGGGCGCCACCGTCGTTCCCGTATCGTCGGGAAATACGGAGCGGCAGCTCATGCTCATGCGCGATTTCGGCGCCACGGCGCTCATCGCCACGCCCAGCTATGCCATGTACCTTGCGGAAACGGCGAAGCGGGAGGGGATCTTGCAGGACTTGAAGATCCGCCTCGTCTGTATGGGTGCGGAAGCTTCCACGGCGGAAACGCACGAATCCCTGCAAAAGCTGTTCGGCGCCTTTCCCACGGAAAATTACGGGCTCACCGAAGTGGGCGGCCCCGGCGTTGCGGGCGAATGCCGCGAAAAGGCGGGAATGCACATCAACGAGGATATGTTTTATCCCGAGATCGTGGACATGGAACACAACAAAGTTCTTTCGGAAGGGGAACAGGGAGAAATGGTCATTACCACTCTCGTCAAGGAGGGAATGCCCGTCCTGCGCTATCGCACCAAGGACGTCACCTCCCTCACCTACGAGCCGTGCAAGTGCGGCAGAACGACGGCGAGAATGTCCCGCGTGGTCGGCAGAACGGACGATATGCTCATCATCCGCGGGGTCAACGTGTTCCCGTCCCAGATCGAGAGCGTGCTGATGGGCATGGACGAGCTCGGCAAGACGTACGAGATCATCGTGGACAGGGTCAATTACATGGACACGCTGGAAGTCCACGTGGAAGTGGACGACGCCAGCCTTCTCACCGACTATTTCAAGCTGGAAGAGCTGGTGGCAAAAATCAAGCACAAATTGCGCGTGGTATTGCAGATCGACGTCAAAGTCAAGCTGGTAGAGCCTTTCTCCATCAGGCGTTCGGAAGGAAAGGTCAAACGCGTTACCGATCTTCGCAAAAAATAATCGAAAAAAATTCAGGTCAGGTCATCAATTATGAAAAAACTGTTACTGGGCGATTTTGCCGTTGCGCGCGGCGCATGGGAAGCGGGCGTGCAGGTTGCCGCCGCCTATCCCGGCACGCCGTCTACCGAGATCACGGAAGAGCTTGCCCGCTATGACGACGTGTACAGCGAATGGTCCCCCAACGAAAAAGTGGCGTTGGAAGTGGGCATAGGCGCGTCCCTGCGCGGGGTGCGCACCATCGTATCCATGAAGCACGTGGGGCTCAACGTCGCCTGCGACCCGCTCTTTACGGCGTCCTACACGGGCGTGAACGGCGGGCTCGTCGTTGCTGTCGCGGACGATCCTTCCGTATTCTCTTCGCAGAACGAGCAGGATACCCGTCTCACCGCGGTCAGCGCGCAGGTCCCCGTGCTCGAACCCTCCGATTCGCAGGAAGCCAAGGATTTTACAAAGTTTGCCTTCGAGCTTTCGGAAAAGTACGATACGCCCGTCATTTTGCGGCTCACCACCCGCGTGGCGCACTCGCAGAGCCTTGTCGAGCTGTGCGAGCGGGAAGCGCATCCCGCAAAGCCGTACGAGCGCAACATTGCCAAGTACGTCATGATGCCCGCCAACGCGCGCGTCAAACACGTCGTCGTGGAGGAGCGCACGGCAAAACTTTCCGAAGATTCCAACGGTTTTTCCGTCAACCGCATCGAAGAGGGGGGCAAGGAGCTCGGTATCATCTGTTCGGGCGGCGTGTACCAGTATGTGAAAGAGGCGCTGCCGCAGGCGTCCGTACTCAAACTGGGTACGGTGTGGCCGCTCCCGTACAAACTCATCGAGCGCTTTGCAAAGAGCGTAAAGCGCTGTATCGTCGCGGAAGAATTGGCGCCCCATCTGGAAACGCAGATCAAGGCGCACGGCATTGCGGTGGAAGGGAAAAACATTTTCCCGCTGTGCGGCGAATTCACCGCCAACCTCATCCGCAAATGCGTTCTGGGCGAACAGACGGAAATAAAGAGCCATTCCGTCCCCGCCCGTCCCCCCGTGCTCTGCGCGGGCTGCCCGCACCGCGGCGTGTTCTATGTGCTCTCCAAGCTCAAACTCAACGTTTTGGGCGACATCGGCTGTTATACGCTGGGCGCCGTTCCGCCGCTCGGGTCGATGGACGCCGTCGTCTGCATGGGCGCAAGCATCGGCATGGCGATCGGCTTTGACAAGGCGGATCCCGAAGCGCACAGGCATTCGGTTGCGGTCATCGGCGATTCCACCTTTATCCACAGCGGCATTACGGGGCTCATCGACGCCGTATATAACAAGGCGAAAGTCACCGTCATCATTCTCGACAACCGCACGACGGGCATGACGGGGCATCAGAACCACCCCGCCACGGGCAAGACCATCAAAAACGAACCTACATACGAACTCGACCTCGCGGAGGTCTGCCGCGCCGTCGGCGTGCGCGACGTCGTCACCGTCGATCCGGGCGATCTGAAAGCCACCGAACAGGCGGTGAAAGACGCGCTTTCCCATGAGGAAGTTTCCGTGGTCATTGCAAAGCGTCCCTGTGTCCTGCTCACCAAAAAGCTGTACCGCGGATTTCAGGTGAACGGCAACTGCAAAAAGTGCAAGGCGTGCCTCAAGCTCGGCTGTCCCGCCATTGTCAACGGCAAGGAGGGGATCTCCATCGACGTGTCCCTCTGCACCGAATGCGGGCTGTGCCAGGGCGTGTGCAAATTCAACGCGATCGAGGGGAGGGACTGATATGGATATACTCATTGTCGGCGTCGGCGGTCAGGGGACCCTGCTTGCCAGCCGCGTTCTCGGAAAATACGCACTGGACAAGGGATTTGACGTCAAGCTCAGCGAAGTGCACGGCATGGCGCAGCGGGGCGGCAGCGTGATGACTTACGTCCGTATCGGCGAAAAGATCGCCTCTCCCATCATCGACGAGGGGCGGGCAGATCTCATCCTCGCCTTTGAAAAGCTGGAAGCCCTGCGCTATCTCCATTACCTCAAAGAGGGGGGAGAAACGCTCTATTCCACGCAGGAGATCATGCCCATGCCCGTCGTGACGGGCGCGGCGGAGTATCCGCAGGGAATCGAAGCGCTCCTGCCGGGAACGGGCGTGGACGCTCTCGCGCTCGCGCTGGAAGCGGGCAACGCAAAGGCGGCAAATTCCGTCATGCTCGGCGCGCTCTGCAAAAAGATGGGGCTGGACAGGCAGGCGTTTGAAGAAGCTTTGCTTGCAAGCATTCCGCAAAAAACGATCGAAATGAATAAAAAGGCGTTTGAACTCGGTTACAGCGCAGTCTAAGCGCTTACAGATAACGGAGAAAATGATGAAAGGTACACTCAAAGACTATATTTATCGTCCCGAATACGAGTGCTTGTCGCGTTCGGAAATGGAAAACCTGCAGAGCGAGCGGCTGAGAAAGACGGTCGAACTCGTCTACAACAACTGCAAACCGTACAGAGCAAAGATGGACGAATTCAAGATCAAACCCTCTGACATCCGTTCCGTGTCCGACCTGTGCAAACTGCCGTTCACGGTCAAGCACGACCTGCGCGCGGCCTATCCGTTCGGATTTTATTCCGCGCCCGCAAGGGACATTGTGGAAGTGCACGCGTCCAGCGGCACGACGGGCAAACTCACCGTCGTCGGGTACACGCAGAACGACGTAGACGTGTGGGCGGAGATCGCCGCGCGCTCGCTTGCCATGGCGGGTGTGACAAAGGATTCCCTCGTTCACGTCGCCTACGGATACGGGCTGTTCACGGGCGGACTGGGCGCCCATTACGGCGCGCAGAAGATCGGCGCAAGCACCGTTCCCGCCAGCGCGGGCAACACCATCCGCCAGCTCACCCTCCTGCGCGATTTCGGCGCGACGCACCTTTGCTGCACCCCTTCCTATGCCATTTTCCTGGGTACGGAAATCCAGAAAGCGGGCATGGACATCAAGGATTTCAACCTGCAGGGCGGCGCCTTCGGGGCGGAACCCTGGACGTACCAGATGCGCGACGAGCTGGAAAGGCTGCTCGACATCGACGCGCTGGACATTTACGGGCTTTCCGAGATCAGCGGCCCGGGCGTGGCGATGGAGTGTATGCAGAAAAACGGGAGCCATATCCAGGAAGATCACTTCATTCCCGAGATCATCGATCCGGAAACGCTGGAGCCGCTGCCGTTCGGCAGCGAAGGGGAACTCGTGTTCACCACCATCACCAAGACGGGCCAGCCGCTCATCCGCTACCGCACGAGAGACCTCTGCACCCTTTCGGACGAGAAGTGCGCCTGCGGCAGAACGACGGTCAAGATGAGCAAGGTCAAGGGCCGTTCGGACGATATGCTCATCATCCGCGGCGTCAACGTGTTCCCGTCCCAGATCGAGGCGGCCATCATGAACGTTTCCGGCGTCTCGCCGCATTACATGATCTACGTCGACAGGATCAACAACCTCGACGTCATGGAGATCGACATCGAGCTTGCGGGAAATCTCACGCCCGACCGCATTTCCGACATCGAGAGCATCAAGAAGAAAGTGGAAACGGAAGTCAATTCGTACATCGGGCTGAGTGCAAAGATCAAGCTGTGTGAAAGCGGATCCATTCAGCGCAGCGAAGGCAAAGCCGTGCGCGTCATCGACAGGCGCAGTTAATTTTCGGATAAGGAGGATAAAAAAATGTTGGTCAAACAGCTTTCCGTATTTATGGAAAATCGCCCGGGCAGACTTTACAAGCTCACGCACGCATTGGGGCAGGAGGGCATCGATTTCGTCACCCTCTCCATTGCGGATACCAAGGATTTCGGCATCGTGCGCTTTATCGCCCGCGACAACGAGCGCGCCTATGAGATCCTGAAAAAAGAGGGGTTCACGGTGGGGATCACCGAGCTGATCGGCGTGGAAGTGAGCGACCGTCCCAACGCGCTCGCGGAAGTGGTTGCGCTGATCGAAGAGGCAAACATCAACATAGAATATCTCTATTCCTTTGTGCTTACCAACCACAACACGGCAAAGATCCTCATGCGCGTGGAGGATACCGACCGCGCGGTAAAACTGTTGCAGGAAAAGGGGATCAAGCTTCTCTCCGAAAAAATTCTTTAAAAGATAAAAGAAGGGCGCCGCATTGCGGCGCCCTTCTTTGCGTTCCGCCGAACGGCGGAAAGTTTTACAGCCTGTTTTTAAAATCTTCGTAGGAAAATTCCCTCAACGTCTGTATTTTCCCGTCTTTGCCAAGATAACGTATGGCGGGCAGGGGCATTCCGTTGAAGGTGTTCGTCTTGACCATGGTGTACAGCGCCATGTCCCCGAACACGAGCTCGTCCCCCTCTTTCAGGGGGCTGTCGAAAGAATAGTCTCCTATCACGTCGCCCGCAAGGCAGGTGGGGCCTGCAAGGCGGTAGGTGTATGCCTTTTCTCCCGCCTCTCCGCTCCCGAAAAGGGGCGGACGGTAGGGCATTTCCAAAACGTCGGGCATATGGCAGGCGGCGGAAACGTCCAAAATTGCAATGTTCAAACCGTTGTGCAGGGTGTCCAGCACGCGTGCGTGCAGCGTCCCCGCGTTGAGTACCACCGCTTCCCCCGGTTCGAGATACACTTGTACGCCGTACTTTTCTTTAAGTCCGCGCACAGTGCGCACCAATCGGTCAACGTCGTAATCGGCGCGGGTGATGTGGTGTCCGCCGCCCAGGTTCAGCCACTTCATGCGGGGCAGGTATTTGCCGAATTTGTCGCAAAAAGCGCGTACCGTTACCTCCAAATCGTCGCTGTTCTGCTCGCACAGGGTGTGAAAGTGCAGTCCGTCCAACAGGGGCAGAACGCTCTCGTCAAAGTTTGCAAGCGTCGTCCCCAGCCTTGACCCCGGCGCGCAGGGATCGTAAATGGCGTGCCCTTCCTGCGTGGAGCACTCGGGATTGATGCGCAGTCCGACGGAAACGCCCTTTTTCTTGCAGAGAGGGGCGTACTTTTTTACCTGTGCGGGGGTGTTGAATACGATGTGATCGCACAGAGAGGCGAGTTCTTTTACGTCCTCTTCGCGGAAAGCGGGGGAATAGGCGTGGACTTCTTTTCCGAATTCTTCCCTGCCCAGCCGCGCCTCGTAAACACCGCTCGCCGTGCTTCCGTCCAGATAGTCGGAAATCAGGGGGTAGGTCTGGTATACGGAATACGCCTTCTGCGCCAGCAGAATTTTACAGCCCGCGCGCTCCGCCGCAGAGCGGAGCAGGCGCAGGTTCTGTTCTAACTTTTCTTCCTCGATGAGAAAATAGGGGGTATTCATCAGTCAACGAGCACGGGCGAAAAATCTTCTTCCCAGGGCAGGCCCCATTTGTTGAGCGCTTCCATAAAGGGATCGGGGTCAAACTCCTCGATGTTGTAAACGCCGGGTTTGGTCCATGTTCCGTCCATGATCAGCTGGGTGCCGATCATCGCGGGCACGCCCGTCGTGTAGGAGATCGCCTGCGAACCCACTTCCTTATAGCATTCCTGGTGATCGCAGATGTTGTAGAGATAGTAGGTCTTGTCCTTGCCGTCCTTTTTGCCGCGGAAAATGCAGCCGATGTTTGTCTTGCCGACCGTGCGCGGGCCGAGGGAAGCGGGGTCGGGCAGGACGGCTTTTAAAAATTGCAGGGGAACGATCTCTTTTCCCTCATACAGAATGGGTTTGATAGAGGTCATGCCCACGTCTTCCAGGCATTTGAGGTGGGTGAGGTAGCTTTGTCCGAAGGTCATGAAAAAGCGGATGCGCTTGATCCCGGGAACGTTGAGCGCAAGGCTCTCGATCTCCTCGTGGTGCAGCAGGTACATATCCTTTTTGCCCACGCCCTTGAAGTTGTACTCGCGCTTGATCTCCATGGGTTTGGTCTCCACCCAATGCCCGTTCTCCCAATAGGAGCCGTTTGCGGACACCTCGCGGATGTTGATTTCGGGGTTGAAATTCGTGGCAAAGGGATAGCCGTGGTCGCCGCCGTTGCAGTCGAGGATGTCGATGTAGTTGATCTCGTCAAAATGGTGTTTGAGAGCGTAAGCGGTAAACACGCCCGTCACGCCGGGGTCGAACCCGCTGCCCAGCAGGGCGCAGATGCCCGCTTCCTTGAATTTGTCGCGATACGCCCACTGCCATTTGTATTCAAACTTGGCGGTGTCCTCGGGTTCGTAGTTGGCGGTATCCACGTAGTGTACCTTTGTTTTCAGGCAGGCGTCCATGATGGTGAGGTCCTGGTAGGGCAGGGCGACGTTGAGCACCACGTCAGGACGGAATTTTTCAATGAGCGCGACCAGTTCGTCCACATGGTCGGCATTGACCTGTGCGGTGTAAATTTTGGTGGACGTGGTGGGCTGTAATTTTTCTTTGAGAGCGTCGCACTTGGATTTCGTGCGGCTGGCGATCATGATTTCCGTAAATGCCTTGCTGTTCTGGCAGCATTTGTGAATGGCGACGGACGCAACGCCGCCGCAGCCGATGATAAGGGCTTTTCCCATAAGAAGGTTCCTCCGAATTTAGTTTTGTCCGCGCCTGTGCGCGCCGAGTGAGATGAGCATTTCGCGTACGATCTTGCAGGCTGCCGCCGTGGAGGCGCCGCTCGTATCGTAGTGCGGAGAGAGTTCGTTTACGTCCGCCGCAACCACGTCGAGCGAACAAGCCTTTGTCAGCGCCGCGCGCAGGGCGTCAAAGCTGACGCCGCCCGGCTCGGGCGTACCCGTTCCCGGGAAAACGGACGGGTCCAACACGTCCAGATCGACGGTCAGATACACGGGTTTTCCCGCAAGGGCGCGGAGCGTTTCGTCCAGCCCTTCCAGATCAAATTTATGGGTAAAGACGTGCTCTTTTCCCCAGACAAATTCGCTCTTGTCCCCCGAACGGATGCCGTACTGATAAATTTTCCCGTCGCCGACAAGTTCGTGGCACCGCCGCAGAACGCAGGCGTGGGAGAGCTTTGCCCCCAGATATTCGTCGCGCAGGTCGGCGTGTGCGTCAAAGTGCAGAATGTGCAGATCGGGATATTTTTTCACCGCCGCGCGCACGCTGCCCAGCGTTACGAGGTGTTCCCCGCCGAGAAGGAAGGGAAGTTTCCCGTCCGTAAGGATGGTTTTCGCCCTCTTCTCGATGTCGGAAAGGGCGGAGCGCGGGTCGCCGAACTGCAGTTCGAGGTCGCCGCTGTCAAACACGGAAAATTCGCTCAGTTCCCTGTCCTGGTAAGGGGAATACAATTCCAGCCCGTACGATTCCCTGCGGATGGCGGAGGAGGCGAACCTCGTGCCCGGGCGGAAGGAAGTGGTGCAGTCGTAGGGCGCGCCGAACAGCACGATGTCCGCATCGCGGTAGTCGGCGTCACAGCCCATAAAGGTTTCAACGTTCTTTTTCAACATCTTTCAGCATCTCCTCGACGTAGGCGGGCAGGTAGAATGCCCCGCGGTGCAGCGTCGTCGTGTAGTATTTCGTGGCAAGTTTTCTTGCGTTCCAGCGCGCCTCGTTCAGATCGCGCAGGGGGTGGTATTTTTTGGTGGAAAACCCGAACAGCCAATGCCCCGAAGGGTAGGTGGGAATGTGCGCCTGGTAAATGCGCGAAAAGGGGAAGGACTCGATGATGCGCTTGTGCGCCCGCTGCATGGCAAGGGCGTCCTGCTCGTAAAAGGGGCTCTCGTGCTGGTTGACCATGATGCCGTCCTCGTGCAGGGCCTTGAAGCAGTTTCCGTAAAACTCGCGGGAAAACAGCCCTTCGCCCGGCCCGAAAGGATCGGTGGAATCCACGATGATCAGGTCGTACTCGTCCTTTTTGCGGCGGATAAATTTCAGTCCGTCCTGAATAAAGATATGCACGCGCTCGTTTTCCAGCTGGCAGGCGGTAAAGGGCAGAAACTTTTTGCTCGTTTCTATCACTTCCTCGTCGATCTCCACGAGGTCGATGCGCTCGATCTCGGGGTAGCGGCACAGTTCGCGCACCACGCCGCCGTCGCCCGCGCCGATGACGAGCACGTCTTTCACGTCGGGATGCACCGCCATGGGGACGTGCGTGATCATCTCGTGGTAGATAAACTCGTCCTTTTCGGTCAGCATCAAATACCCGTCCAGCACGAGGATGCGCCCGAATGCGGGCGTATCGAATATGTCGATGCGCTGGTAATCGCTCTTTCCGCTGTACACCTGTTTGTCTACGCGGATGCTCAGTTTTACGTCTTTCGTATGTTTTTCGGAAAACCAGAATTCCATAGTTTACTCCACAAGCACGTTCAGCCGTTCGATGGCGGCGTCCTCGGGGCCTGTCAGCTGACAGCCCTTTTCCTTTGCATAGGCAATGTATTCCAGAATTTTGGTCGTCACGCGCTCGCCGGGGGCAAGGATAGGGATGCCCGGCGGATAGCACATGACGAATTCGCTGCAGATATAGCCCGCCGTCTCTTCAATGGGCAGCGATTTTTTGGGCGCATAGAAGGCGTATTGCGGCGTGACGGCAACGACGGGCGGAATGTATTCGTTTTCCATCATGCCCGTGCGGTCTTTGGCGTACAGCCTGCCGATCTCGCTGAGCGCGCTCACCAGCCGTTCCACGTCCCGCTTCCTGTCGCCGATGGAGAGATAGGCGAGGATGTTTCCGAGGTCACCGAACTCGATCTGAATGTCGTATTCGTCGCGCAAAAGGTCGTACACTTCGATGCCCGCCAGGCCCATATCCAGCGTGTACACGGAAAGTTTGGTGGAATCGAAATCGAAGATACTGTCCCCGTTGATGAGCTCTTTGGAATACGCGTACCAGCCGCCGAGGTCGTTGATCTCCGAGCGGGCGTAATCGGCAAGCTCGCACACGGCCGCAAAGGATTCCTTTCCGCGCAGGGCGAGGTTTCGCCTGGAAATATCCAGGGAGGAGAGGAGCAGGTAGCTTGCGCTCGTGGTCTGCGTCAGGTTGATGATCTGCCGCACGTGGTCGGCATTGACGCGCGGGCCCGTAAGCAGCAGGGAGCTCTGCGTCAGGCTCCCGCCCGATTTGTGCATGGAGACGGCTGCCATGTCTGCGCCCGCCGCCATGGCGGAAACGGGCAGATTCTCCCCGAAATATAAGTGCGTCCCGTGCGCTTCGTCCACGAGTACCAGCATATTGTGTTCGTGCGCAAGTTTTACGATCGAGCGCAGGTCGCTGCAGATCCCGTAGTAGGTAGGGTTGTTGACGAGGATCGCCTTTGCGTCGGGCGTGCATTCGATGGTGCGTTTCAGCTGGGAAAGGCTCATGCCGAGGGGAATGCCGAGTTTTGCGTCGCATTCGGGGTTGACGTAGACGGGGACGGCGCCGCAGAGCACCAGCGCGCCCATCACACTGCGGTGAACGTTGCGGGGAAGAATGATCTTCTGCCCCGCCTGCACGGCGGACATCACCATGCTCTGCACGGCGGAAGTGGTGCCTCCCACCATGAGAAAGGCGTGGTGCGCGCCGAAGGCGTCTGCCGCAAGGTTTTCCGCATCGCGGATGACGGAAACGGGGTGGCAGAGGTTGTCCAGCGGTTTCATGGAATTTACGTCCATGCTCACGCACTTTTCGCCGAGAAGGTTTACAAGTTCGGGGTTGCCGCGCCCGCGCTTGTGCCCGGGAACGTCAAAGGGGACCACCCGCATTTTGCTGAATTTGCCCAAAGCCTCGTAAATGGGGGCGCGTTCCTGTGCTTTCAGATCCATGTCCGCTCCTTTAATAAATGTTTCTTCCGTTGAAGATCTCGATCATTTCCCTGCGCAGGTTGTCGGTGATCTCCTGTTTTTTTGGCGCGGGCAGATCTTCCGCGTTCTGGTTGAACAGGTAGTTTTTCAGATCGATCTCCCGCAGCAGCATTTTTGTGTGGAAGATGTTTGCCGAATAGACGTTCACGTCGATGGCGTCGTATTTTTGCAAAGTGGCGTCGGAAATAAAGTTTTGGATGGAGTTGATCTTCAGGTCGTTGAAGATCTTTCTGCCGTCGATGCTGCGCGTAAAACCGCGCACGCGGTAGTCCATGGTGATGATGTCCGAATCGAAGGAGCCGATGAGGTAATCCAGCGTGGAGAGGGGGGTGATGGTGCCGCAGGTGGCGACGTCGATGTCCACGCGGAAGG